>Ga0126338_10001736_pt1 | contig 14389 bp, 7 predicted proteins | sample OrbCmetagenome_2_FD_92529 | JGI IMG/M metagenome (GOLD analysis project Ga0126338, IMG submission 92529) | Coral microbial communities from Petempiche,Puerto Morelos, Mexico - Orbicella C C metagenome | ecosystem: Host-associated > Invertebrates > Cnidaria > Coral | place: Petempiche,Puerto...
GTTAGCATTGATATTGCCAAGTTTCACCCCGAGTCCTTTAACTTGTCCTATGTTTGCTCCTAGTTGGCCAGCTTTAGCATTGCCAAGTTTTACTCCGAGTCCTTGAACGTTGCCAGTGATCTTTCCCAGGCCCTTCAAGGCGGCCCCATTTATCTTTAATGACATGGATCCTACTTTGCCAAGACTGCCTGCAGTGTTGCCAGTGATCTTTCCCAGGCCTTTATAAGGTTGATTTCCCAAGGCAACAATTCCTGTTTTTATTCGTTCGTTGCCAACGCTGCCAGTGGTACAACCAACGCTATTCATATGGTCTTTGTTGACTTGTGTACCGACAGCAACATTCCCTGTGTTGCATCCTTGTTGGCCAACGTTTCCAGCAGTGTTTCCAAAAGTCATTTCTGGTCCTTTTTTGCTTGGATCGTCGACTGGGATATCTTCCAACTTGGTTTCCTGTTCTTCAGTGGTACTGATGGTACTTTCCTTGGAATTGTTTCCTTGTTAAGCGATAAAATAAAAGACAGTAAGTTACCCTTATTTATCTTAGGTTAGTGCATATAACATGGAAGCTAGTGAGTGGCCATTGGCGAGGATGACGAATTAAATGGTAGAAAAAAATTATTCAAATTAATATAACAAGATTAAACGGTGGCTGGGAGGACGCAACCCAGTTGGGTTTTGACAAGCGTGGTCAAGGAATTGACATCGTGCCTGGAGCTGTTGGTCAGAACGACATAGCCACGCTGCTTCTCAACTTAGAACGTGTTAGTTGGTAAGTGTGATTTTTTTTAATTGATTAAAAATACATAGAATTGTCTGACTCTGGCGTACAAAACTTTGAAAATGACGGATGGACCAAAGAACTTAACGGAGGACGGAAGGCTAGGAGTCGTATTTTAAATGGGAGCTTAAAACTATTGAAATAGCTTATATTTGTAGTAAAAAGCAAGAAAAAGTGAATTTTGTCTTTCGAAAGTGACAGAAAGAGTCCAAAACCCAAAGCCATTTTTCAAAATTGAACGTCCGCCATTTTGAACATCTTTCTTTCCGGTTACTTCCATAAAAAGAATGTCCTCCGCCATGTCGTGACGTCACAGCGCACATACTTTTTTCATGTCAACAAAATTTGTGACGAACTGCATTCAGCTTGGATTATGGCTGAGATCGAGCCTTATTCTTTTGAACCTATACTAGATAGTTCGGAGTCAGAGGAAGACGACATTAACGAGAGTCAAGATGAGCGCCGAGGAGGAAGTGTATGCGAGTGTTGTGCTAACTGGGAAGGGCAACAAGAGAAAGAATATTTATCGTGCAAGGAGATCGCGGAAGCCGCAAATAAAATTTCAGGTGAATAACACTTTTGTATTCAGCAGATGTTAATTATTTTGGCGCTGGAAAGCTAATAAACAGCCATAGAATCGGTGGGAAGAAAGTGTTGTTTGACTTATTTCATTTATTTCGTATTTTGTCGTAGCGTCCGTGGCAAGCGCAAATGGCAGCGAAATGGTTGCGATATAACCTGTCTATATTATTTCGGTTCAGACATAAAGACAGATCTACCGACTCCTAGATGTATAACACAGCACCTTCTCTTTCAAACGATTTCTTTACAAAGGGAAGACCGCTATCGTGGGTTTGGTCGTGGGTTTTGGTTACAAATAATTTGCCAGCTGTGAGATTTATTTCGAACGTTTCTTTGAGCTCGGTTAATCCTCCAACGTAAGATTCCATTATACACAAACGTAACATTTGAAGCTCTACAAACAGTGCTATATATAATTCGATTTGACAACAAAAATAAAATCTCAGCTGTTGTTGTCTCCTGAACTGTTGAAATTCGCGCGTTTTTCCCATGTGCACAGTGACGTCATGCTATGCGCCCAAGCCCTCAACATGGCTTCCAAAATGGCGGACGTTCAAATTGTTCTGGTACGGAGCTTTTTGCTGCTACAATCAGGTTAAAAGGTAAGTTCACATCCTAAAACATAGCGGTTTGATTACGACGTATCATGTGCTTTCGTAAGAACTACTTTTAAAAATTGTGTTTTCGCCTTCCGTTCTCCTTTAAGGTTAGCTTTTTAAAGACTGCTAAAACACTAGGTGAGAATTTTATCAGAATTGCACACCTAGAAAGCAGAAACATTGTTAACAAACTGCGACTTCGTGTTTTATGGGCAAAACGGAAGCAATAAATAAAAAACGAAGGACGATGTTTGAGCTCATATTTTCAAACACGGAGTAACGAACTGAAAATACGACGCGCAGCGGAGTATTATTGAAGACCTTCTAATTCCATCAAGTTTTTTAGAAATCTGATCAAACACTGACATGAGTATTTGATAAATTTTCTCAATCGAACTAAAACTAAGGAGTTCACGGAGATATAAAATCTTCTGGGCTAATTAAGATCAGATAGCCAAACACCGCAATAGTCGTGATTTTTAATTTTAAAGATTTTGAGAATACAGTGAAACCTGTATTAAGCGGACCCCGGTGGACCCTCATTAGTGTCCGCTTAATACAGGGTGTCCGCGCAAAACAGGTTCTAATATGTTATGCAATAATAGTTAATTATTAAGTAAACCCTTTTGTAACAGAGTGTAACACAGGGTAAGATCAAAGACTGCTCATAGCACAATGTCCAGTCAGTCAATGCATCAATCTGGAATAATCACTCAGCCTTAAAACGACTTCGCTGAACAATGTTAAAGGATTCTGAGGTGAGCGTTCAGAAGTAAAAAGCCCCTGAAGTGCCCTCTTATTGCAGGTTTTGTGCAACAAAATGGCTTAATATTGGTGTCCGCGTCCGCTTAACAGAGTTGTCCACTGAATGCAGGTTTATTTTACAGTAAATGTGGGAAGAAAATTTTGGGACTTCAGCTTGTGTCCACTTGATAGAGGGTGTCCGCTTAATATGGGGTCCGCTTAATACAGGTTTCACTGTAGCTGTTCACTTACACTTCGAAAACAAAGAGTAGTTCGTACTTCTGACTCCAATTCAAAGATTACCATAACATGGATTTTGAAAACTATAACAGGTATCGACAAAGCTAGAAATTATTATTAAAGACCTCCTGGAAGCATGGTATTCCTAAAGTGACTATTACTATTATTACTTCTAGTTTTAATAACATTTTTAATCATGAATCCTGGCTGGTTTGTTTTTAATTGTCTGCATGGGTTACAAGTTAAAATACCTGTCATTAGACATGAAAACGTCGCACGCGTACCAAATCAAAGCGACCGAGCTAACAATAACTAATAGACTTACCTGGGTCTTGGGAAATTTGAAGAAAGCTCTGCAATAGAAATGAAATAATTACAAATAAGAGATCGAATCATCCAATGCTTGTTGAAGCATTTAACCAGAAATATGACTGGATACGTCATCAACCGAGTTTTGATGTATCCAGCACTATTACTAACGACACAACAGCTCAAGGTCCCATCGGAAATACACATATACCGTGGTAGTATTTCAGAGGGGCAACAGAAATGAAAAGCCGTCAATTTTCTTTTTTCAGTCGTCTCAGGAATTCAATTATCTATTTACATCTAAACTTTCTTCCAAAACTTCGGAAAAACGATAAAAAAGTCGCATTTCGTGGACGATCGACAACTACTGCACTCTAATGGCTGATAGTATAAGGTAGCTTAGCCAATCAGATTGCAGCACTTGCATTAGTATACTAGTAGAATTCTACTAATACGTGATAGTCACGCATAGAAATAGCGAGCGAATAATCTAATCGTTGTAATATAAGTCTACTAGACGTTCCAAACTTTATCTAAATCCTTTTAACAGACACCTCGAAAACGCAAAGAAGCGGCCGCCATTTTGTTAACAAGCGCACACCGCTACGCTATTCACTCTCTGCAAGAGAATAGATAGTGAGTAGCGTAGCCAATCAGAGAACGGCATTCGTGATAGTACTTATATTGATATTGTACATATAACAACACTGTAGTAACAGTAACAACTTAGCCACGAGTACAGTAAAACACGTCGTGATTGCTATGACGATATGTGGAATTACGTAGCATCTTTACCTCGGCTTGCTGATTGGTTCCTTTTGCATCACTGTGAGGAAACGATACAGCAAAAACCCAAAGTATCGAGAAGACGATAAAGAACTTCATTGTCCTTAAACGTAGGTAACAGAAATAGTAATTAATTAATTTAATATATATTTATCTATCGGCACTCATACACTTTAGTTATACAACGCTTTATCGTGGTATACGTAACAATTATTCCCCGTGCGCGCGTTGGATACGGTAGATAGCGAACGAGGCGTGTAGCGCCGAGCTGGCTATAACCATCTCATATCCAACAAGCGCGAGTGGAATAATTGTTTTGTTCAAAATGCTCTCAAAATACAGAAAACTAAACTAAACAAAATATAAAAACGCCCCATAAAATCAACCGTACGTTTACCAATTCTGGGCGGCCATCCCATGGGGCTAAAGACAATAGGAAACCCTCATCGGCACGGCCAAAAGGTGGCTGCTGCCGCTTAATAGAGGTGGCCAGTTAAGAGGGATTTTTTAAAAGGGATTTTATTTTATTTTATTAGCTTTGCCTTCATGATGCCAAAACAGCAACAACAACAACAACAACAACAACAACAACAACAACAACAAAAACATGGCAATCAATATGTAGAGGTTTATACTGCTGGCCTCTTAACAGAGATTCGATTGTTGTAATTTTCCAAGTAAAAAATAGGCGTTAATGTCTTAAATAAAAAAAAAATCAATATATAAACAAAGAAACAAAAGCAGAAATTTACAAAATATATTTACATTTATTAGAAGTGTGGAATAGGACTTTTGCAACAGTTGGTCACGTGACGTGCTTTCCAAGAACACACTGAGTCAGTCACTTGTAATGCATTATGTTAGAAATGGAAAAAAAATAAGCTTACATGCAAATTTTCAGATCCTTTAAGAGGGAATTTTAATGACGTTAGAAATTAGGGTTTTGTATTGGAAGAGGCGTTGCCCTCCACTCACGCTCCAGAGGTTTTCCATACAAATCCTTGGAATTGTCCAAGTTTTCAAACTGCCATAAAACCCTTGCCTTTCGGTTCAGTTGGCTAGAATATAATATTCCATTCTTCCTAATATTATACCCCTCTTTCTATCTCCAATGATTAAATGACAACAGCTTCCTTTGGTACTAATTACCAACGGAAAAGGTTTTTGGAGGGGAAAGTTTCTTCACTTCCATTCAAGACCTTCTAATTTTTGCAAGATTCAAATCGCCATTAAATCGCAACCTTGCACGGCATTGGTGTGAAAATTTGAGTTCTGGTTATTTAAAACATGCCCTTTCCAGTTCTGAAATTCATATAGCTGTAGGTAACAGTTTAACATAGCCACAGACATTTCACATGTCACTGATAGCCTTGAAACACGGTTTTTATACATCCAGTCAGATATCTAAACTTTCTCAATTTGGTATTTTTTTTTTTTTACCCCTGATATATAAATGGCCTTTGCGAAACATCGAGTCAGTCGATTTGGTTCTTAGTACCGGCCTGCTGGTTCGATAGTGTATCCAAAACGAAACAGGCCTGTTAACCAGATCTCAAAGTCCATTCTCAAATATATTCCAGAAAATTCCTCATTACCGAAAATTCTATTATGCCATTTACGAGTCTTATCTAGGGCTGGAAAATGCCATTTGATCAGCGGGAATTAATTTTGGTAGCTACTGTTCTTATTCTCTTAGCCAGACCCTCTACTTGAAAACAGGCAATCAACCTCTGATTAAAGCGTAATTAAAGGTGTATAAGTTTTTGCTTTGAAGGCGGAAAACGCTTTTGAACATGCACTTCTTCTCATCCCTTGCCTGGGCTTATCTTCCACAGGGACGTAAGTTGCTTTAAGGTACGTAAAGCGGCTTAAAGTTAAAATAGGGAGCTTGAGCAAACCACGACGGCAACGGCAACGGGAACGCTACCAAACAAAAGGTTTAATGAGGAGAATGGCGGTGCACGTGCGTTATAAATATTTGTACATTTCTTTGCCGTCCTCTGCACGACAACAACGTGATATAGCTATGTTCTGCGTAGTCTGGAGGAAACAAACGGCGGCGGCTAATTTTTCGTATTTTCATTCAGAATTGAACTCTGGCGTTACATATTTAGCTTGAGCAAGTTTTGAGAGCAATAGGCGTACTGAACAGATCTAGACAATTACGAAATTCGAAGTTAAAATATAAATTCATTTTTTTACAAGGCGTTGTCCTCGGAGTCGCCGTCGTCATTGCTTAAGTTTTCTAACAACGTGAAATTACTTATTTACGTTGCCGCGACATTACCAAACGCATAGCAAATACTGCTGAGACAACGTTTAGTATAGAGTTTGATTCCGAGATGAAAAAAGGGACCTTCCTCGATATCCAGTTCTTCAAAGTTTATCTCTGGTACCAATTTTCAATTTTCATCCTTTGACTAAAAGTTTTTATTGAGCAGATATAAAGAAGCTTGCTTACCTTCGACAGTGTAGCCGGGTACGTGTGCTTTGTTTTCAAGCTCTGCTGAATTGGTGCCAGCTGGAGGTTGCAACTTGATTTTAAAAATGTTCAGCATGCAATGTTTTATTCAAAATGAACAATAAAGTAAGGACGCTTTTCGAGTACTTAGCGTTTTAGATCAATTTCATGTCTCTCTAGCTTCTGTAAATAACAATTTAACAATAAAATGCCAATTTTTTCAAACACCAGCTTGTCACCATTGCACGGAAAGCAGTGTTTCTTTCCAAATGCCCTTTTTTGCCAATCTCTGAGAGATTATTTCAAAAGAACCAGTCTGTTGTAAGTTGGAGTATTTTAGATAACCAATGCTCAAACTGTATAGTTACACGTGTGTAAAATGCTATTACTAAAAGAGGGACAACAATTAATAACACGCCTTTTCGGAACCATATTACGTCTTCAGTTAAGTTGTCTGCTTGAAATGTCACTACGAAAACGAAAAGACGGCGTTTTCCGATTCCTCCGGTTTGAAGAGTGTTTCCGGAAAGCTTCGCTTTCGTGACGGATCACTGTGGACGGTAGGCCTAACCGAAGAAATCAGTAAAGCTGCGTTTTCAAATTCCTCCGGCGTAGTGTGGACAAGGCCGCACTTTGCTCATTACAATGGGCTGAAACGTGACTGTAGGAACGCAAGAGCAATTGTTTGATTTGACCCTCTATCGATCTGATAGTCAGCCTGATCTTGTGTTTCTTCAAATTTTTATCATGAGGACAAATTTTCCATCTTACTAGCTCTAAAAACAATTCAGTGAACAAATAACATAAAGCCTTCCTCAGACGAATGAAGTTAGGCAGCTGCTGTTTTCAACTCCACAGATGTCAGTAAGTATTGGCATCTGTAATTGACAGCTGTCAGTTACATGTATGACAGTTACAAAATTAAGACCGGTCTTAGAGCAAACAAAATCACAGATTAATTTTTTTTTAATTTTTCTAACGTCTGGAATTTTATTATTAAATTCCTACGCAGTAGATGCGTTGTTATCCTCCGAAATGCTTACTTCAAACAGCTTGATATCAGCATTGCGACAAACTGCAAGGAGAATAATTGTTACCAAACGCCAATTTTTTCCCCAGTTTCAAAGAAACAAACTATTGTTTGCTGGAAAGTGGTTATTTCAGATAACCATAGCAATACGTTTTACGCAAAGCCTTACTGGCATGAAACGGCACTTGGAAACATCAATTTGTCAATAGCCATTTTCTTCATCTCTCTGACAGGTTTTTTTTAATCTTCTCATTCCGTCCTTCTGACAACCAAGTTTATCAATAAAATTGCAGAACTGAAAGGAAAATTTCCGTGCTAACCACATGCTCCGCAAATTAGTACTAATTCAACCCACTTATAATGCCTTGCTTCGTTTTGTATTGTTTCTTAAAAATTGAGGTCTTTGATCATAACTTTATGTCTTCCTTACTTGTGTAAATCAAAATAATTAAATTTCTTGGTAACTCTTACGTTGTTATTTTCGAAATGGTTCGTCAGGTTTAGTGGCGAGAAAGTTTGTCTTCAACCAATGTGGCCCAGATTTGATAGCGGCCTGGGGCCCGTTTCTAGACTTGCCACAATTGACCTCAAGAATTTCATGGTAGAATATGTTAGGCCGCGAAGCGGCTGAGCGACCGGCGGGGTATTGAATAAACAAGACGAAGGACTTTTCTGAAAGTCTAGCCCGTTTCTTGAAGGTCCCGAAATGTTATGGCACCCGGAAAGCCGTAACAAAATCTAAAACCTTATGCTAGATTACAGAGCTATTCACATACTCTTAATATGAGGTTCCCTTCATACAAGAAGTTTCAGACGTATACATTATTACACCTCTTTATTTTTAGCTACAGGTCAATTAAAAATAGCTTGCATAAAACGTTTCCGGGGCTTTCGAGAAACAGGCCCCAGGTGCCACATGTGGGTTGAGTTTTGTTTTTTTGTTAGTTATCGTCGAGGATTTTTTGCCGGGCTTTCCAGTTTCCCCACCCCCTCCTGAAAACCAACACTTTTCCAAATTCCCATTCCACCCGGATAGAGGACCTGCATGAAAACCTGCCAAAGCTGATGTGGCTGAGTGATGAGAAAATAGCTTGAGGTGGGATTACCTTGGGATTAAGGTCTCCTGGGGCGGGTTGGGGGGATCTAAGGGGGGGGGGGTTTAGGGGTTTGGTCGAAACCCCTTAATTAAAAAAAATGAGACATTATATACACTGACTTGGCCTCAGAATGCCTGACATCCCATTTCCGAGGATCTCAATTTTTAAAATTCTCAGGGGCACAAAGCCCCTGGACCCCCTACAGAGGACCGCATTCAGCTGGCTGTATTTCGAACTGTATTTCATCTCTAAAACTCAATATCTGCCCCAAGCCCACATATGGGATTACCTTTGTTACACTTAATCCTCTCTTATTCCTGTTAGAGGGATGTTTAGCATTCCTGGTGTAAGGATGTTTTTCATTTATTCCTAGGAATACAGTAAGGTTCTTAATATCTCAAATATATTGTGAGTAATGTATCAGTCAGTACAAAACTTCCACACCTCCCCCCCCCTGCCCCCAGGGCAACCCCCAGGCATTAGATATTTCCAATTTTCAGTTAGTCAAATTCCCATCCCCCAGGCCAAAAATTATGTTCAAATGCCCCCTTTTGGGTTATACTAGGGGGTCAAATGTAGCTACCCCAGGGACATGCATGGTAAAATCAGTCATGGGAAGAACCCAACTCATCCCGAATACCCACTTTGAACTTCTACAGTGCCACAACTATTGCTTATATATCATTAAAATATAAAAGTAATTAAATTTTGACAAGCAAAACAGGGGTTTCATTAAGGGCCAGGCACTGCACGGGCAAATTGACCAGCTGTGAGGATGATTTTGCCTGCCTGGTTTATTTAACCTTCCAGAGGAGAGTTTTTCTTATAACGAAATTCAGTTCAAAAAGTTTTGCCCACCTGTGAAAACCAGTTACCCTCCTACTATAAACATTAATGAAACCCTTGGCAAAAGGCATATCAGTTTACCTTCATATACAACACAAAGTTTTCCAAGGCCTTTTTTGGAAGCCCCAACATTGTCTATTGATGATGTTTTCTTGCTTCACTATGTTCAGGACGTACAGGTTTAAAATCCTCCCCACAACTCTCATATGGTGCCAAATACCCCACCCCAATATCAACCACAAACGTCAAATTTCCACCTTTCAGAGCACACAAACTAGTGAATATTGACCTGGGTATAAATAATACACAGGGGAAATTATGCTGATGATTCTATTTGATCACTACTTACAGTTCTACATTAAAATTCATAACATACATAAAGTTACCTCAATTGTTGTTTTCACCATACAGTGCGCACAATTCAACACTACACTGGAGCTGAGTTTGTCAGATGGCTGATAGGAAAAAACTGAAAAGCACATTCAAGGGAAACTAAGTTTAAGTTATGGAGATAGTGGGGAGTTTGAGACTGAGGTCTCTAACTGTGCTTGCAATATTCTTAAGATTTTAAAAGCCCTACAACATTCCCATACATTTCTTTATATTTGGAATGCCTCTAAGTGGATGGGAAAAATACACCCCTTCCCAGCTCCTTGCTCATAGGAAAAAATAAAGACCCATCCCATCAAAATGTAACGATGACTATATCATCCACTCAATAGTAACGATCACTGTTCATGACCAGGAGCCAATGACTTCATTCTCCCCTCTCCCCGGAAAAATGGACAAATTAAAGAAGCAAACACAAAGTTCTGTCCCTCCCCCACTACCAATGAAGGAGTGCAAGCAGTCCCCTGACCCAAGCAGAACCCCCGTTACCTGGTCGAAATATTTGTAATCTTAACTCCAGGGTACACTGAAAGGGGTCAATATTCAATGGAACTGCTGGTACAGCTCCTCAGGTACAGTGTAACAAAACACCATGGAACTAACAACTTTACTCCTTGCCAAAAGTGTTATAAATTATCTGTATCCCCATTGAAAACAAAATTGTTTATTTCTATTTGTGCCTTTTAAAAGTGAAAGCTTAAATGGCTAAAACTATAAGGGCTTAAATATTTATCACGTGATCCGCCGCCATTTTGTCAGGTAAACAAAAACAAAAACGCCTGAGAAATCATAGTTAACACAGTGTTTACCTTTCTCGATCAAACTTTCAAGGTCCTCTGCTATAGCAGCCTTCTTCACGATGCTTCCATGTAAAGACACGTTACAAAGCATTTTATATTCTTTGCTCGTCTTCTATCTCACAGGCAGCCGTCAAGGACGACGATAAATGTGAGCGAAATTGTCCGCGAAATTACTAAGCGGGGCACAAATGAAACCGCTGACCACGGAAGACTGATCCCCGACTACCGGCGAACAGTCCCCGGGAGACTAAAACGGTTTGGGGGACCCCCAGCAAATAATTATAAATTCAAAGGTGAGGTCGATTCCGAAAGTAATCAGTGAAAATGGATCGATTTGAGTTGAAATCTTAAGACCTGAAAGATTCTCGGGGTCCATGCGATATAATTTTGGTGGCAAAAAATGGAAAACAGTTCGAAGCTCACAGACACATTCTTTCAGAAGCAAGTCCTTTCTTTGAGAAGCTTTTCAACAGCGACATGAAGGAGAGTAGAGACGGAGTTGTTCAAATGGAAATATTTACCCAGTCTCAAATGGCAGATATTCTCGTGTTTATTTACACTGGCAGCATAGAGATTTCGAATCTACAGAAACTTGAGGACTTGGTTGCAGTCGCTGATTATTTGCTCCTTAAAGGCTTGAAGTTTATCGCCCAGAAATTTACTGCTCAGAACTTGTCATCTGCGAATTGTATTTTATATTATTACCTAACAGAGAAATTTAATTGCGAAGAGCTGATCAACAGTAGCCGGAAGTTTATCCATTTGAACTTTGCGGCCGTCGCCGAATCAGAAGGGTTTAAGAATCTGCCGAGTGACGAGGTTGAAAAATGGATTTCAAGCGAACACATAGTCATAAGCGAAGAGGAAGATGTGCTTAAAGTTCTGTTGAAGTGGATTAATCAAGAAAAGAGCCAGCGAGGTGTGAAATTCGGAGAACTTTTTCCGTCACGTACGACTGACTTGCATGTCGCGTGACTTTTTAGTGACTGATATCGTGACCAACGTTCTTGTCCAGGAAAATAAGAACTGCCTTGATAGCGTGACTAGCGCTTTGAAATGGGTTGATCGAGCAGCCGATTGCCACGTGTCACGGCCACATCGACCAAGGGAGGTTCTTGAGTCGACTATTATCGTGGCTTGTGGAGTGTCAAAACCTTTCGAATGTTTTTGTTATCTACCTGGGAAAGGTGATTGGTACCGTTTTCCAACGATCGAGTGTGAGGAAGTACCGTTTTGTGGACGTATAAAGCGCGTAGTTTCACATCGAGGTCAGCTGTACGCCATTTTTGACAGAATTTATAAATCAAAATGTTATGACCCAGATTTAAATCACTGGTATCCAGCGCCCTGGGCAAAAAGGCGGGATCCACACGTAGTATTAATTGAAGAGGGCTCAATTGTTGACGAGGTTTTGGTTGTGAAAAACCAAATGTGTTTTATTTCCGAATTTCTCATTCGAGGCTACGAGACCACGCCCGGAAACGTTTGTAAATACAATCTTGAGTCAAATTCAATTTCTTAACCACTGCATTGGGTTAAAAGACAATCTTCTCGCCTGTGATAAGTACATCTTCGCTATTGGAGGATATATGCTATTGGAAGGCAATGAATTTTCAGTCCGTTCGGAGGCCGCTCGATTTGACACGGTTGAAAATAAATGGGAGGCAATTGCACCCATTCAAGAAGCGAGATTTTACGCTTTTGGCATGGTCGCAAACAACAAGATTTTCATTGGGGCAGGAGTTGGAAAAAACAGCAAACATTTGAAAACCTGTGAAGTGTACAACATGTTGGTAGACGAGTGGCAGTCCATAGCAAGTTTGACGGTTCCTCGTCAGCAAGGCAACATGGTATTGGTCAATGAAACGCTGTACGTTCTGGGTGGGTATTCGCAAGGTTTGTTTTCCCCCCTAGTTGAGTGTTACGACCATGAGGAAGACCGGTGGAACGAGAAGACTCTGATACCTTCCGCCAAGGAAATAAAATGTCGCTTTTTTACGTTCAAGGCGACTTATCTAAATGTTTTCAAAGAATCTTTGAATAAGCTGAAAGTCCCTGGAGACATTGGCAATGAAATGAAAAGTTAAACACAGTATCGAGCAAATCTTGTGGTGCTAACAGCCTACAAGCTGTTCAGTCAGCGGTTGATCGTTTCAGTGGCATGAAACAAAAATGACCACTCTGCTAGCAGTAACAGACAGTTCGATGTCGCGCAAAATATCGTTTCCAACAAACATTGCCTGTTGCTATCAGTCTCTAGTTAGTCTCAAGAACTGAGGAGATAGATCATTCCAAAAAACAAATAGTATTAATCCTGTTTTTATTGTTTTTATTTTTTTAAATAAACACTATTAAGTTATAATCAGAAATAGAAGGTTAAGAATGCAATACACGAAGAGACCACACTAACAGCTTACGCGAGAATGATCTTCCATGCAACTATAGTTTTAGAAAAGTCGTTTCTCGCACTAAACCACTACAGCCATTTAACAAAATAGTCTTACCTACATTATAAACTAGTTTAATTGAAAAGGACTAAAGATTATGAAACAAATGAAAGAATTCGCTGCATGTGTGCATAGCAAAAATGTCCCAAGGACCTGCGCTCAAATGATAGGGTCACCGTGTTCGTTTAGGAGAAAACGACCATTTCTCTGTCGAGTTTTGCTTGAAGGAAATCTCTTAATGGTGGGTACCAAATGTCAGATCTAGTAACGGCTTCTAGTCTCCCCTTACAGCCGTTCTTTCCACTCATTCATAAAAACTGATAAGTTTTCATCAAATTTTCCTTCTACATTACGGTAAAACATCGTTGAGATCACAGTGACCACAAATGCTTCTTCCAGCCTTGTTAAACTATTTCAATTTTCCTGGCATGACTTTTCTTCAGTCAATTCTCCCTGACTCAAAATCAAATTCCCTGAGTGGACTTTTCCCTGACCTTGAAGAAGTTTATTCCCTGATCACTTCGTGACCTGTAGCAACCCTGCGTTTCTCGCATACGAGACTGACCAACCTCTTTCCTAGGTCTCGAGGTAGAGAGAGGACCCTGGGAACGAGATTGGAGACTGCAGACAGGACATTGGAGACATTGCAGACATTGCAGACGCGTAAATTACGTAACATTACAAGACTGATGCTGAGCACGCGTAATTATTGTGACGTCAGCGTTTACAAAGTTAACGTATTCGTTATTTCATAGTTTATCTTGTACTAATTTATCCCCTTTGAGGGCGTTTACGAAACATACGTTTTACATATACCGTTTACGAGTAGACAAATGGCAAAATATGTAAAAATATATTAGTTTTCAGATGGAAATGTTTCTGTGTGAATGGAGCCCTAGATCGTTTGGTATCCAGCTCTGTTTCTGCAACAGCAATACACTCCTACAATTAACAGCACGAGGAGGACACCACCAGCGGCGATCGCAATTATTTCCCAGGTTTTAAGTCCTTTATTACCGGACTGCTTGGCCGCTGATTAGAGAAATTGAAAAGAAAAATATTCTTTATTGTAAAAAAACTTGCTAGAACACCACCAACTGTGTCTGAGATTACGCCAACTCTACAACCCCCCCCCCCCCCCCCCCCCCCCCCCACCCCCCCCCCCCCCCCCCCCACCCACCACACAAAAAAAAACCACCACTATCTCATACTAAACTCTACAACTAAAAACACAGAAAGAATATCCAGTACCCCCACGAGCTGCATTGCACGAGCCCACA
>Ga0126338_10001737_pt1 | contig 14389 bp, 8 predicted proteins | sample OrbCmetagenome_2_FD_92529 | JGI IMG/M metagenome (GOLD analysis project Ga0126338, IMG submission 92529) | Coral microbial communities from Petempiche,Puerto Morelos, Mexico - Orbicella C C metagenome | ecosystem: Host-associated > Invertebrates > Cnidaria > Coral | place: Petempiche,Puerto...
AGCAATATGTTCACGGAATATTTTAATTTTTGTCCCTGGAGAGCCAATACTTAGAGCCTTAAAACATATCTTGCAATAGAAACGAACCTAAACAAAGTATAAGCACGGCATGGCAAATTACAGCGGTGTCAAACTCTGAGAAGCGACGTGCAGTTAACAGCGGAAACCATGCAGAACCACGACTTCTAAAAATATGCTGTAACATAATCAAACGACTCCGCTCTACTTATAATTTCCTTTTCTTCTAATAACACGGCACAAAAAATGCCCCTCAGAAACACGCTTGAAGCAAAGAAAGGTCGAGAGATCGAAAATTAAATGAATGCGTGCACAATTCTCTCGAACCGTCGGCGTCACGTACACTAATTTATTAACGACACAATAAAAATTATATTTTTCTTTTTCTAGCCTCCTTTCGTTCGAAGATAAATCCATTTTATCAGCAAAGACGGCGAAATGCATACCGCGACGAGTCCGTTGTATTCCCGGGGCTTGTATTCTCCTTCGTGCTCTGCAATGTTCGGGGCGCATTCGGCATTCTGAGGTAAAGATGAGTCAAACATCTTCCATGCACAGCCTCGGCTGCGGTGTGTAATTCTCCATTCGCCTTCGTGAGGAGATTTTTACAATATGTAACGTCCTTCACTGAACCATACAATCATCAGCGACTTGGATTTCCGCTATCAGATGATAAACAAGTTTTCCTTGGCGTTTGCAGAATATTACCGCCGGACATTGGCGCAGAACATCATATCGTTCTTGGTTTACTTTGGTGACAACACTTCCCGCACTCCCGTAGGCTAAGCATAGACAAAATTCCTACTAGGCCGCCCATCCCTACAATAATTTAATTGTCATCTCCCAGATTCTGGGAGACACGTGACCAGACCCAACCAGGGTCTCTCTTCGCTCGCTCCAGGGGGCGGTAAGATGAGAGACCCTGGGAACGAGGTTGGGTCTTAAATAGGCCCCCAAATATTTGGTCAGGTCATAAACCGGGTAGGAAAAATTGCAGATTTTGGTGGGGTGTTTCCCATGTCCCATTCCTTTCCCCCAGCTCTCACCCCTTTCTATTTGCAAAAATTGACATGATGTTGTGCAATTTTCCTCTACTTCTCCTAGTTCTGACAACCTAGCTTGTCAGAACAGTTCCTCCCTTACCTCCCTAAGACATGTACATGTACCTCCCATACCCCTTGCTCCCCCACTCACTTATCTAGATTGTCCGAATAGTCAGCAATGCACATACATTGTACATGTACAAAGATGCCAATGTTATTTTATCGTCCAGTTAGAATAATGATAAAAAATGAGAATATTTGCATACCCACATCCTGTTCAGAGAACTCTCCACTTATTTTTCGCTTGGTAATGTCTTTGTGTGAAGCAAGAAAGAGTACCACGTTGCCTTTTTCGTTCTTAATTGGAACAATGTCTAATAAGCACCAAAATGGGGATCCTGAAAGAAAATTGAAAGCACAACAGATTAACCACTTTGCCAAAGTACTCATGATTTTTTTTTTCTGCTTTCACGTGAAAGCAATTGCAGCACATGAAAGAAATGTTTAACGGCTCTCAAATGATTGGTCACAGTAGCGTTCAATAACAAGGTTAAATTTGTGACCTTGTACAGCATGATAAATATGAGTATTACTCATTAGCTTTCATCCGAATGGCCATACGCAAACTTGGTTTTATATATTTCTTAAAAGCTAGAAGGAACTAGTACAGAATAATAAAGGGTAGTAAGTGAAAGTACTAATCGAAAGTCTTAGTTTGAATAATCATACACTAGGGTTTTATCCACAGTCTTTAAGATTAGGACCGCCTTGTACCGCATATATAATGCACCGCATGAAAGTACTGCGAAATAGCTCTCGTTTGAATGGTCACACACTAGGGTTTTATCCACAGACTTTAAAGTTAGAACCGCCTTGTACCGCATATATAATAAACAGTACCGCATGAAAGTACTAATCAAAAGTCTTGGTTTGAATGGTCACACCCTGAGGTTTCATCCACAGACTTAAAAGTTAGAACCACCTTGTACAGCATAATAAACAGTACCACGTGAAAGTACTGCTCAATAGCTTTCATTTGAATGGTCACACACGAGGGTTTCATCCACAGACTTAAAACTTAGAACCACCTTGTACAGCATAATAAACAGTACCGCATCAAAGTATTGCTCAAAAGCTTTCGTTTGATCATTTTAAGATGGGCTACCGCTAGACGCGTCGATATTTGCACGTAAGCAGTTCTATCCTCGGCTTTCTTCGTGAAGAAGAATCTCACGGTTTTCCAACCTCGTTCCCAGGGTCTCTTATCTTACCGCCCCCTGGAGCTCGCTCCAGGGGGCGGTAAGATGAGAGACCCTGGGAACGAGGTTGACGGTTTTCATTTAGACACGAGCGTGATCGGCTTAGGCTCCGTCCACACTACACCGGAGAAATTTGAAAACGCAGCTTTATTTCTACGATTAGGCCTACCGTCCACACTAATCTGTCATAAAAATGGCGCTTTTTCTAAACACTCTTCAAACCGGTGGAATTTGAAAACGCCGGCTTTGCGCTTTAGAGTAGAGAAAAACATTTTGAAAATAGAGCTTTTCGAAAATTATGACGCCGTAATAATTAGTTGATTTTCCTGCCTGTGTTTTCCTCAAACACAAATCGAAAATGACCGGTGATGGCTGCGTTTTACAATTTCTCCGACGTAATGTGGACGGAAAACATTTGATGTGTTTTCAGAGTAAAACCTCCGTTTTCAAACAATCCGTGGGCTTCATTGGTTGAAAATAGTTCTTTTTCCCAGTCAACTGAATGGTGGCGGGGAAGCACGCAATCCGCGGGATACGCTGTTTTGTGTGTTTCATTTTGGATTTGTTCCTCGTGGCGCAATGTAAATTATTTTATCACATGTGAGCGCACGTTTTAAACTACAGTGACCTTCCGCACTACGGAAGAAACAATCAAGACACTAGTGCTGTTTTTTTACACGCCGTATATTTTACAGTAGCAGTGGCGCCATTGATCATCAAGTGGACGAGTTCACATTAGGACAAATAATGAAAAAAAAAACAAAACAAAATAAAACAAAACAAAACAAAAAAACAAAACAAAACAAACAAAAAAACGACGTTTGCCTTTGTCACTTTTGCAACAAAGTGAAATGCAAAAACATTTATCAGAAATTGGACGCAAAGCCAAAGTAAACCTTTGAACGCTTTCAAGACAGATTGTTTGATTAGTGTGCAACTTAAGTAGTTTCCTGAAGTAACTACAGAATTAAGAAGGAAAAGGCAGTTAGGACACCGCGGAGACTAAATAATCCGAAAAATAATCAGAAACAGCAAAATAATCAACTGACATGACTTAAGTTTATATTTTGGATTCACTAACTAGTACGGTTTTGTAAAAACAAGGTAGCTATAAAACGAGAACCTTATCTGTACACTTGTGCAACAATTTTCTTATTTACCGGCGATATCTTGGACTCTGCAAGACATAATTCTCAAAATACGAAGTGTTTCTAATTTTAAGACGACTTGTTCAAATTGTTTCCTATTTACTTAGTTATATTTTATCCAAGCGGAACATTAAAACATGAAACCCTAAATAGAAGTGATCTATTAGAGTTGAGTGAATTTAAAACCTTTTAATTACATGTGGAATAGAGACGAAAGATTTCCAAACAATTATTTTCTCAATAATCATCATTTAATAATAGTTAGTGACCTTGCACTTTCTTGAATTATTCCTTGGCGCTATTTCTATGCTTAGGTCGTTTTTAAGTCGTGTAATCGTTTTTTTTCAAGTTAATAACGCCGAGAAATAATGATTTTTTTAACTGCCCCAAGCTGCGAGTAAAACGAAAAACGAATGCGATAAACGTTTTTGTCGCGTCTACCTCTCTCTTATAATTGTGTTTTTGGGATTTATAAGTTGCCAGCCTTTTCCAATATTAATGCTAATAAGCTTGGCCCTGCCCTCCTAGACCTAGTGGCGACGCTTTTGATGAATGCTGTTAAAGAGCTGTATTAAATAAACTGAACGTAAACAAGACACCCTATTGAGTCATCATTCCCATATACTTTTTCGAAGACAATTGCTTTTGAGATAATAGTTTTGGCTCCCTAAGCGCTCCATTGACAGAACTGTCTTTGGCAGTCTGTTTCTTTCGTGACGATTGCGAAGTCTCTGAAGTCACCCCAAGGGCTATTGAAATTATACAAACTGGTTCTATGGTTAAGGACTGTCTGAACTTTGTGTCGTACAGTTATTCAATTGATCCGCCTTGCAATATATTTTTTTATGGATCCCTGCTCTTGCACAGAAAGTCTTTTTTTTCTTGAGAGAGGTTAGCAGAATTAAATAAAATACTGGTGGGTTATGGGCTGTTAACATCGCATGTAAAACTTGCAGTGGAAAAACCGCGCTTAGCGTATGAAAATTTTTGAAGTTAAATTGCCCTCTGATAATTCTGCTATTGACGTCGCCCGGAAGGGCTATACTCTAGTTTATTCACTTTCGTTACTCTTATCACCTGAATGCTTCAGAATGCATTCATTTTGTAAAGAGAAATTTCCTGCTGATTTAGATTACTCTTGGGATTTCAAGGTAAACAGCAAGAACATCGATGAAAATGTGGGCTGTGAAAAAATGCGATTCGATTTTCTTATTACAAAAATCTTAAAACAAAAGACGCAACTAACGTAAATGAAAATAACTCATCCCTTCATTTTATCCAGATAGTCGACAAAAAAGCTTGTTTCACTGCATGAGGAAGCGAATGCAAATAGAAAGGACCTTTGTTTTGACTGCTTTCTGCTTGCCTTTCGCGAGAAATGATTATTTACTGTAACTAGCAGAAAAAACACTTTCATATAAGTGAACTATCCTCTCTGAGTCTCAACCACACAAATCGTTAATTTTGAGGATATTTTATCCATGAAAAATCAGGTTTTTGAAGTTTGAGCAAAGTCTCACTTTACATTCCTGCTCGTATCTGCATGAACTTTCTTAAAACAACGCACATTTCAATACTATTTGATTTGCCTTGGAAAAGTAGTACAAATTTCGCAAATAGAAGAGACGAGTCGTTATACATGTAACACATAAGCGTGAAAAAATAAGCAAGAAAACCGTTTAGGAGTCGTCGTAGGGCCAATTAGAGGGAGTTTAAGTAACTACGACGGCGACGCCGAGGACAACGTCGATTAAAGAAATGAATTTATATTTTACCTACGAATCTCGGGGTACTCTAGAGTCATTTACTTTTTTTATCACCGTCTAAACTATCACAAACTAAGCCTGGAACACATGCAGCGATAAATTTGAAATAAAAACTTCAAAACTTAGCCAAAATTGCTGTTTTGCAGAGGACGGCAAAGAAATGTACCAAAATTTATAACGCACGCGCACAGCCATTGTGCTGCTGATGAAATCTTTTGTTTAACAACGTTCCCTTTGCCGTCGTGGTTTTCTTAAACTCCCCTACGAAGCGTAAGCAACGACTACGGCCACGTCAAGTACGACACCTGTTAAAAAGTGAATTTACATTTAATAGCGGATTTCGCAATTGTCTAGATTTGTTCAGTACGCCTATGGCTCTAAAAACGTGCTCAGGCTAAATGTGCACGACAGAGTTCAATTCCAATTGGAAATACGGAAAATTAGCCGTCTTTATTGGAGTTCCCAGACTACGTAGAACCTGGTCATTTCACGTTGTTGTTTTGCAGAGGATGGCTAAGAAATGTACAAAGATTTGTAACGCACATGCACAGCCAATGTTCTACTCATTAAACCTTTTGTTGGGTGGCGTTCTCGTCGCCGTCGTCGTCATGGTTTGTTGAAGCTCTCTATCAAGTTCGAAATGATTAAACTAAACTGCCACAAATAGTTCGCTGAGTGATGTAAATGTAAATGAATACAGTAAAACTTCCAGCGCTAGTGCGAAGAAAAACAAAATCGATTTTCTACCAGCTGAACAGTTTGCGGCCGCGGCTTGTGTGCTCAGCGGACCAAATGATCGCGGCTTCTGACGACGAGAATCGTTGCGTGTACGTGTGTGTTTTCTTGGGGTGGTTCCTTCCTGCCTTTCCCTGCCTCCCCTTCCTCCCCTATTTTATGCCCAGAGAAAACTAATTCTCCAGCCAAAGGACAGAAATAGCTTATTAAGGATAATTACTCCCCATACGAAAACGGTGCGGACGAGATTAATGCGACCAGCTAATAACCTCGGGGTACGGCTGTCTTGAACTGAGTAAAGGGACCACTTTTTAAATGTAAATTTAAAAGACTTTTAATTTTCGTTGTCTTGAAAGCACCCCGCTAATGGCTTATTTTTTTTTTCAGCTTAACATGAATAGCATAGTTGGCTTTTAGAACAAAACGAAATAACGTTCCTTGTTCCTTGTGGTCAAGATTCTAAAAGTTGAATGGACGACAAATACAGAAATACCTTTTTTCAAGACAAAGCCTTGTGCTGAATCGAGACATCAATTAAGAAGGATTGTCCGTGTTCTATTGAAATATTGTCAGTTGAATCCGTTAATGTGAATATGGGATTAAAAGCGAGTCAAGAAGTTTCAGATAATTATAATAGCTCTCAAAAGATGGCTATCGATGGAAAAGTACAGCCTAAAATAATTGATCATTTTTCGTTACGTAAGTTAAAGCTTAAACCTTTAATTCAGGAAAAGAAATCATGATCCGCTGACCTTTTTCGCTCATTATTAAACACAAAGTATAACAAAAATATATTTTTTCGAAATATCTCTTCTCGTAACTAAATGTCGCACATGTTTACAAAGGTTTCCTGTGAGAGTCTGGTTTTTCATCAAGGCAATATCTCCTTGTTGTGTATCACCTGCCGTCTGGACAATGTTTTGAAATTACGAGAAGAAATTGAAGATGTCACTTTCAGGAATAAAATGTTAATTCTACAAAACGCCGGACAGGTCAATATGGCAGCAGATATGAGAAAACTATCCTTCCTAGACTATTCGTTAAAGTGAAATCGATTGATTTCAGATACGTCAGTATTTGTTTTTACTATCAGGGATCCCCGCCAACTGTACATTACTTTTTATTTTGAAGAGCCATTTTTTAACCGCTCGTAATTACGATATCTTTTAGTAATCAAAATATACTTATGGACCTCTGAACTGGTTGATAATCATCGTATTGTTATATCCGGTGAAATATTGCTTGTAAAGTAAAAATGGATGTATAACGGAAGGCGTTTTGTAGTAACGATAGAATCTGCTTCGGTTTACAGTTGAGCTCAAAATAGTGATGTTACCTATGAGGCTATGTTGTTTAATTGCAATAGCGATGAAAAAGGCCATTCCGATAAAACATAAGAACAGAATGTTTACTGGAGTACCGTAAAATACCCCAGGAGTGATATGCAAAGGATGTGAAAACGGCTGCACATAGAGGTCACTCATTGAAGCGTGGGTTTTTACTTTTACAATTGGAAAGGCCATTTACGTCACAGCTAGAGGTGAAGGCACCAAATGACATTTTATAAGAGCCAATTTTCGGTCTTGGTTTTACAAAGAAAAGTTATCTTGAAAGTCATTTACCGATAAACAGAGTGAGGAAGTTGGAAAAAAAAAACAAAAAAAAAAAACAGCTGAAAAGCACTCAAGCTGTAACTCTGAAGCCTCCTACATATGCAAGCTATTTTAAAATTGCTTTGTCATAGTTCCTTTCCTGAGGGTATTGTGATTCTTTTCTGGATGTCTTAATGTACAATTCCAGTTTGTTTACAAAAACGTCGTTGTGACGTTCGTCGAAATTACACTTAAAATCTGGAAATAGCTAAATGGTGGGGGAAATCCTTAAAATTGCTGACTCTTCAATCTTGGGCAATCGCGAGCGAACTTTCGATTCCAAATACAGTTGTTTTATAGCTATTATTTTCAATCACTTTTTGTTACCCCCTGTGGATTCATGAATTTTTAGCGCACACTATCTTTTCCTAGAATTAAAGAAATGGCAACCCGTGATGTAAAGTAATAATACATTATTTAAGCCAATACCGTGGTTTATACGCAATGCGATTGAAAGGAAGATTAGCTTTAACTAATTTCCGTATTACACAATATCTCCCAGCCATGCTGCTAAAAGGATTGACACCTACCCTTTGTTTTTCACTCGGAGAGGCTATCAGTGGGATAAACGAGGAAAAAGTGGTTATTTTTGCTTAGAAGCCAGGTGCCTTGTTATTCTCTGGTGTGTCTACATTGCTTTTATTTTGGCTTCGTCGATACTCGCTGGTTCTGGTTATTATGCATAACTCTGCCCTTATAGTATGTGCTGTTTCTTAATTATTGTTCAGTGAATCGACATAGCACTTTTCACATTTGGCACCAAGTTTCTTTCTTTTTTGTACGGATTCGCGAAAAGTAAAAAAATTCAAAATGGCGGAGCGAGATATGGGATAAATTCAAATATTTTCCTATGAATAAAAATAACGAGGCATATCAGTAAAATATGCGACGGTAATCACTTATTTTTAATTGCATCCCCATAGGGTTGTGCCATTCTCATTTTCATTATCACCAGAGAAATCTCTTTTGTCCTTTCCGTAGTGCTCCAAATTACTCGAGTCTGAACAAACAAAAGTATTAACACAGCCCTGAAAACTTCACCGGCTACGCGCACTTTCGCAATTAGAGTTTTAAATTTTCTCGCCGCGTTGCGCGTGAACTTCGCTTGTGTTTAAATTATCGAGCATGCTTGCTTTTAACTTATGTGTTTGCGATATGAGAACGATTTACTTCCGCGCTTTAATGAAAAAAGACGTAATGAAAATACTCGTATATTTTTTTTTCTTTCAAAAAAAAAAAAAAAAAAAAAGCGTTGTGCTGTTTGGGGTTGTGGACGCCACAAATTGTTGTGAGAACCGTGTGTAATGATGGAGCTCTATTTCATTATTAACGTCTTTTGATAGTGAGTTTTAAGTGGCTGCAATAACATGAAAGCGGCTTATAAAGAAGGGATTTGAAAGGGGATCATGGCCGTAATTATATCGGCGTTGAAATACAAAAGGGTCAGATCCATTTCAAGTCCACACTTGTTTGAACAAGACATATAGCCAAAGCGTCAAATATGGAAAAGGGCGCCGCAATTCTAAAAAAACGCGGTATAGATCTTTTTAGTTTAACTCCTTAAAAGAGCTATTAAATAGAAAGACTAGAAAATTGCCTTTTTTCATGACAGATTTTGTAACGTCTTATAACCTTGTTGAATGTGTTTCACGAACCGCGCATTGTTCGACTATTTGCACGACTTGTCAAGACCAAATGAGTTGCTGAAATTAGTCGCTCGTAAGATTCAGGCGCAGTTTTAAAAGATTTATCTTCTCTTTTAATTCTTCGCGGACGTGAATGTATATTTTAAGTTAAGTGGCTATCCCTTTTGCAATTCACGCTTAAACGCTAGCTCTATAGTGTTTTCGAAATAAGCATAAAGAGCTTGAAGGAAAAAACAATTCTAATTAATTAAAATTTTTTTCCAAGGAGAATTTGAGAGAGACCGAACTGAAGTGACGTAGAAGTTTACTTTGTTTTAGATGACAGACCTCGTTTAGACTCTAGTGTCATTTTTGATGTGTCTGTCGGCTTTTTTGTAAAAGCTAAGCTTACAAAAGGCGTTTCTTTGCTGTTTCTGTTGACCGAATGCACTAAAATCATTCCGTTGTTTGTCGAAGGGTTGCGTTTGTAACTAACGAATGTTCGGATGCAATTTATTATATCCGAGACTTCTCGTGCGCCGTGTCGATGTAATTAAACCATCGCCGCGAAATATATCTTGCCCGTATGATTAGCAAACCAGAATATAACCTATAACAAACAAACTTAACAATGCAACATAAAAAAACGCGATCGATATCCGTATTTCTTTGTCGAAATTGTACAAATTTGTCGGTTGGTGTACAAAAGTTTTGTAATTTTCTTGCGTTGGTTTCAGGTCTGTGTTATATCTAGGCGCTATATTTTATTTCAGGCCTTCTGGAGCCGTGTTATTTCATGGGCCGTCATGGTATTATATTCATAGTGCAATAAATGTATTGTCGGCCCTTTATTGTAACTAACTAGCAAAAGCTAAAGACCAACCCACTATAAACAATTAGGGAATAAATTTTCGTAAAATATAGAAGTGATCAAAGGGAATTATGGCTGATTGCAGCGAATAAAACTAATCTAATTCGATACGTGCTTGCACGGCTCGCTTTGGGAACCAAAAGTGACGTAAGAAAGCAAAACACGAACAAATTGATTGTCGCCACAAGATGAAAAACAAGATTTTCCTCAAGACGTCAACGCTCTAAATGTTTAACAAACATTTTGGCTCTAGATGAACCATCTTATTCTTTTCAGTTTAGACTTGTTATTTTGTGGAAAATATTTCATCTCTAATGAAAAGAACGCATACGAAATTTAGGTTGATTAAGTTGTTTGCAAGAACCATACTTCGCTCGCGTCTTGGCTTGCTTGTCGGTCAAGTTCGCTATCGCCTGGCCGGGAAATAAATTTGGTATCGCCCTTCGCTGTTGAAGGCTTATTTCGAGTTATTTGGCTGTGTTCGTGAGTAATATTATTCATCGATTTGTAACATAAAGTACTCTGTTGAAGAGCTAATATCCATCATTTCTCTTTGTTCGCTTGATATTGACACAGGACTTCAAAAACCAAACAGCCCGTCAAATATAGGACATGTTATGATATGATACTTGTGTAGTCTGCTGTTTCCAAAATATACCAGAAGTAAAATAAAATGGCTTTCATTTTTTATTCTTTTTGCGTTGCAAGAAGAGCGATACAATGTGAAAGGATTTCTGTTCTTTTTCCATAATTCAAACTTATCTTTTTATCAGCATTTCTTTTCGTGACTTTTTTCGATCACCCGTTGATACGCCGGACGAACTGTGCTTGCCATTACAGTGTGTTAAGGATTCCATGTTCAGACTTGATAAATCATCGCTCTAGGCGCTAATTTGTAGCGCTTTCGTTGATATTCAGCGTTTGCTGTGCCATTGTTTTTTAAAACAGCGTCTTCCTTCATTCAGATTTCAGCACAATGAAGTCTGAGCGTCAAGGATGTGGTTGTACGAATTAGACGAAATAATGTACAAAGTTTTTTCCTTCACGCATCCATGTAGCAGAGTTAAATAAGCCGTCTCTGGGTATTTTCTCAAGTGTGGGATTTGGGAATCATTAAATTAAGACAGAAACGATGTCATTTCCGACTCGATGGCAGCGCGTGTATGTTTTTATTCCGGTAATGTCGTAAGAAATGTGAGCAATTTTGCCCTGACGTACGAAGGAACATTACAATGCAGTCGTTGTTAAAGCATATTGAATATGTTCTTCAAAGAATATCGATAGGCTATTGTTTAGCGAGGGAAATAGCATAAAATTTTTGCCTTTCCTGCCCGCTTTTTGTTAATGGATTTTTTGAAGTTTTTAAGAAAAGAAACAAGGGGAACCCAAGAACATATATATACATGTAAATTGCAAAGCGATATGTTACATCATTTTGTGTTACCCAAAAGGTTAATCATTCGAACGTAGCTTACCAGAGAAATAATCCCATCAGAAAAACATCTATTTAACGATAATTCTAACACAGACTATTTGCTGTGGATATTTTTGGTGATCTCTTTTCTGGTCAGTGAAATTCAAAATAGAAGGTTAAGTTTATTTTTTATGTTAATGATGATGTGTGCGGTGCTCAGTTGAAAGGCGAATTCAAATAGTCGCCCTAGCCTTTTCGACCTAAGGGTATTGTGTTTCGTGGAATGGTATGTGTGCCTTAGACACAGAAAGTAAAAAAATATTCCTAAGATATTTTGATACCAGTTTGCGATTTTATTCGTCCGGTCAAATTTGTGGCGATGAAATCGACAGTTTGAATAATGTGGTTATAACTTCTTATGTAAATTTTTTTCCGAGTTGTTTTTTATTGTTTTGTGGTATTATAGCTGTTGAATGCCCAGACTTAATTGAAACTTCCGATAAAAAAGGTTTTCAATGAAAATACTATGCAACGTGATTTTCTCCACGAACGGAAAGTAAGCCAGGTTATCGAAGGTTAACTTATCAGCGAGTAAAAATATGTAACTTTGTCTGCCCTTTAAATATTGCCGGCGATTCTGTTCCTTCAAGCAAGGTGATTAGCACGACACAGGCCTAAAAAACACTGGGAATCGACCAGAATCTCTCACACAAGCTTAATTTCAACCGGTGCTCAAAACAAGGAAATAAACTGCTTACCGTTCTTTTTGTAGAACATTATTTCTTTCTTGAGTTCCACTTGCGCTTTCAGAGCCTTTTGAATGTTCGTTTTATCATCTTGATTTGTCTCCAGCCCGTACAAAAAGTTACAGCCACAGCTTCGCCTCATGAGCTCGCTCCGAGAAAAACCAGTGAGCTCGCAGAAACCATCACTGCAGTACACTATGGGGTAATTGTTCTTTTCCTGAGCGCTGCCAAGAACGAAGTTACTGTCTGGATGGAAATAAGCAGGAAATACCGAGTATTGCTAATAATCAGGTGGGCAATAAGCACTAGTTATAAACTTACGACGCCATGCTAGGCTTTAATATATCTCCTAGCCGCCGGTACATTGTACCAACCACTCCGGTCTTTTGATGAATTACATTATTTCATACTACTAAACAAGAACGGAATTGTACGTTAGGTAGCCACTCACTTCCTCGGTCGAATTTTTGAGCGATGGTTTCAAGAAATGTGTTCTGCGGCGCGAATCGTCCTCGACGAATTGGCATTCTGTCGCGGGTTCGTTGGCTGGTTATTTACGGGACGTTCTTAAGCGCAAAACGTTGACGAGAAACTCAGTAATTCCTGTGGAGCTGGCATATTTTGAGTAGATTTAAGATACATTATATTTATGCGTCGTGTAAATACTCTTTGGTAGGCGGGAGGAGCAGAGCTCATAAACAAACATCAGGCGATTCGCTGTCTTGTTTCAAATGGTCGTTCCAAATTAGCGCCACGCGAAGCTTTTCACCACAGAGAATCTCTGGCATGCTGTTGCCTCAATATTACAAGCAAAAATACTGTTTGATGAGGCGCCTGACTGAAATAAAATCAAATTTGGTAGTAATTGCCTTGGGAAGCCAATCAAGCGCAAGTAACTTAGACTAGTTGTCAATCAAGTTTGGTGGATGGAACACCTGCTTAGCTTCATGCACATTTAGCTGCGGTGGTCCGGTGTTACGCTTTGTGAGGGAGTCTGAGCAAGAAACAAAAGACTGTCATAAAGTCTCTAAAAGACAAAACGTGGTTTATAACAATCTAATGGGTTCCCCGCCATTGTTGATAGAGCAGGTCTCGTGGTAATAGTTGTAAACTAAATGGCCGGCTACCTTCGTTTTCACTTATTAAGTCTTATTTTTTATAACTTTTGTCATGAATTAATGTTTAGAGCCCGATGTATTTGTGTTATAGTCGCGTAGAAAGAATGCTCAATTTCGCTCGCGCAAACCAGTTTTTCAACGAATTTCATATTATGGACAATGTGAATATCCAGCCAATATTTTGAAACTTGTTAATTGAAAACTATTACACGCGTTGATGAATTTCGAATGTATCCTAGACTCTTAAGGGACACAGTAAATTCACATCAAATTTTCACGTCTCTGTAATCGCAGATTATGTTTTGATCTTTGCGACGGAGAGAAAAATCTTCAGCATGTAACAAATGGTAGTAATTTTATTTACATGGGAAGTTTTTGATAACAACGAAAGTTACTCGGCAACGAGAATGAAGTCGATGAGTCAACTGTCATGTCTGCTCGTCATCACCCATGATGAAATATGCTGAAGGCCTTTTGTGTTTGAAGGGTCCAATTATTCCTAAGGATGACAATACTGATGGCAGCGTGACACTCACCATAAATGCGGCGAGAACTTTATATACTTAGCCCCATTTGGAAAATATACATTTATTTGAATCTGAAATACAAAGTCGTTACCTTTAGTCACAATATTATTATTATTATTTTCACTTTTTGAAAATGAAACTCAGTTGGTACGAATACAGAGTTGCCTGGTACGGTTGTATTCGTAATTATTCCCGCTCCAAAGATGTAATAAAGACTTGTTTTTCACACTTTGAAGATATAAAGAAAACATCGCCACAAGCATGGTTTGGCTGCCAAAATAAAACAACGGTTTCCAAGCGACTGGTTTAAAAAATTGAATCAATTTGTTTTTGTTTGTTAACTTAAAAAGTTGTTTTCACTTTGCGTTGTTGAGTCAAAAAGAAACAGCTGATGAACCTTTTACACCTTTCACGAGTTAACACATTTTGAAGCCCCTTTACCCCTCATTTTCATGGTTTTTAAGCGC
>Ga0126338_10001739_pt1 | contig 14387 bp, 11 predicted proteins | sample OrbCmetagenome_2_FD_92529 | JGI IMG/M metagenome (GOLD analysis project Ga0126338, IMG submission 92529) | Coral microbial communities from Petempiche,Puerto Morelos, Mexico - Orbicella C C metagenome | ecosystem: Host-associated > Invertebrates > Cnidaria > Coral | place: Petempiche,Puerto...
CGACGACGACGACGACGACGACGACGACGACGGAGTCGCGCAACATGGCGGCCATACTCCAAATAATAGGTTGACAGAGTCATGAAGAATACAAAAGCAAAAACCGACTCAACGTAGAATGATTTTTTGAAGGTGTACTATATTTCGGCTGGCCAAACCAGCCTTCTTCAGGTACAATGGAAGATTTTACATTGGTGCGTGTTTTTATGACAGAGACATGCAGCCTTGGTTTACCGTGCACTTCTTTGATATTGGACATCCATGTTATGATCAACTGACACCTGTCAAAACAAGGTATCCGCTGACCAGTATCACGTGATCATATCGCGGGCTCAAGTTTACAGGTCATTGAGTTTACGTGTTTTTTTTCAAAGTTGACCGCTGACCAAGTGATAGTTTTCGATTAGATCGCAGGCTCACGTCAGTTTAACTTGTTGAAAACAGGGTAGGATTGTTCGGAAGCCGGTTAACACTAACTCAGGATTAAAAGTTAACGGAATTATAACTTTTTCTGCTATACAAATGGAAGGCCAAACAATATCCAGAAAACCTCAAAATTCTACCTTTTCCTGGGTGAGCTTAATCGGGCTCTGAACAACCCGGCCCAGGAGCTACGCTTTTAGGCTGGCCTAAATCTATATATTAGTGACGTCATGTGAAAACCAGCTATTAGTTGAGAAAAAAATAGCAACCGTTGTTACTTTCAGGCGCGCACAGCAAGCGGCATCGCCGCGTTACCCAGAAACCATCGGTGGAGCGTCAACGCCCAGGTTGAATGTTCTGCGAGCCAGAAAATGGAAAGCGAAGGAAGTTCGTAACCATGTAAGTGTAGGAAGTGAGACAATTCACTAAGTATTTGATGAATGTCGTAAAGCCGTGGTTTACCGAGGCTCTTTGAAGACAACTGTTTTGCATTTGAGTCACTCTTTTCATTGGCCTCGTTCGGTTACATATTAACTGTGCTTTAAACCCAGGAGCTTATCATATCATCGTTGTAACTTATATTCGTACGATGAACTTGAAGGAGTATAAAGTCGTCGTTTTAGGTTCAGGTGGAGTTGGGAAAAGTGCCTTGACAGTTAAATTTGTCACCGGACAATTTGTGGAAAAATATGACCCAACGATCGAAGACTTTTATCGGAAGGAGATCGACGTTGATAGCAATCCCTCCATCTTGGAAATTTTGGACACGGCTGGCACTGAACAGTTCGCTTCTATGAGAGATTTGTACATCAAAAATGGTCAAGGATTCCTTCTAATATACTCTCTTTTAAATCGACAAACATTTACAGATTTAAAACCGATGAGAGATCAAATACTACGTGTGAAAAACTCAGACAGCGTGCCCTTGATACTTGTTGGAAATAAAAGTGACATGTTTGACGAACGAGAAGTGTCTGCAAACGAAGCTAAGGTTTTAGCAGAAGAATGGGGCTGTCCGCATTTTGAAACCTCTGCGAAAAACAACAGCAATGTCGACGAAGTGTTTACCGAGATTGTAAGACGAATGAAAACTACACAGAAAGGTTCCTCAAGTAAGGGGGGATGCTGTGCCATCCTTTAACCCTCGAGCTAAGTTGTGCTCCGCTAACACGAACAAGATAACCGTCTAAGTTTTATCATTTAAGCTTATTGACACGATGTGTTGGAAAGAATGTGTAGATTTTAGAAGAAACTGAAGTTAAATAGATACAATTTGCTTTATACCAGAAGGATTTTTATGAAGGGCAAGACCATTGTTATTATTTTAAACTTTTTCATTAGACTTCGTGTGTTGTTTTCTTTTAATTCACAGTTTCTACACATTTTATATTTCTGGATTGCTTACGAAAGAAAACTAAAAATACTCGCTTTTTGTGTGGATAGTTTTAGTAGTCATTAGAATTTTTCACGCACGTAGGTCATATTTCTAGAAAAACAGTTTAAGCTTGACAATAAATATATTGAATGGAATGTTTGTTGTATTAACTAAATAAGCTTAGTTAAAGTGTAGTAAGTTTTTTCTACAAAGTTCGCATATATGGTAATCCAGTCATAAAACCTTAGTATTATAAAGTAAAGTCACACCAAAGAAGCTGAAACTTTTGTTTGTAGTCATCTTTTTTGCTTGATGTCTACTTTTTGTATTACAATAATTATGAATTTTGTAGGGTGTGGGATATTCACTGCATAAAATGACAATCACTGATAATATTTACAAGTGTCAGTCCACAAGTAGATGTCAATTGGTATTGAACTATTAATGAGGCTTTGTGTGTGACTGTGAGCACAGTCTGTCATTAATGCTAATTGAATAACTTTGTGTAGCTTACCTACTAATGCTGATAATGAATTCAGTGGCTGATTCACAGATATTGTCACATCATGCAGCAATTTTTGGTGAATTTAACTACTCATTAATGGACTTAGCAAATACTAACGTACAGAACTGGCAGTTTACCATAAGGATTGACACTTAAACCACCTAAACCACCTATAGAGAGTTCCCTGTTTAGCTGAGTCACATCCAAGCCTGAGTTCAAGTTAAACATCTGAGTCATGTTAAATGTGAATCAGTTAGTTGGTATACACAGATGACTTGGGCATTGAACTTGGGCTTTGAATCAAAAAACATATACTCAGGTATCTTCTGATTGATTGCTTTAGATCACATTGCAAAAGAGGTGAGACTTGTACTGCTTGTGATGCCCACTTGTCTTCTGACCTTTAACTCTGCCTTATATCTTTCCAAAGTACTGTACCATAGGAGAAAGCCTGTGAACAAACACAACGCCTTTGACAATGGTATGAAGAAAAGGCTCCTTATGGTTCTTGACAGTTTTCAGCCTTTAACTTTTCAGCAAATCTTCTCTGATTAATCAATACTACCAATTCTTTTCAGCTGCAATAGTAATGGTATTTAAGCACTAAAGGACACCAACATGGCAGATGTAAGTTAACACTCAGGAAAAATTCCCAAAGCTTTCTTTCTGCCTGTTCTAAAGCCTAGATAGCCCGTGAATTTTCCAGTGTTCTCCAAACAAACAAACAGGATTTGTAACAACCTTATCAAATAAAGTATGTTTGTATGGAAACCATCACTAATTTCTGTGGTGCACCATCTGTTGGTTTCAATTCTTGACTTGAACTTTGGTTTGAATTTGGTTTACTTTTTTGTTTGCTCTGTATTTGTGAACAACTCAGGTCCAGATGTTAGTCAAAGGGGAAAATAACTCTTTGTTGATTGAGTTTTAGAATTTCCCTGCATTTGTGAATACAGTAGGATTCTTGTATATAGCCATAAAATAGTTTTCCTTACTTTAGAAGTACAGTAGTGGAACCCCATCAACACGGTTACTAACGGGTCATGAAAATTTGGCCATATTAAGGGGTGGCTGTATTAGCGAGGTAGGGTTAAGTTTCATGACTGGTCTATTTGTAGCGATGCCTTGTAGGATATGCATATGTATCGCAATTAAACTTCTAAACATCTGAATAGGCATCCAGATTGCAGATATGATTTAAAAAAATTAAAACTGATTTGTACAAACTGTATTAACCATGGAATGATGTCATTGACATGATATGTTAACTTTGAAGAGGGTCGTCCCGGGGTATTCTCGTGAGGCATGATTAGCTGATCTTATTTTCAATGAAACATGAATTTAGGAAATTATTCTTTGTGATCCATGACCTGAATGTTTTGCATGACCCATGAAGAACTTGAATTGATACATAGATTTAGGCCAGCCTAAAGGTGTAGCTCCTGGGCCGGGTTGTTCAGAGCCTGATTAAGCTCACCCAGGAAGGGCCACCGGAGCTCCGCTATTAACTGATATTCGTGATTTCACCACAGCAGGGCTCAAAATAATGGCCGGTCAACGGACAATGTCCGGCCAGAATTGTGACTTGACCGGCCAAAAAATTCACTCGCCAGTCATGTTAATGCGGTCATGTTATTCGTTCTCGAATAAACAATCAAATCGTCAACTGTAAATCTTAAATTTTATCTCTTTGTAAAAATATTATGACCTCTTGCGCAAAAAAGCACACCAATGGGTATCTGTTTGAACGGCTAAAAATTGTTCGCTTGCCGTTTGTCATGCATTCAAGATCGCCAGGAGTAGTCAATCCATAAAAATCGATATCGGAAATCAATCAATATCAATCGCTTATTGCTATCGATTAATATCGGCAATCAATAACAATCGATAACTCACAGAAAAATTTCTTTATCGATTGCTGTCAACTGGCAAAAATCGATAATTCCTGTCTTCAGGAATATCAATTGTTATCGATTTAAAAAAATCGACAATAACCACCTGCGACTATTCAAAGATGGCTTCATTTATGTAAAATAATACCTGGAACAACATGAGACGTTCATCTTCAGCTTGCTACTAGATTATATTTTCCTTTTGGTCTTCTCCGAGATCTATTCTTATATTTGTTTCCTAATGCAAATAATTGAAATCGCCAGAACAATGACCCTGTTGTTTATTTTTTAACTTGTCACTTAGCATGTGACCAACAGTTGTAAAATCTACTGGCGATTGTTTATTGTTCATTAGTTCTCCATGAATGAAAACTCTCTCTAAATATGACTACAACAGAGTTTAGATTTTTTATGGTTTGCACTTTGCATCATTAAGGAACTTCCCAACACTTGTTGTGTAACTGTAGCCATATTCATAGTGATGTGACGATTTGTTGTACGCTGGCACAGGTGAGAATCAAGGAAACAGAAGCTTCTTCTTCAGCTCTGTTTGTTTACCCAGTTATTTCTGAAGCCCAAAATTAGGATCTGTTGATGCATGTTTGGTTTCATTTACGTTTTGATGGACATAAATACTTTGAAGAATATGTTAACTTAACAACAGCTCACATGATTCAATATACCAATCGCACAATTGTGCATCGGTTCATTACCTTTTCTTTAGCAGATGGCAGGAATTCCACTGACAGCATGCACTTCATTGAGCTGCTGAGCCCTGCCAAAGCTATCTTCAGTTAGATTTTGAGCCGTTCTTTGTATTAATTAAGCCACTTTTTAAACGGTCTAGCATCGACTGGAGCAAACAAAGTATATTTTTGGGTTTATACGCCATCATTACTTTAATTTTTTGTTCAATATCTGACCAGTCAGAAATGAGACATCACGAAACTAAAATTGCTTTGGCTGGCCAACATGACCAGCCATGGTCCGAAAATTATTTTGAGCCCTGCACAATGATTTTGAGACGTGAGTCCTCCAAATGGTTAGAGCCTTCTATCAGGATTGCCTTTGCCATGCAATTTGCAATATGGAACTTTGACTTAGCCTTTCACGATTTTGCTTTCTTCAAACACTCTTTCTAGTGTAAGTACAGGTTATTAAAAGAGAATCTTACTTGCTTATATTTGTGATTTGGGAAAAGGATATTTTTATATCCTCTATTTTTTTCTGTTCGTGAACCGTGCCAGAGACCCTCGTGTATGACCCTCTTTGAATAAATGAGAGGCAGTATATGCTAATGTTGTTTCTTAATATTTGTTTTGTTTGGTGAACTGTGAATACATATTAATGCTTTAAGTGGCCATATTAACAGGGTAAAATTGTAAAGGATTATTCTGGTTGGGATTTCAGAATATGGCCATGGGCCGTATTAACGGGGCAACAGCATAAACGGGGTTTTCTTAAAAGAAAATGTATGGCCATTTCACAGGGACAAAAAAAAAAATGGCCGGTAAATAACAAGGTGACCATAAGGCAGGGTTCCAGTGTATTAAAGTTTCCTTGGGGAATTTTGTGCTACCCATCTTAAAATTCCACTGGATCAGCAGATATGCCTTCAATGAATTCTGTTAGTCAAGCAATCCCATGGTATATAACCTTCATTGTATCGTGGGCAGTAAATGTGATCTTTTTGTCAGTTTCCCAGCCATTAAGGTCATCATGCAACATTTTTGCTGTCCGTAACAATGCTGGTAACAAAATTAGTGAAGACAACTGAAATAATGGCCACAATTAGGTGACTAACGAAATCAGCAGGGCTTAACATATAAATTTTATTACTTTTCAACTTTCAAAGTAACAATCCTTACGGGGAATGAAATGATAAAATGCTTGTTAGTGAATTGGTTGAATGTGATCATGAGTGACTATCCAAAATTGTCTCTATAACAAAATGCTCAATTGTGATTGGTTCTCCACACACCTATTTTTCATGTAATTGGCATGTGATCACATGGGTGTCTAATTAGACGTGAATGGACACCTTCACCATTCACAGGTCACTTACCTAGACTTCAGTGGCTTAAACCTTCTTAATATTTCCTACGGTGTTTGAAACTCATGGAAACTTTTTCGCCCAAAAAAAGTTTTCAAAAGAAAATTGGAGCTCATGTCAAGAGTAATAATTATCATTGAACCTCATGTCGTACAATCCAGGGAGTAACCATGCTTGGACGTGCTGCGCACTCATTCAATTTTGAAATTACTCACCCAGTTACTCCAGGAATTGTACTCCACTCAGTCCAATTACTATTACTTATCTAAAGTGATTTGACTTTTTCACAAATGACAGACGTGAATAACAGATAGTAATCGGTCAGTAAGTGATTTATACAATGACCTCATTTGACCACGACTACCAATGCCTTTTTCTTATGCTGAATATTAGGGCGACATTGCTCTAAAAAAACCTTTGTGGTTTGAAATCTAGATACAGTCAAACCTGTATATATCTAAGTAGACACCCTCAGGGATTGCTTTAGTATTCAATAGACGTTATCACAGTTTTCGACGCCATCTTGACACGTAGGCAAAGAGGTCAGACATAACAGGGTTTGTATGGGAATCCGATGGCAAATAACTTTTTTCAAAATTGAATTTTACACAATTTGTGAATCGCAACATTAAAATACTAGGTTGAAGATTGTATTCACCAAGTTTGAAGGATGTAGCTTGGCTAAGATGCTCAGTTATTTTTCTAATTTTCCATAGATTTGTCTATAATATTTTTCCCGTGAACCGCGTCTAGATGTCTGTCTAACCAGCCAAATTTACAGACAAGTACCGGGCATAGAGTAGATTGTATTTTGGGTCAAATACAAAAGTCCTGTTGAATGCTGTTGATGAATGTGTCAAGACCAGACCATGTGCAAACAATTCCTAATTTTCCTCCTTGATATCCCATTTTGTTTGGTCGTAATATCCCATATCCCATTTATTCCCCCCCCCCCCCAAATATCCTATATCCGATAGTTTGTCACATAAATACCCCAGATCCCGAAAACCTTCACAGTACCTCACATAAAGTACGCTCAGAAGGCAGCACTCAAAACCCAGCACCATACAAAACATGACAAACTCTATATTGTCATACCAAGAATAGATCAAGCATAATTTCATACATGAAATGAATCATCTTTCAAGGACCATCCTATACCCCTGGGAGTTGAAGGGTTAAACAAATGAATGAAATAATATTTTCACAATGCAATATAGTAATTTATTATCAGCGGCTAATCTAGGGGAGGGGCCCAGGGGGCCCAGGCCCCCCCTTATTATGGGTATAGCAAAAAATCACAGAAGGAAGAAAAGCCGGCAAGGTAAGCAACCCCCCTCCCCCCTAGCTCAAGGTCTGGATCTGCCACTGATTATTGTTAATAATATGCATTGTATCATTCATCACTGTAGGCTTGGTTACCAGCTGCTGTTCAGGAAAGGAGCCCATGGCAGTAGACTGGACATGAGAGAGCAGTGGAAATCAAGCCCATCATCACTGAAGCAAGTACAATACTTGAACAAAACAGTTGGGATGAAACAAATTGTTCTCAAATGTTTCCTGATGTTGGCAGAGATAAAAATCATGAAATCCTCTTTTCTACACCTGTACTGAGAGGCTATGCTTACTTATCACAAATTATGTTATTGTGTAGCTGTGAGAGATGGAATGTAATAGCTTTAACAAAGGCCCAGTGTAAAAGATACATTACAGTCCTATTGTCTTTTAATGTAAATACCATATACAGTTGAATCAGTGCAATGTTTATACAAATTGCAAAGTAGAACACATTGAGTTCATGGTGTAGAGTGCTTTTCAATTGAGTGTCATAAAACCAAAACTAAAGTAATCACTCTAGCCAATCACAAAGAACGCAGATAATCCAGTGAGCCAATCAAAACTCCGCCAAGTAATTACATGTAGCTGACGCAAAGCTCGGGAAAACGCGTGCGAGTGAATCCCACTTGGTTTTGATTTTACTCCTGATTGGATGAAAAAGTGGCGCGAGTTTTTTAAACTAATCGGGTGGCATAGTAAGTGCAATACCAATTACTTTTCACACTCAAATGAAAACTGCTCTAGTGCAGTGTAATCAAATCAATATCAGCAAGGTTTTGCAGCTTGAATTAACATGACATTCGCACTGGTCAAATCTGGGTCAACAAACACAGCATGTTGCAACTAAACATCAAACTTTCTTCACTACAGTATCTTCTTAACAGAAACAGGTATGCAATCATTTCCATTTCTTCTTTGAAGAACTGGAAAAGCTAGTGAGATTTGAAGACAAACAATACAAAATACAGCTTTTGAATGTTGTGACTATAGAAGTCTGAAGACAATTTTGTGGCACTTATGTTTCAATATAAGCACCACCAGTACCTTTTAATGCAGTATTTATTAATGTTGACAAACTGTTGACAGCTATTGATCAGAAATAATTTATGCAAAGAATTATTTTCTCCTCATAACTTTCTCTAAAAGCAAGTTTTTTCATGAAACGTTTTTGAATTGAAATTGAAATATGTTTGTGTGATCTGCTTGGAGGTGATAAAAAATGAAAGCTTGCAAAATGGTCAAGTTGTGGGGGTACCTTTACCCTGGGTGCCAGAGGGTTTTGTTTTGTAGCAAAGCTGTGATTATGAGCGGTGCAGCCGCAATTGAGATCCTGATCGAGATCCTTTTACCTTTGATTAATAAAGTTGATTGACTGACTGTCTGGCTACCTGGTAAGAATTTTGTTATAGTATGATAAAAGCAAAATTATAGTAATGCCATTATTAATTTACTATTGGTTCTTTCTGGAACTTTAAAAGCAATTTTGGCTGAAACAGCTTGGGCTAAAAACTGGTGAAATGTATTCATATGGAAATTTTCCAGGCTGTCTGTATTGGCTAAATAGGTTTAAAGACAACTTTCCATTTTGTATTTCTGTAGTTCAACAGTTTGAAACTGTACTGCCATGAATTTGATTAATGGGTTTTAATTTTCTTTTGTTTCTATTCAGAAGAGATCTTTTACAGATAACATGAAAATTCCATTAAACAGCCATGACACTTGATAAATCTATGGGATCCCAATCAAAAGTGATTTTTTAGGCTTTATTTTCCCAACTGATTAAGTCCTGCACATAACTGGAATGATCTCTCGTGTCTTAAATCTTTAATGTAACTAAATTTCTGTTATAAGCACTTCCCTTCCCTGACCTATAAACATTATTAGTGCCTTTTCCTAGTTTAGAGCTTTAAATCAATCAGGAACAGGTGGTACTTATTACAAATTAAAACACCTTTGCACAGGGGGAATTAATTGAGGTGCACTTTTGAGTTACATGTATTAAAAGGATATGGCACTAAAGCAAATAATTATGGTATAAACCATTTATTTAAATTTTGTGCTGGGAATATTACAAAGATAAAATAATTATGAAGACATAATGTCAGAAATCTTATTACCAAGAACAAACTAAGGATAAGGCATGCAACTGAACCCTCAATGACTCTGCAGTTGTCAATATGTCACTTACATGAACCATTGTAACGGAGCACACAAAATACTAAAAGATTTCATGTAATTAAGTTTTATAATATACTGAGCATGCTTTACAAAGTTATTTCAATTGGTTTTGGTCATACAAAAAGGTCTCACCACATACCATTCAACATAACTGAAAGAAAAATAATTATTATAGTGTCACAAATGGAACAGGCATGCTGACATATTAATAAACAATAATTATAGAGGAAATTTCTAGTTCATTATTAAATTCAGAAGTATAATTACAACATTTCTTTCAGAGTTACTTGACAGGAAGTTTAAAATCTGTCAGAGAGGTATGATTCATTACACAGTGATCCAACAATGGCATGTGGTAAATCACAAAGAAGCAGAAGTTGTGCAGTGCAGTCCATTTGCCAGTCGGCATAAAATATGAAGGTAGCTTGTTGACCATGTCATGTGCTGCCTCTAAACTAGTTCATATTTACTTGAATGTTGGAGACTGCTTGCCAAACAACAAGAAAATGCTACACCAATAAGCTGTAAATAAAAAAGAATAACTAGAATTATGACAGGAACCATAATGTGCATTATCCTATTTAACATATTCTAGTTCCATATAACAAAAATGCCAGACGTGAATCAAAGTTAATGAAATGACAATAAATTATTGTAATGATTGATAATGAGGCCCTCAGGTTCATCATTTTATTGTTATTATCATTATTGTGCAGTTCCAGAAAATAATCCATATTCCCCCCTCAGAAGGGATTAGAATTTCCTGGGGGTGGGTGGTGAGGGGTGGGTTCTGTAAAACCCCAAAATTTAAAGAAATATATGAAGCTTAATTGAAAATTCCAGAAGGGTGGGAGAGGGGGTAGACTACGAGTAGTCCCTCTTTTGCTTAGTCCGTTTTAAGTCACGTGAAAGAAAACTGCGATAAAAATTCCCGTGTGAACTCCTAGGGGCGAGAAGCACGCGAAAGGAGGGACTACCACCTAAGCCAGAGAATTTAACCTTTCACGGCCAAGTGATTATTCAGCGTAAATGTTCAATATCATTACATGTATCCAATAGGATTCCTTATCTTGACGTCCTCTCATTATTGCCTGTTGTCAAAAACCCCAGAGATGTTTTGAGTAGAATCGCTCTTCACTTCAAGTAGCAAGGCAAAAACATGCTGTGAGAAGTATATCTTCATTAGGTTGTTCGTTAAGCAAAACTGCCAAAGAAGTTTTGAAAAGAAGACAGTAAAGGAATCATCTTGTAATGAATTTTTACTGTGTCTGTAGGCTTAAATTTAAAAATTATTGTGAAATTTTCAAATCCAGAGTTCAACAGAGAATTTACATTATGTATTTGATATAGGAGATCATCCAACTGCGATGACTTGTTTGCCGATAGCAGCAGAAAGTTTCAAGTGAAAGTCTGATTCAATCTTTAAAATGGACGGCAGAAAGGCCAAGCTCAGTCAATTCATATTTACGGAATTGTTCCAGTAGTTTTTCGACAATGCTGGTGACCTGGAGTTGAGCGGCAAAACTACTAACACGCTTGCATTCCGGTTCAAGGTGTAAAGCTTTGCCAAACAAAATACTTGATAAATTGACTCTTCCATAGCCTGTTGGCAGCATTGCAAGAACATCATGGCCTGTGAGACGCAATTCCAACGCTTTGATTTGCTCTGGTTGCAAAGCTTTCTATCATCAGAAAGCAAGATATCGAGTCTTGGATGTTGACAATGTGTTGTCAGTGCTCTTAGCATAAGCCACTCATGTTTTTGTGTTGTGAGAGCAATGCATAATTCAAACTCTGTGGCTTTAGGTGGTAGTCCTTCCTTTCGCGTGCATCTCGCCCCCAGGATTTCATGCAGCCAATTTTTTCTCACAGTTTTCTTTTGTGTCATGTACAACGGACAACGCAAGAGGGACTACTCATAATCTGGGGGGGGGGAATCTTGAAAAAAACCTTCTGTGGGGGAGGTATGGATATTCTCTGAAACTAGACATTATTATTACAATTGCATCTATAACAAAATCCTCAATTGTGATTGGTTCCCTGAGAACCTGTAAAAACCTATGGTACAAAAGCCTTTCATTTAAAATGATTATGGAGGTGAAAAATAAAACAAATTACCTGAAATACTGCAATGCCCAAGGCCACACCTCCAATGATTAATAATTTGTCTTCAAAGAAAGTGACGGCAGCATCATAACAGCCCTGATAGTCAACAATAAATAAGATAAATAATGCATCAAGGGCAAACTTAGCCTTTTGTTTACTAATGTTTTCTGTCTAAAGATGCCAATGACAAAAGTCTGCAGATTGTTTGGAAGGAAAGATGGGGGGCAATTTATGGTTTAATTCTGCACTACGTTTACTGGCCATTGCTGATCATCACAGTTACAGGTAAATATATGTTTCATTTTTTTTTTCATTTTTAATTTAAAGAATGCCAAAAACAAAACAAAATGCCAAGTATTCAAAACTGGTGAAGAATTTATCACGTACACCAACTTATGAAGGAATAAAATGAATAGCTCCTACATAAAAATTACATTCAGCAAACTCCAGTCAGTAATACCTTTGCATAGATTGTGTTAGGATGTTCTGTGACATTAATGTTACAGTTAGCTTCACTTTTAACACAGCAAGATTGTGGCACTGAATTATTCCCCAATTCATCTGTAGTCCATTCCTTGTAAAACCAGTCTGTATAGTTCTTACTTCCACAACATTCAAGCTGAAAAAACAACCAAACATTTATAATAGTAAACAAAGCATCTACCACTTGGAAATAACAAACCTCCAAAGCTTTTGCAGTACTTTTCAGTTCTTGTATTTGACTTGGGTGGGTTATGTATGTCCAATGCATGTGACATGGGATGTGAGTTTCCAATTGGGAGAAGTAATGTGTCTGAAAGGACTTAGGGCTTTGTTTTTTTTTGCATTGAAAAGGGCTAAGATTAGGGTTTAATAGGTCTGTAAGAGAGGTTTTCACATGAATGAAAAAAAGTTACTGGGTTTGGATTACTACACTACACGACTGACTTAAAAAAAACTTGCACCATTTTTTTTCATCCAATGAGAAGTAAAACCAAAACCAAAAACGACTGTGACTCATTCACACACATTCACCCGCACCTCACATCAGCTACACATAATTAATCAATTCAAAAAATTTTGATTGGTTCACTGGATTGTCTGTGACCTCTGCTACTGCCCAGAATGATTGTATTGGTTTTGAAAATTGCTCTATACACAAAAAGATATATTAGGGGTTCAAGCTACTGCATAGGTGACACATACTCTACCTAACAATCCAACAGGTACCCACAGGGTATGCAGGAAAATCTTTTCACAAGAACTTTGAGGTGTAATTCTATTTTGAATTTAAATAATCCCAGAAATATTCAATGTTTTAGGTTCACTTTTGGATACCTGGTGGTTTCATTTCAAACTGTCTTGCACAGAAATAAAATGCTGTCTGTGAGAATATAATCCCATTTTTTAAAATTTTCCAGGGGAGAATACTTCTGGACCCCCCCTAAGAGCTTGCACTTTTGTGGTTCATTTAGCAATACTGTATCACAGCCCTCAACTATCACAAATCCTGACGAGTTTTACCAATTGTTCTGCTTTGAACAAATTTATTTTTCAAGTAATGGCAAAAACTGAGCCGATGAGCAGAGAATAAACAGCATCATTTGGCCTCCTAAAAAAAAGTTGAGCATATGTAATGAAGTTGTTCACCCGCTGTTAGCTGGCCAAGAAAGGTATCTGTTAAGCTTGACCTTTCCCCCTCATATTTGGGAAGTAAGCACTCTCCTTTTCCAGTAACAGGACTCTTGCAAAGTAAACAAAATTTGGCCACTCAATCTGAGGACCCTTGGTAACCAAGTCTTTTTTTTTATGACAAGTAACAAATAGCAAACTGAACCTAATGGTGAGAAGACTTGAGATTCAGACAGAAATGTTTTTCTCTCAACCAAAATAATCTCTCCAACTCATATTATTATGCTTGCAATGTCGAATGCTCATAGATAAACCAATGAAATACTTTGCTAAAACAGTATGGTAATTGCTGCCAAGTTATATCCTTCTGATTCATAAGTTGGCCCATGCAGCCTTTGATTTCAAGAATCTAAGGGCCCATTAACTGATCTTTTCGAGCCATTGCTAAGGAAAATTTATTCTCACATAATCTCATCATTTTGGATCATGTGTACTTAAGGCATCTGTCGATCGAGTATCGGTCGATACTATCGGCCGATATGTCGACTGACACTCAGCCGACATATATTGACCGACATCGACGGACACGCATGTTGGCTGACACTCGACCAATACTTCCCCGACACTCGGATGACACTTGGCCAATACTTCACTGACATTCGGCCAACACTATACGCTCATGTGGTCCACTCTTGTTGCTGACTTTATCTTCTCTACTCAAATATTAAATAATCTTCACCAGCCCTTTGAGAGGGTCTTTCAGCGGCCCTCGTCCGTTTTTTACTTTTCATACTGACAACATTCTGCTATCTCAATGACTGTTTTTTTTTTCAGCTATGCTTGTTGAGACCTCAAGTTGCATTAGATATGTATTCGAAATGATGGCAGTTTCAGCTGCATCTTCGC
>Ga0126338_10001740_pt1 | contig 14384 bp, 6 predicted proteins | sample OrbCmetagenome_2_FD_92529 | JGI IMG/M metagenome (GOLD analysis project Ga0126338, IMG submission 92529) | Coral microbial communities from Petempiche,Puerto Morelos, Mexico - Orbicella C C metagenome | ecosystem: Host-associated > Invertebrates > Cnidaria > Coral | place: Petempiche,Puerto...
AAAAAAAATTCACAATACTGATCCCTGTTACCCTGCAAACGACCAAAAGAATATCCACGTCGAGCGCGTGTGGTAAACAAACGTTTTCAACATGGCATGATTTCCGTTGACTAGTTCTGATGCAAAAATTGCTTACCTGCTCTTGAGGCTTGGCAAATAACTGGTCTAGATATTACATTAGCAGCTCCTAGAAAAGGTTAGTTTGATTCTCATGATGAGTGCAGAAATCGGTCGAGAAACGACAACCTACTCTCCATTCGCAACGAAAAATGTGTCCGCCATTGCTCCGGCTGAGACGGCATATGATTGGTCGAATACTGTCACGTGAACCGTGTCCAACACCGCCTGGGTCATTCCATGTGAAGAGTAAAATAATTAATTGCGCGGTGCCGCTTCTGGAGCTCAAAGGAAACAACTTGAGGACTAAACGACTGCAGTGGAAAGCCTCGCTAAGGAAAATTCAGTACAAGTGACTGATATGGGAATATTCTAAGCCGGGTAAGTTACTGCTTCATAGCATTTCGAACAAACATCAAGGACGTGCCATCTAAAAAAAGCTCTCATGTGACTTGACTTAACATGATCTTCATTTCCGCGCTAAGACACGATAAGTCTTCTTATGCTTCTGTTTCTTTTAGATCAGAGACAATTCGAAGACAATTATTCAGCAAACTTTACTTAAGGGCCCGACAAATATTGACAAATATGCATTTCGAAGAATTACGGGGTGAAAAGCGAAAGTTGTTGTCGCATCGATATGTATTACCTATTCACTGCATTTCCGGTTTTTGCTCGCATGAATTTGAATAACTGTTAAGATTTATATCTTACTTTTACTGTAAGGACTTTTTATATCCTGAATCTAATGAGTATAGTGTTACAATTGTTACAATAAATTTGCTTATTAGTTTGAAATTTGTGGAGTTAATCAACCCGTATCACGTTTCGACAGGGGGTTTCCCCAAGGTATTTGTCATTGTTTACATTTCGATATTCTATAAAATCACCCCGAAGCCCAAAGGTCGTATTAACTAGTGTACTCTGCCACAAGTCATAACATATTTTTAGTTCCCGGAAGATCACGCAAACAATTTATTATCAAACTATACGGAAGGCTTTTACCTAAGGTTTCGTCTGCCAAATAGTGATAAATCACTACAAAGCTTGAAGCATTCCTCTTTCATTCTCATATAAAACTATCGCTTTGTGTTAAGTTGCCTCGTTCGCGACTATCACAGCTTTGGTAACTCTTTTAACTTTACTAATAAAGCTAACTCGCATACTTCTGAAGTGGAAATACCTACAAGGCTAAAATTTTGCAATTTAGGCCGCTATGTTGCGAAAGCCAAGCTATTCAGTTGTACAAAAAGTTTCGTCTCGGTCACCCGGGCTGAAGTGTTCATATGGAAAAAATTTCACATCGGTTGTAGAAGCCTGGTTCTCATATGCCGCCGACATACCTGAGACAGACGGCCTGGGACACCGTTACGGCATATGTGAACATTTATCGCCGAATCATAATCAATTCCAGGCATTGACCGCCAGCTTGCCTGCGAAGTTGAGCTGAGTTCAACTTCGCAGGCGAGCCGACGGTTGTCGGCGATGAAAATATTTTATATGAACATCATCTGCGGCCGCAACGTACTCCAGTAAGACGATTCGATCCATATTTACAGGTGAAATGGTTGAAAATTACGCAGTTCGATTTGCATTTCGCGCAAATTTGAGTACGTCGGCGATCCATCGCAAATGCGCTGGGAACTCACTAAGTCCACTAGGCCACAGGTTAGGTCGGCGGGATATGAGAACTAGGCTTAGTCCGTCAATAAGAAGCCATAGGTAAGTCAATGGATAAAAATCGATATCGGAAATCAATCGATTCGGTCGATATCAATGATATCAATCGCCGATTGCTATCGATTGATATCTGCAGTTGATAACAATCGAACTCACAGAAAAAAAAGTATCGATTGCTATTGATTGACAAAAATCGCTAACAATCGATATTTCCTGTCTTCAGAAATAGCGATTGCTATCGACTGAGAAAACCATTTAACCAGATATTAATTTTGCAGGACTATTCAAAGATGGCTTTGTTATTGTGTAAAATAATACCTAGAAAAACACGAGACAGACGTTTATCTTAAGCATTTTTATTGACAATTTAAGGTCATTTAAACTGCGGATCCAAAGTCCAGGTCGAGTGATCTCTTCTCTCGGTCTTCTGGGGCTCCAAAGCAGAATCATGGCATGTCCGTTCATCCCCGCACTATCGACCGCATCCTGAATCTTGTCGATCATTTTATCCGTATAACTTGTAAAAGGACAAAATATTTTCCGATAACAATCGATACCAATCAATGAATCAATCGTTATCAATTACTATCGGCAATCGATAACGATCGAGTTCACAACATTTTTTCTTCATCGATTTTCATCGATTGCTTTCGACAATCGATATCAACGAAGATTGATATCGATTATCGGTTTATCGATTGATTACGCATGGTATTTCCTAGAATCTGTCGAAGGTTATCTGCATGTATTAACATTGTTTGGAAAATATTCTGGAGTTTCCAATTAATCCTTTGACTTAAAGTTGTCTTCCCAAAATTTCCGACTTCTTCGCGTGCTTCGCGCCAACTTCTGCAAAATGTTTTTGGACAAATTTAGAAATGTTCGACTGATGTTCGTTCTGGTGAAGCATTGCCAGAAGGGTCACGGGATTGCCATCTAGATTGCTAGCTAGTATTATTACATGGCTGTGTCTCACAGGGACTGGGAACTACCGAATTCATGAATTTGATTGGTTGAAATCGATATTGAATGCGGTCTAGATTTTCCCATCGAGACCGGCATCTAGACCGGAAATGTTTTGCGGTGAAAAAGTTGCAAACGCGAACTAAAATACAAAAATATTGGCTACCTTCTTCTAAAAATTTTTATTTATGGAAGTGCCAAAAAGCCTAATGAGGAAAAAAGTAAAGAGGACGAGCAAACATTCGCAGAATTAATTTCAGCTCATCGCCGTTCGTAAGCAAAATGTCAGCTTGTACAAGCCAGTTACATTAAACGAATTAAATTGTTCTTGTTTGCAATATAATAAAAATCTTATTAACCGTGCTTATAATTAGTCGGTCTGTATGAGTGAATCTTGACCTGGGTCGTGTGTACAGACCTCACTGCGTTCGGTCTGCACTCTCGACCTCGGTCAAGATTCTCCCATACAGATCGACTAAGCTCGGTTAATAAGAGCCAATTATTTTATGTTTATTTTGTCATTGCCTAGGCAGAATGACGTTCTTCTGCTGGGTGAGGTACATCTTGTGGATGATAGTCGTAGATTCTTCTTTTCAATACCAAGGACCCGATGGAAGCTATTCGACGATTGACAACGTTTCTCCGACGAGTAATGACTGCGCTTGCCCCGGCAAAGACGGAAAGCTGTACGATCTTAAACCGTTGGAATCCAAGGATAAAAATCCAAGGTTTGCAATGTTATAGTGGTAGTGTAATGCATCTGGAAAGAAAGAGCTTGAGAAAACATGAAGGAAACCACAACGACAACGGCAAGGAGAGTGACGTTAAACTGAACAAAATTTAATGAAAACAAAAAATATGCCGCGGTTTAATTAAGATAAACGCAAAGCCAAACAGCAAAATGGCCATCCATGTATTTTGCACCTACAGTCGAACCTCTTGTAAGCGACTACCCAAAATGTCAATCTCAGGTGGTCGCTTACGAGGGTTTAGACCATATCGCGCCAAAGTTTACCTCATCAATATATGGTAACTGCAGAGACTTACACCTTGCTCCAATGCACAACTAAAGCCATTTAATACGTTTTAGTTGCCACAAAACTATTTAAGCATTCCAAAAAAGTATTTATTCAGAGTATCATGACTCGTTTTAGTGCAGTAGATCTTTTTCATCACTATTTTGATCTAGCATTTTTATTATTTATTGCTCCCTGTTTTCCATTTTTACTGTGTGAATTTACCTCATTAGTGTAATTTCTCCCCTTTTTACTTACTTTATATTGTGAAGCGCATTTGAACATTACTTTACGGAATTTGCGCTATGTAAATATGTTGTGTTATTGTATTATTGATAAACTACCTAATAAGTCGAACGGAACAACACCTTATTACTCTCACTGTGTATATAATTAGCGTATCGCGATAACGCGCTACATTCCGCTAATACCGAGGGTCTAGGTTAGTGGCGTCTAGTATGATCCTTTGCGGCCTTTCGAACATAAAATCTGGCTGCGCAGTGCGAGATCTCGCAGTTTGACGAGATTGCCGTGGGTAGACGCTTTGCGCCCCTCCCTCCTCCCCTGGTGGCGGTGACCACCTCTCACCCTGCCTTGCTGCCTATCTTTTGCTTAGGCGGTCGCGGATTCCTCCCACAACTTAGTCTAACGTGATCGCAACAATAGATATACAGTGACGATAAATTACTTTCCATTTTACACTCTATTATCTATCAAGTGGTTGCTTACGGGAGGTTATAAACAAAGAAAATTTCAAACTATTAGCTCTAGAAGTGGTCGCGGTCGCTTACGAGAGGTGGTCGCTTACAAGAGATTCCAAATTGATTGATTTGACTAAGAAACTTTTGGTATTTTGGAAAACTGTTCGCTGAGGAGAGGTGGTCGACTGTATTTTCTATTTGAAGAACGTGAATCGCAATGGAGAGTTTTACACGTTTTATTTCTAATCGAGCACTGATTTTGTATATCCAGTTGAAAGATTTCCAAGAAAGATATAACTTCAAATCCTACACCCGTTCAGTGCCACGTGCATCTTTCGATATGCCATCTCTCGATGTGCCATTTAAGCTGTCTTAGGTCGAAAATGTAAGCAGAACGGATTTCTTAACGGTCGTTCTCGAATTTCAGTGACGCATTTTGTGTTTTCTTTTTCAAATTTTACATGTCTTTCACGCCTTTCATTTAAAAAAAAGTTGAAAATAATTCAATAAGATTTTTGAATTGGCGCGCAGAAGAAAATTTAGTGGTGAACAATAATGTCGGTAAAGTGTTTATCGGTCTGGAAATTAGATGTTAAAGTAGTATTTTTTGCCCTTGAAGCTTCGCTTCACCGGCAAATATTTGTTTTAAGACCATTAAATTTTCTCGGGGCAACTATCTGCCGATAGTTTCTCGAAACAATCACCCTATTGTTTTAATAGATAGTGAGTGGCGTGGCCCATAAGTAAACGACATTCGCGATAGAACTCTGGTAGATTTACACAAAGAGCGAATACGATATAGTTTTCATTAAGCTGTTCTCATCTTAATAGGATGATTTTTTTTCTGGCATTACGGTTGTCTCTCTGGACAATTTACTGGTTTGCTATTGGTATTAGTTGTCCTAGCGGGCCATTTTCACTCACCAGTTTCTCCTCGACAGCTTTACAGTTGACGGTACAAAGTACAAAGGCTTTTCGTACAGCTATAACCCCTGCCACCCATTGAAAGGACCAGAAACTAGTCGCTGTCAGTTGGATGACCGAGTAGCGGTAAGGTATTAAAGGGAGAATGTTCACTAACATCAAGCCGGTAGTGGCACATGACGATAAATCAAAATTCTTAATATTTCGTCCACGGTGATAACCTTTGGTAAGCCAAGAAACGTAGTGGGATTTGGGACCCACCAAAAAACATCACAAATTCGTTTCTAGGACTACCATAGGTTATCACCGTGAACAAAATTTGAAGAGGAATTTTGATTTTTCGTCATGTGCCTCCACCACGTTCTTAGGAACTTCGCTCTGTTAAACCCACATCACATAATACTCCAGTTTGAGCATGAAGAGTTACTGTCGAGGAGTTTACAAGAAATTTGAGGTCAGTTGTACTTCTTTGGGTTAATTTTCAAGGTCATAACGAACCTCTCGAAATCACCAAAAATTTGTTTCCTGATAAATAATAATTATGCAGCACCTTTTCAAGAGGAAAATTCCCTACCCGGTAAAGCATGGAACCACCTGAAAGTCAGAAATTTCGAAAAGGGGAAATGTGATTTTGAAACCTGATTTAAAAATTATCTTCGGGCATTTTCTCAGCGCTAAGTACTAACGCTCTCAAAATCCTGATGATCACAATACTGTCCTGTCGGCAACTGAAACAACAGGCGTGTGCCTCTGACCAGATGATCAAAAGAAACGAGAAATTTTTCTCTCCAATTTGATTTCCTCTTTTTTAGACGTAAACTATGGTTGATGTTTAGCTCACCTTCTCTGAGATATTATTTTCAAATATTAAGTACTGTTTTTTTTTTCAGAATCCTACACGCGATAGCCATCTAGACGCGTAGGGTCGGCAATTTTAGGTTATCATTTTCTTATTGTTATTAAACTAATGACTCCAAGATAATCCACTACACTCACACACCTTGTTTTAAAACAGCAATCCATCTAAGCAGTGAAGCCTTTTAGCGTGAGTCCTTTGCTCGGTACAGTTAAATCCTTTTGTTCTGTTTTGCAGTCCGATGTCGACTAAATTTGTTTGTCACACAATAATCACTTGAACATGCCTTTATGACCCTTTAAGTGAAAAGCAATAAGGGGACTTTGAAAAGAATTCATACAATTTACATGCAAAGATTGAATTTTGGTCTAACGGAAAGATATTAGACAATCAACCACAGGCAATGTAAGTAAGTCAAATAATGGAAAACCATGCTCAGAAAAGCGCCTTGGCCGCAATAACGTTTTCATCCTGTGTGCTGGACACGGGTGCTGGACATCTCAATAACGTGCACTATGTACAGCAGTTTTTTCTTTCGTGATTTTCAGAAGGGCGACGAAACGGCGCCTGTTCGTTTTTAACAAGAATTCTTCAAATATTAAAGTTCACTTTCCTCTAAAATCGTGAGTTTTTCAATGCGTATGATAATTTTTGCTACAAATTGTTTGATTGCATTTCCAATCATTCTTTTTGCGGCATCTTGAGGTCTTATGCTTTAGCGCCGGAGTTCTATTTGTTATTATTGTTAATATTAAAATCTCTTGGCCAAACGGAATCGCAGGTAGACATAAGGACTTCGATGACTCGCATTCGCTTTCGTCGAGATCAATGTTGCACGCAAGTCTGCGACGTTTTTCACCATTTCGCCACCAACCGGCACCAAACACAAGTTGATCGCACGTCATGACATGCCGAGTGGCGGATACACACCTGGAGCTAAGGGGGGAGGACGATTTTATTTGCTTGACTTGCCCGCTTTTCTTCCTTCTGCGATCTCTTTTTTTACCCAAAAAAAAGGGGAGCCCGGGCCCCTCCCTAAGATCCGCCACTGAATTGCCGACCGCGTGGGAGTGCAACTTGGCTGAACTGAAAAATAAACTTCAAAGTCCGTTTGACAACTGAACGTAAGTCTTTGTGTGAGTTCAAATCTCAATTACTTGAGACTTTTAGCCAGGCGTCGGAGCAAACAACGTTAGACTACTCTAATTTTAAATTTCTAAATTGAATGGGCTACCCTGGTTAAATAACGTTACTTACTTACTTACTCACTTACTTACTTACTTACTTACTTACTAGATTCTTATTTTTCTTCTGCTTCTATAGCACGCCATTATTTTCTGACGATAACAAAGCTGCCGCAAATTTCATTAATTGTTATAACTAGTAATAGCCATATATTATTAAGTGTGTTCGATCTGTAGTAATATGATATGTTTTATTGTATTGATCATCCAGAAATACTCAGAGAAAGTCGAGGTGTGGGGTGCTTTCCTGTGATTCAATAAGTCGGTTTCAAAGTTTAACACAACAATAACCTTTAGCAATTCAGCATGTGACCTAAATTGCAGTACACTTGCCGTGAGTAAAACGGTGATGTAAATGGCATTTGTGTATTTTGCTGTCTGAGAACTTACTGAAGACATGACCAGAAACTTAAAATCAGTAGTCTCTATTTATCTTATCCAAGCTCAATGGCCGAAGGTAATATATTCGTCTAACGTCACAGCGTTCCTCGCAAGGAAACCGCTGTGATACGTGACAGCTCGGTTTAGTTGCAGCGGCAAAAACACACACAGGACACAGCTTGCTGATGTTCTGATACTCACAACTTCACTTACCTCAGCTAAAACAGTTTAAAAATCTGAAAGCACGCGTACGTACGTACTCGCTATCCTCATGAACTACGCCACGCATGGAATACGAATTCCGAGCCTGCAATCTTTCCTCCGCTCAGATGCCTGCATGCGCTCGGCACCATGCCACCGAGCGATTATCACATGAGATCGAGACAATGTGCTAGCTAGCGAGCCTGAGATTGCCTGAAATCGTCTTACATCGGAGGGAATAGCCGCGGGAAATCAAACCCGCGGGACTGAACGCATTCTCCTTATCGTTGGACGCAAATAATGCAACTGCTTTTAATGTACTTTTACTAACATGAAATAACAGGCACATATTAGTATGAGCTGACGAACATCATGCCAGTTAGACCTGAAAATAGTCCGCTACCGTCCAGACAACCCTTCCCATGTATCACTACTGACTGCAAAAGCCTATTAGGAGCAAAGATGAGGTTGCTGATCTAACGGCTAAAGCTACTCTCAAAAGAAGCTGAGTGACTTTTCCTTCATAGTGCAAACCATCTGTCGATCATGCATTAATCTCTCACATGAACTCGTCAGACGCAAGACGTCAAACAACCCTAAAACACAGTTTCTCTCAGGCAAGGAAATTTCCGTGCGAAATCGGGCACCGCGATATTTTCGGGTCACGTTGAATAAAGTCCCCTTGTCACTTTTTGTGTGAAGGGTAGCAAAAGCATGTTCAAATCCATAGCTTTAAAATAAAAATCGTTTGTTTTAAACATCTTATTAAATCGTTCCATCCATTATATTCTTTTATCCATTTTAACAACCCGTAACAAAAACCTAGCAATTGACCATCGTTTGGTCCACCTCGGACGTACGTTTCAGCACGAGCGCGGAGAACAGAACTGGCGAGCAAGGCACTTACCCCAGAAGGCTTCACTACTGTGATAGACTGCTGTTTAAAAATAAAAATAAGGGAGATGAATTTGGTGAATTATCTCGGAGTCATTAGTTGAATTCTAATAAGGAGATGATGTATTTATGTGCAGTATTCTGAATACACCAGTTATTAATATTTCAATAGAATATTTAAGCCGAACCCTACTTTGCTACCATAGTTTATGTCCAAATATCGAGGAAATCATATGAAAGAGAATTTTTTTTTCCTTTTATCTGGTCAGACGCACTTAGGGTGTCCTAACCCTGGCTGGTTAGTATTGTGATTATCAGAATTTTGAAAGCGTTAGAACTCACCGCTGATAAAAAGCCCGAAGACAATTTTCCCTTTCGAAATTATAGATTTTTAGGTGGTTCGGTGTTTTATCGGGTAGGTAATTTTCCTCTTGCAAAAGTGCGAGTAACTAAAAATTCGAGGAAGCGAATTTTGGTGATTTTGAGCGGCTCGTTATAAGCTTAAAAATCAACCCACAATAGTATGATTGAGCTCAAATCACATGTGAACTCCTGAACGTGATGCCGATTGAAGAGTGCGAGGTATATGAGGTCACTTATATTTTGCATGTTTATCAAGACACGAGGGGCCATAACGAATTGTGAGTTTTTTGGCCTTTTGTTTTAACTGTAAGAAATATGAAGAATTTTCGTATTTCAGCACGCGCCAGATATTTGGATTTGGCTCGCTTATTCCCTCGTTAGCAGTTAGAAGAGGGTCTGGGTGGGGCTCAACTGATAGCTGAGAGTTGGTTAACTGTCAGCTGACGAATAACGATACGATGAGGAATATGAATAATTAATACTGCAGAAATTCGAGTCAATTGCCAGAAAATCGGATCCTGAGGAATGGACCGGAACTAACTTTAGCATACCTAATTTATTGTTTCCTAGCGTAGTAGGGTATTTTTAGATCCTCAAAAACTCAGAATCAAATTTGTTATTTGTGTATGAAACATTTTCACAAGACAAGGTATATAAAACAAATATTTTGATTCAATGCAACATAGTTATTTATGATTCCAGCATGTGAATGGTGACAGTAATTCGGCAAACGGCACAATGAAGGGCTTAAAACCGATTTGACCACCTCCCTGAGCACTCGCTGCCTTTCTATATCTCAATTTCTTGCAAGAGGATGTATAATCAGTTTAATTAAGCTGACCTGTTGCTTTCGTTTTAGATCTGTCAGTGGGTTCCGAATACGAAGGGATCACTCGATACTTATAAACCAATAGGGCATCAGAAGGAATTGAAATGTGACTACGATGAGAAAACCGAGACACCAATTGTGGAGTACAAGATCCTCTCGTCTAAGTAAGTGCTTCTACAAATCTAGGTAAAATGTGTTGATCCTGTTGTCATGTAAAAGGAAAACAATGTTCATTTTGTCGTTTGACTTACTGCTCAGAGAAAGGACATCTAAACGGTCATCGAGCGGTTCGACAATTACTGCAACCCAAGCAAGAATATTTCTTTTGATCGTTTTCGACAACAAGAACCTGGCGAATCCTTAGATCGGTACGTAACTGTTCTCGCCATATCGTCGGTAAGTGTGTTTTTGATGCCATTACGCTAGATGGTATTCTTAGAGACAAGAATATATTGGCATTGCCGACAACAAGTGTTTGAGAGAGTTTTTTTTACGGGAAACCCGAACTTAATTTCGACAACACGCTTGATTTTTGCCGGGCCGCAGAAAATGTTTGAGCTCAGGTCAAAGCAGTAGGCGATCTCAACTAGGCCAACGTTCACCTAGTCAAAGACAAAGAAGCAGAAAAACCGCCTAATACTCCTGCAAAGCAATTGCGGTATCTCTGCCGATTTTGCGGAAGAAAACACAGCGGGGAAACGCGAAGCTTGCCCTGCTTGGGGTTAGAAGTGCAACAAGTGCGGAAAGGATAACCATTTCAGTGGTAGAGGAAGAGGATAAACACCTGTTCGAGGTGTCGGCGAGTCAAAGTTCTGACTCGAATCTCGTTACGCTAAAGGTTGCAAGCTGGAGCTTCATACGGTTTGAGATTGACCCTGGCTCCCGATGCAATGTTTTAACGGTCCATATCTACAAGAAGGCAAAGGGTGCCTACAGCCTTAAGGACGTTACTCCAGCGAAGTTGTCAATTGTGGATTATGATGGTAACAGCATTGAAGTTTTGGGAACGGTAAAGATCCAAGTGCAGTGTGGTTCGCTTACTTGTCTGTTACTGTATCGTCTGGTGGAAAGCAAACGTCCCTGTCCAATCCTAGGCAAAACGGCATGCGAAGAAATGGGCGTAATATTGGAATCAAAGACTCGGACGCGATAAGGGGGCCCGATACAGGTGGTGGTGCAATGTTCTCTATCCAAGACGCCATTTCTAGTTCTAAAATTCTACCAAAGATCAAGTCGTTGAGATGCTTCCTGAAGTTTCCGACCATGGCCTCGGTACTCTCATAGACGAACACCATATCAGACTCAATGAATCAGCAAAGCACGCTCCCCGACGAGGTCAGGTTGCTCTTCGCGCTAAAGTCAAAGAAACATCTTGATAAGCTTCATGGTTCTGGAGCCATTGAACTTTGAAATTTGGGGATGTACCCTCTCTCCAGCGGTTTTCACTGCGTGGGGTAAGGCTTGCAGTATAAAAACGTCAGCTGTGCTTAGAAGAAGTCAGTTGATAGGTCACTACGAAACTGAATCGGGCCTGAAAGTTGACCCCGACAAGGTGCGCGCTATACTGGAAATGCCACGCCCCACTCATGTTAAGAGTCTACTCCGCTTCAATGGCACCGTTCACTACTTGGTTAAATTTCTTCCCCACCTGTCGGAGTTCTCTCTCCCGCTTCGTTAGCTAACTGTGAAGAATGCTGAGTGGATGTGGTCAGATTCACAGGAGAAAGCGTGGAACGACATTAAAACGGCCATCAGCAGGCACCCGTCTTAAGTTACTACAGCTCAAATGATGAAGTCACCCTCCAATGTGATGCTTCTCATACAGGATTAGGAGCCGCCCCTCTTCAATTACAGCAGCCAGTAAGCTTTGCATTGAGTGCCCTTATCCAAACTGAAAGGAGATACGCTCAAATTGAGAAATAGCTGCTCGCCATTGTGTTCGCTTCCTAGAAATTTGACAAGTATATTTTTAAGCGTCATTTTGTCTAGGTGGAAACAGACCACAAGCCCTTGGAGAGATCTTTAACAAGAGTCTCTTTGATGCATATGCAAGACTACAGCGAAGGCTTCTCCGACTTCCGCGTTACAATCTCGAAGTTAGGTACAAGAAAGGCCCTCTCATTTGTATCGCTGATACCCTGAGCCGCACATGAAACGGAGTGAAGTCTCTAGAGCTTGTGGACCACATCAAGACCTTGTGAGTCTCTCCGTCTCGACTGGTGCAGATTGAGAAAGAATCCTCTCAAAATTAAATCGAGTCTGCAAATCTCTCAGGCAAGTCATTCAAGAGGGTAGGCTAGAATTGCGACCTTGTGCTCTAACCCTTCTTCCAGTTCCGTGGATTTGCTTTTTCAAGGGAACCATAATTCAGTACGTTTCTCCACGTCGTTGGGCCCAGATAACTGCTGACCTCTGCTATTTCTGAGGCCGGGTCCTACTAGTTGCGTTTGACTACTTTAGTAACTACATTGAGGTTGATTCTCTCTCGACAGAAAACTTCAAAACTGTGATCTTGAACTTGAACTTGAACTTTTAATTGTTTAGCTGATACCGGGTTCCGGACTCCGTAGTCACAGATAACGGACCTTGCTTTGTATGGTCAGAATTCGCAAAATTTGCCAGTCAGTGGAAATTTCAACATGTCATTTCCAGCTGCCGCTATCCGCAGAGCAATTTAGAGCAATTCCAACCGTTAAACGTCTCTTCACGAGATGCCAAGCTGGTGCAATATCAAGAAATGTCAAGCTGGCGCAATGCTCGAAGGAGGGGATAGAAACGAGTCCAGCTCAACGATTCTTTGACCGTCGTTGCAAGACGTTATTGCTGACCACTGAAGCTCTTCTGAAACCAAGACTTAGTCTTATCGCTGATGCTAGGAAGCTACGCGCCCAAACACGATCTCCCCGAGGAATCTGGAAACGAGGTATATCAAGCTATTTAAATGAAAGTTGGTTATTTATTTAACCTCGTAGCTTTGTATTAACAAGATTTTACGGCGAGTTTGGTGTAGAAATCGTTGGTAATAACATTATTTTGGGTTTGTCCGCTGTTGAATTTGCTTGTCAGCGAAAGTAGAAAATTAAATGAATTCAGAAATTGAAAAATGACTCTGTATTTCATTTTCTTCTGGTTCCTATCTACATGTAGGCTTTCGCTTATGTTTTTAGGATAGAATTTTATACCGTGAAGGTCGTTTTAGATTATATCGGGCCGAAAATTCGGCATCATTCATCTCTTCGAGTGAAAACCTGTTATGTTCTTCGTATGCGAAATCGGGATTTTTCGATATAAATTCCTCATGTAGGACTGAAAATTTGTTGTCATCGATAGTACCGTTTTCGTAGCTCAAGAGAAACAGGTCTTGGAGCTCGTGAAAGGAAGACATGACAAATTTTTCCATAGTTTTAGGTCGATGTTTACAAGAACTCAGCTCTGTGTATGTGTACTCGCACTTGGTTTTCACGCCGTGAACGACGTCCTCGACCCAGTCCTACAACAGTTTTACTCGTCGTCGTCGTCCCATTCGTCGTCGGTGCTTAAGGTCCCTATTGCCAAATGCGCATCAATCAGTAGCGCATTGCATTAGTTATTTGTTATTTGTTATTTGTAAAGTATTGTTAATATATGGGGCGGGCGACCAGTTTCGCGCATTGTAGATTTCGATATTCGCTTGCAATATGTTGTGTGATTGAAATAACGGTTTATCCAGAAACCGCTCGTTACAGTTGATATCACAAGGCTGTTCGTTTTCAAAATCCATGTTGGCTACATGTGAATACACTACAGGGAGGTAATCGTTTTTCCAATTCTTGGGTTTCACCCACGTGACCAATAGCTTAGCGACCGTTACTATCCGCCATCGTGATGTCCTTTAAGCGTCAAAAACCGTAACCAAAGAAGAGTTCATGTGAGAAAGAAGGAATGGTTTTATGCGTTGTTGTTGGCGGTTCGAGCAAAAGTGGAAATCATAAAAGCTTAGGGTTTTTTCGTATACCTAAAATTATTACAAATCAAGGGGAAGAACAAGAGGAACACACTACTAGGAGGAGAAACGAGTGGATTTCTGCGGTGGGTCGCGGCGACGCTATAAACAAGAGAGTGCTAGAGAGTGAACGAGTTTGTAGCAAACACTTCGCTCTGAAACTACCGGAACAGAGCGGCTTTGGTCGATAAATTGGTCAGCAAAAGGATCAATTAAACTTAAAGCTACTGCTT
>Ga0126338_10001741_pt1 | contig 14383 bp, 7 predicted proteins | sample OrbCmetagenome_2_FD_92529 | JGI IMG/M metagenome (GOLD analysis project Ga0126338, IMG submission 92529) | Coral microbial communities from Petempiche,Puerto Morelos, Mexico - Orbicella C C metagenome | ecosystem: Host-associated > Invertebrates > Cnidaria > Coral | place: Petempiche,Puerto...
AAACGGTTTTAAAGAAAGAATGTGACGGAGAGAGTCGAGGGTACCTGAGAGTTAACCCCCCCCCCCCCCCCCCCCCCCCCCCCCCCCCCCCAGAAAAAAAGAAATAACGTTAAGTAAAAACGTTGCTCAACGTTTTAAAAAAAAAAAATAGTCTGGCTGATTAAGCGGGGCTTTTTTAGTGGAGGGGGTAAAAAGTGACCATAATAACGAGGTGGAACGGGTTGGTCGTATATGACACCATCAATATCGAAATCGCAGTTAAAAGCACCTTTGATCAGCTCCCATTGCATTTTAATACTTGAGTAATTCATTTCCCCTCCCTCCCCTCCCCAGAGGAATCACCTCAGATACATGTCGTTCGCGGACCAACATTACATAGCAGTGCCCATTGTTGCTGCGTTAACGGTTGTTGAAATGCTGTTGTTGCATTACTCTTTGATGCGTACGAGCATACGCTTTGCAAACATTGTACAAAAAGCTCATCAATGAAATAAATTATTTTTGCTTTTACCTCGCGTGGTCGTGACTGGTTGTGGAGTATTAATTAATTTATGCAACTCCGGTATATTGCGTCAGAGAACCAAGTATGGCCGTATGTCATACAGCTGGGGATTGGACGAATCTTACGCACACTCTCATTGGTTGTTTTTTGGCCTCTAGAAACAATTCGTAGATATCTTGCGGTTCGCCTGAATCTAAAGTTCACTCTTTTATTTGTTAGTTTTGTTGCCAAATAAAAAAGTAAAATTACGCAATATTATGGTAAATCTGATCAGGTACTGTTGATTTTAATGAGAACCAGAATAATTCGGTGGTCACTTACGGGAGATAAACCGGTTGGAAATACGCAAAGATGGCCCCGGTCCCTTGCAGAAACGGTCGTGTAAAAGAGCTTTTAATTCAAACGGGGTTTCACATTACAAGTTATAAATAGAGTTGGTCACTCACGGAAGTGGTTGTCAGAGAGCTTCGAGTGTATTGCCAACTGCTATGAAAACAACAAGTCACTCGTGTTGTGCTACATTAACAAGTTTCATTTTTATTATTTTGTTGCAATTTTATCTTTTATATTGGTTGTGTTATAACTATCCTTGACTTATATACTAAAAGTTTCAGCTTGCTTGTACGACAAACTCTTTTGTTTTCGCTTTTAGACCTTTCTGATCTTTAAAATTCTATCACATCTACACCAATAACGTTGACGAACAACTTCAACGACAAGTATACCTTTTCACAGTTTCTGACGCCATCTTGCTCGTGGGCGAGCACAGCAACAATTGTAGTAAATGTTAGGAGAATTTAAAAGTTCGATGCCCAATGAGTCCAATAAGCTGAAAGTGATTGACTTTCTGAGTGTGTGCTGAGTTACAAGAAACAGATACCCAACAGATTTTTGGCTCAATTCGAAGAACAGATTGGCAGTGAGGCGAGGAATTGCACTCTTATTTTTTCATACAAATGTCTTTAAATCTTCCCGCGAAATTGTGACTCGGTTTTACAGACAAATGTATGGAAAAATGAAAACCATAACTGTGGCCTTTCTAGCGAGGCTATTTCCATCAAATGCGATCAGTAAATTGTTTTACCTTGTAGCTTTAGTTTTTAATTCATAGATACTTTAGAACTCAGATTTTCCGTGAGTTGTAAAACATAACTTTTCCCCATACATTTACTGTAACTTTTGCCATGTTTGCCCCGGCCCCCTTCCCAAGCAAGATGGCGTCAGAAACCGCGAAAAGTTCTATTTGCATCAGGTTTTACCGATCTCGAAATGGAGATCTCTCTGACATGAAAAATTTTTTCAAACCATTAACCTCCAGACGTCAAAACTAATGTCTGATCTCCGGCACCATTGGGCTAGCTGTGAGAGAATACCAAAAACCGGAAGGTCAGTAGCACTGTTGGCCACTTTAAATTATCTTGTTTGTACTACTTGGAAGTATCAACTGCTGCTGGTACTTTAACCCTGAAATTTAAAAGAAACATGCAACTGCGTTAACGAGATTGACACAACTGTCACAACTAAAAACCCAGAGGTTTTATTGATTGAATTGATTGATTGATTATATTATCCACTTTGCTTTTGAAGACCTTTTAAAGGCCAGGTTTCGTCGAATCTAAAACTACCATCAAAAGTATGTAGTGGGTGATCGCAAATAACTTTAAGGATGTTTTTGGTAAGGACATTTTCGTGAGGGAGGGAAAAAGGCTCAGTGAGATTGGAGAAGACCCAGATGAAAATGAAGTTTTATGGCGATTGGTCATGAGAGCTAGAATATGTCGCTAATATAGATTTAAAAGTGTCGAGGCGAGGGCTTATTTCTTATTTATATCTCCTAATCTTTCACATCATTTCGGTAAATATAGGTATAAATAGTGTTACACTAAACATGGGCTAAGCCACGATTCTTTACTTCCGTCTGACGGAACTCAACGGAAGTCGATAGCCGGAAACGTGAGATGGAAGACTGAAGGCTAAGATCCTCGCAGTCGGAGGTTTAACGAAAAATCAACGAGCGAAATCAATGGAACTTAATTTACTATAACACCCGTGCCACTCACGTTTCAGCGAAAACCTCACCCTGTTGGACGCGAAGAGTTGCACAGGTCCCCAGTGCAACAGCAGAAATGTATTGACGCAACTTTCCGAAATATGCACGCTGTCTGTGAACAACCGTCATCTTGTTTCCAGCAGCCTATTTGGAAAGCCTATTAAAGTGAATAAACAACTTAACGTCACTGTGTGTCCAAGGATCAGGGGGCCACTAAAACTGATTCAGGTCAGGAGCCCCTTGAACACGACTGGTGCACCTGAAATTTGAATTGACCAATCAAGATTCAGCAGGCGGGAAAAACTACTGTCCTGAAGTCGAATGTAAGTTGACAGAAAAGGCACTGAAGTCGGGCAAGATTCCTCACTAGGGACGGCATTGAATATTCTCGAAAAGAGATTTATAATTCCAAAAATCATTAGATTGTGAAAAGTGAAAAAAAATTAATGTGAAATACTTTTGTCTCCAAGCTTTTAATTTGGCGCCAAAAACGAATTGCCTGCGTCTGGCAACTCAAATCGTCGCTCGTCGGGGGTCGCTAGGATAGTATCAGTTCGGTTTTGATTGCCGGTCGTACTGCACACTTTGAGACACACTTTCTTAAAACATGTCAACTAGAAGCGATTCGTCCATGTAAGTGACGCTACTTCCTTTAGTTCTCCAATTTCTCCAAATAAAACCTCCTGGCGACAACGTTATGTTGACTTAAACCGGGAAATAGTCCGATCGTCTTCGGAAATCTTCGGATATCGTCGGATACGCTCAGATCGTCTTCGAAAATCCTTTTACTCTCAGAATAGAAAGCTCACACGCTTGACTGGCAAAAGATTGACAGCGATGTTTATGTCACACGGGATTTCGCTTGTTCCCGAGTGCATTTTTACCTTTCTTAGAGTGGAGCGGAGAATGAAAAATGTTAACTAGCCTGTTATATTCCAATACCTTCAAAGTTCCATCAGTTGCGTAGCCATAAACCGAGAAGCACTTGTCCTGCTCGTCTTTACACTGAATCGTGCTCAAAGGGCAGTTTGAACCAGAACATGACTTCGAGTAGTCGTAGAAGTGACACGTTCGGCCCTCTAGATGAGGTGGAGAGAGAGGAGTGGACAATAGAACGATTACGCCACTTATTAGATTGATACAAATGTAGTACGGAACCAACACAGATGGTGTGGTGAAACACATAAATAACGTTATGACAATAAACAACAGTGCTAGCTCCCCGTAGAACAGTTACAGGGATACAAAACTCACGCTCCTGTGAGCCCAACCCAACCCAGCCCAGCTGTTTAACCAGCAAATGAGGAAAAATTTTTTTCAAATTTCATTAAACACAATTTGGGATTTTTGTTTGAGGAAAACTCGGTCAGAGAAATAATATGATTATTGTGACGCCATCCTTTTCGAAAAACCCCGTTTTTAAAATGTTTTGCGTCCACGCGAAAACGGAAAGCCGACGTTTTCAAATTCCTTGCTTAATTGCTATTTATTTAATCTATCTAATTATTGTTATTTAATTAATTTAGTTATATGCATAAGCGATTAATAGCCCACCTAGATTAGCACTAGCTATCCCCGAGCCAAATAACATGTAATTTTAAAATGAGAGAAAATTGTCGTTGTCCTCTAGTTTGAAGAGCGTTTTCAAAGAGTTCCATTTTTCTGACGGATTAGTGTGGACGGAAGGTCTAACCGTAGAAATAAAGCTGCGTTTTCAAATTTCTTCGATGCAGTGTGGACGCTGCCTTAGTTTTAAAACACTTTCGATTTCGGAACTCCCAGGAGAATAAAAATAGACAATCCGACAGTGGCATGGGTTTTACTCGCGTGGACCGCCCAAGCTGCTTTACACGCAGTTTCATTTCCACGAAAACATCCACGCAACACGCGTGGTGAGATTATCAGCGGGAAAACTCAGCACTCGAAGATAAAATTCGTATCCTCGCGCGGTCATGTGACATCCTCGATATCATTTCCCACTTGCCAAAGATACGAGCAACCGATAGATTAAATATTCATCGCGGTTTTGTGCTCCGCAAACGTGGCACGAAATAAAGTGTCCGTAAGGAAAACTTTTGTGAAATATATTTTATTCGCAAACTATTTTTTTTTCAAATGCTCACAGGCTGCAAACTAAAGATAGCTACTGCAAAAAGACTTTGACGAAACAAATTGCTCAAATTTTACTGACAGTTATTGGTTTTCGTTGCAGGGGCCCGTTTTTCGAAAGCCCCGAAATCTTTTCGGCTCTCTAGTCATAAGGTTTGAGATTTTGCTAAGGTTATTCGGGTGTGAAAACTTTTCGGGACCTTCGAGAAACGGGCCCCAGAAGTGTAAAAATTATTTCCCTAGTCTGTTTCGAGATTCAGTCTAACAAAAAAATCTATTTTCAAGACGGCAAAATAAACCCGCAATGATTTGTTAAAAAAAGAGTGACACTTCTGGCAATCAATCTCCAATGTATATAATCGTTACAGCAAAATGCATTACTTTCAGCTATCTGCTCGACAGGGAAAAAACTTGCTTTTTAAGAATCATGTGCACTATCTGTAAAAACATTGAAATCAGAGGCTTGCACATACCGGTTGACAGAAATTGAACTGCGATGGTCAGCAATAAAATCAAGAACTTGTTTTCCATCGTCGGGCAGACAAAGCAACGGCTAATCAGTACCTGTGCGTGAGAGACAGTGAGTGAGAATAACTGTCTAAAAACAGCATGCAGCTATTTATAGCAGTAATTTGTTGTGGGTTTAACAGCGTGGGCAGCACGGCGGGTGATACGGCGCGCATATCTGGAGTAGATATGAAGGAATTTCAGCTACACGCCACCTTGTCCTGCTCGCGGCTTCACTAAAATTTTTATATAACTTGATAGCAGTGTCCTGCGGTTTCTTCTAATGCATCTAAAGATTGCTCCTGAATTTCGAATAACATTATTTGCAATGAATGAATTACAAGACAGGAAAAAGTGTTTGCTTTTACGTATACCTTCACTGAATCGTTTGGTTAACAGCCCACGAGAGTTTTCACCTATCGCCAACGCCCACTCATAACAATTAACTTCTCCAAATATCAATAAACAAGAGGCTATTTTTGATTACTTAATTTACGCATTTTGTAATACTCGTTCTCGAAATGAGGCATTTAGTTCAATTATTTAAAGTTATTTTTTCTGTGGAGGTTTAGTTTGACAAGAACAACTAATGAAACTTCTCCGTTGTATCACGAAACACTGAAATGCTTAAATCAAAGCTGGTGATTCTACGAACGTGTTCTTTTTATCGCGAAATTCTTGAGAATATCTTTAATTAAGAAACTAGTAAAGCCACAGCAGACAAAACGAGGAGTTGTGATGGCTTTGGATGAGTAAAACTGCTTGAAACGATAACATTGAGCGATGAGGTAAGCCGCACATACAAACATGTAACTAAAAATAGAATTCCAGTGGAACTGATCTAGATTTCTCGAACCCTCGACTTTTCAAACCTACTAATAACTCGAACCAAAAGTCTTTTCCCTCTCCTCAGTCAAACACTGTAATTTTTTCTCCAATTTCTCGAACTACGTGATTTTTCAAATCAACTGATTTTCGTTTCCCTTGGAGGTTCGAGAAACTGGAATTCCACATAATATCTGAAATATAATTTTCCTACTGAAGAAAGGGCGGTTAACAGGTTAACGCCTTTAGACTTGAAGTTTCATGATCGATACCGAGCGACAAAATTTTTTGCGGGGTTATTAATTTTGCAGATTGGGGATTTTTTTATGTTTTGCGGGATCTAATTCTTGCGATTAAGAGATACTGTTTTCTCTTGTAGCGAAGTAATTTTATTTGACGCTTTTTAGCTAGTCGGGTGCAAAAGTTGCTGCCTGTTTTTCTCGTACTAAGGTAAAGTCTTCAAAATTCGAGCATGTACTACTCTGTCCTGTAGGATTCTCCCAGAGAGCTAGATTCATCTTCCAGTAACCTTCAGTAGAGTTTTTTTTCTTTCTGGGGAAAACAGCTTTTGCAGATCGTGAAAAAGCCGCCCCTTTAAACAAGAACCGCAAAAAATTTTGTGCCATGGTCTTTGTCCTTTCCGCTGTTTCTTTAGACAAAACACTTTACATTGCTTCTCTTTATCTGATTGGCTGGTGCCAATGAACAAAAAAATGTGGGTTGCGGATATGTGAGTTGAGTTTGTTGGTTCTCGCCTGGCGCGCATGGCATGGCTCCGAGGGTTTTTCTCCGACTTCCTCGATTTTCCTCTCTGCACAAAAACCAACACTCCAAATTCCAGTTCGACCAGGATAGAAAACCGCATGAAAAACAGCTAAGGCTGACGTGGCTTCCTCTCTAAATATTGTAAAAAACATTGGGGGAGGGGAAGGGCTCGAGAAGTGATCTGCGATGGACTAGCATACCACTCAGGGGGAGTAGGGACAGCCCTAGTCGGTTCATGCTACAAACACCAGAGAAGCGTGGGAACTTCAAGGCCACTGTAAGTTCATGTTTCACGTTAGTGTCGATTTTACAATCGACCACTCAGTCTTCAGATCTTATAAAAGCGAAAATATCGAAATGTTCTAGTAGGTCTTTTTCTCTACCGTAATTAAGATCACAGGATGCCACAAGCAGTTTGCAGCATAAATTTGATCCTTATGCTAAATTTATATGTAGTGTTTCGTTTTGCTTGGAAATAAAGAGAGCATTTAGAAAATTGGACAAAGGGGGTTGGTTTTTCTTGACTAAATGTTTTTGTGCGCGTGAGGTGAAGCAATTTGGGACCATTTAGGTAACTGAAAACGGACGCTAAAATATCTTGGTCATGAATATTTTTAAAATGATCGTTTAATCTTGTTTTTCCTTTTTAAATTCATTACGGTCCCATTTGGCCCTTCAGTTTTTCAGTAGTGAGCGCAATGTCTTGCGGCTGGCTCAGCAACAGTCATAAACCTGTGTTATACAAAATCACCTCCGTTCTATTTTAAATTTTCGAAATGATATGAAACCTTAATATCGTAATCGCACAAAGACTTCATTCTTTATAATGTCCAAGGTCGAGCCGGTTAGCATCACGAAATGTTCAGCGCAAGCAGTCATCAATGACACCCATAAAGCTCAACGGGATTCGAACCTATGGCCTATGCCATGCCGAGCGTACACTCCATCAAGGGATTCAAAAGCACCTTGCAAGGGAGGGGATGGGGGCGGCTAGTCAACGGACCATATTCGTATTCTCGGTTTTGGACTGGAACTAGCGTGCAACTGAGGCTAATGCGGGGAGTCTGTTCAAGTGCAAATGATGTTAATCTCTTTTAATGATATTCCCCCGCATGAACCTCGACTGCAAGCTAGTTCCAGTCCAATACCGGGAATACGAATATGGTCTTTTGGGAAGGTCGTGGGAGCATGGCTGGATGTCACGGATTTAAAATGGATCATATTTGCGATCGTCAAGAAAAAGACTAAAGAGAAAGAGATCTTCACTGAAGTCATCTACACCTTTAGTACCAGCACGTGCAGAATTCGCTGTATTTAGGAATCGCCATTATCGCAATATATACATATAGCACAAAACTACACATTAAAGTTTGTCCTTGAGATACATAGAGGTCCGCAACATGGTGGTATTTAATCAAAAATGCAAAATGAACAAAACTGAACTGAATCAAACCAATATTTACCACAAGCTTTTTAACTGGATTGAGATAAGTGTCATGACAAACTATTAGAGTATTGAGGCACTCTTGAACCATAACAATACAGGAAGAGCTTAAGATCTTACAATTGCCAAAAATGTTGCCTTGATGTTGTGATACGTTTTCTTTCGAATTAGCTCAAAAAGTTCTGTTCAGGTTGAAATTAAAGTGTACCATCTTTGGCTAAAACCCATGCACATCACAATGAGACTGTATTTGATGCGTTTAAAATCGCCATGAAGCAAACTTGTCGCAGATCTTAACTATACTCAGAGAGGAAGTAGCTTAGAGACAGTCGGGCATACACTGACGTCATTGACTCGTTGCTTTCAAATACTCTCCTCTTCCACACTCTTGTCGGTCTTAAAATACCAGATAAAGATCTTTTTCTGTCACGCGACCGCATGGTTCAAAATTTGTTTGCATGCCTGACAACAGCAAGAAACAAAAACATCTGTGCTCGTGGAGTTGTTGTAATAATAGCGTATTTTTTATGGCCAAACAGTATATCAGGCAAAGAAAATGGTAGCTTATGCACTTTTGACATCATTTGCACGAATTCGTAAAAAGCCAAACCAGTTATGCAGCATGAGAGTACGTACACAAGAAAGCTTTAAGTTTCATTTCATACACATGTGTATTTAGTAGGCTTCACTGTGTATGAAAACTAATCAGTTGATGAGTGGGCTAACTCTTCATGTTACCCAATGAAACAGCCGGAGCTGTATTAAACTCCATGTGTACACAAGATCTGAGTAGTCTCCCAACATACTTCGTGGAAAACTCAGTATATTAGATATGTGGTTTCTTGAATCTTGAGGCATTTCTTTACGTGTCCGCAAAAAGTAACTATTGTGTCACACGCATCTTAAGTGAGAAATGAGGTAGTGAGAATGGACACTAATCCTGTTCAAAAGTCAATCATGATTCTAAATTTTCGTTTATTTTTCAGTGGTACGCATTTAGGATCAGAGATGAACAATCGTACAAGTAGTGATCAACTATTTTTCTTCCACTACTTATAAAAAATACTTATAAAAAATACTTATGAATGGTTGCTCCGGGCGATGAAAATACGTTTCTTGCCAGTGTGCAAATTGTAGTAATTTCAGCTCACTCAGGCCGACAATTTCGAGACAAAATGAGCGTCCAAATCAAAGTTAACACCCTCTTTAACACAAGAGATGAGGTCGTAGATTTCTTATAAGTAGTTTCGTAGCTATAATTGAAGAGTCGAAATTCATATTTGACAAATGAAAATGACATAATTAAAAGTATGTCTAGCGTTTACTTTCGTTTTGATCAAAATTGTTTCTTTTGGCATTTCTCCGCTAGCACGGATTCCCAATTAACCCAGCGTAGCGAGAAAAAAAAATCTTTCATGAAAATTTACTGATCTACATTGAAATTATTTTTTTAAAAATTTGCCATCATATTGTCATTTTTTGGACGATTTCAGTTCGTTAACTTTATTTCGTCGTCAAATTTTCCTATTACAATTGAAAGCAATTTTGTAAACAACTTACCAAGTGAAGTTTCCTGTCTTTTAGCCACCGTTTTTTGATGTTAATGAAGATTTTTTTTTTCGTCCGCAGCAAACTGAAAACTGACAATGCGGAAGAAATTAAGATATATCAGCGAAAGGCGTTGGCCTGTACTTCAGTGAAAGATTTATGAGATAGCGTTGAAAAAGCCTAACCTAATGAAGCCTTTGTATTCTGTTTTTTAATAGCTTTTCCACCGGCCATCTGAAGCAAGTTATTTCCTTTCGGCGTTTTTTATTACACACCCACGCAATTTTCATTTTGGCTTTTTGGTATATTGGTTGGCATGCAGGTTAGAGTGTCTCTTCTTTCCATGTCCACACTGGGGTAAAATCGGGGCGGATTTAATTTAAATAGTGATTATCTTGAACAGGCGCCCTGCAAAATAGCATTGATAATGTAGCTCTTAGGCAAACTTCATATAGTGCGTCTAAAAGATATGCTAAAGTTTTATTAGCATGAAAAGGCACCGAGAAAAAAAAAACCGCCAAAAAAAATTAAGTTCTTGGGTATATTGGTTAAGTAATGTTTGGATTGTTTGCACAAGCATTGTGCATTGAAAGCGCATATGTAAGCTTTATCTTTGCGGTGTAAGAAGTATAGGGGGCCGTAACAAACAGACAAAATACTAATGTAACTGTGAATAATTGTACAAATAAGTCATGGCCTGAAAATACGAACGAATACTTGTTTTGTTCAGGTCCTTGAAGAAGTTTCTGTAAAGTAGTTGAGACCGAAGCGGAGACATGCTCTCTTAGAGAACCCAATTCAATGTATTTGGTGTTAATTCGTTTTGTTTTTCTTAGAATATGATCATGAAAAGATAAAGTTACGCTCACTTGTAGGGTATTAATTAAAAACCTCTTTCCCGCAAAAAGCGACCACGACAAGAGCTGGCCCGAAGGAGAATCAAGCTTTAGTCATTGATGTGTTCAATTCATTAGTTATTTAATATACCACTGTTTTTTCTTTTGATTGAATCTAAACCAAACCAAACTAAATCGTAGAATGGACAAATTATTTTTAAGAAGTACAACAGATTCAATTTGAAACCTTAAATAAAATTGCAAACCCAAGCCGAATTTAGTGCTATTTGCTGCCGTGTCGTTCTAGAGCAGCAGTCTTTGACCTTACCTTTCTCCAAATGTTCCCTCGACGCACTCTTCCACAATGGTTCTCTTGACGCACTCTTCCACAATGGTTAAACGTTTAGAATGCAGTCCAATAAATATCTACGCCTACACCATTCCATGGAAATATTGTTAGTTTTTTTAGCGTCTCGGGAACAAGTTATGCTGAACTAAGTGACCATAATAGACAAGCGAACCTTAATGAAGACAACTTTGGAATTTATTATATTACCTTAGGTACTTACTGCCCCTAAGAAATACAGGTGGAAGAAGCTCCATATCTCAGAATTGATCATGAAAACGTCATTGAATATATACCGGCAACAAATTCAGCATACAGCACGTCAGTTAACAAATGTTGAATAAAATCAGTTGCTTGCTTTAGTGCGGGAATTAAGGGAGAGTATGTTACGCTAAGTAATTTTCTCTTCAAAGTTAATGGAACGAGAAAAACAATCTATTTTCGGTGCATTTTGTTTTTGTAATTTGCCAGCAGCGCTTTTCGCCATCTGATTGTAAGAATAGTTTTTAGTTTAGTCTACATGCTACGAAAATTATCATTTATAGAGATTTAATATTAGATAGCTATCTCTTTCAAAGTTTATTGCTCGAAGGCAAGGCTATTAATGGGCGGAGAATTGATGAAGATAGCATTTCTATGATAAAAATTCTGTGCGAATGTTGATAACAGCTCATTATTGAAAAAAAACCTGCACTGAAAAGATAAATGTGCCAAAGCGAGACAATAGAGATCTTTTAATGATTCCAGAAGCATCCATCTTGGACTAAAATTGGTGTTAAAACTGCTCGTTGCTTCAAAACGATTATTAAGTTCGCTATACTAAATAATTTTCTTTGAATGGTCTTTGTGAATTTTGTTTTTAATTTAACCTTTGTGAAATGTTAACAGTCAAGAATTTAACAATACTATTGAGTGACATTTTTCCGTTTGATAGGGATTTTAAAACAACTTTGAACTGTTTCACAGTTACTCTTGATATTGAGAAAGCGGTGTACGAAGTAAATAATTCAAATTGTTTTGTTTCTTTGTAGATCCTGCCAGACGAACTAATATAATTCTATTTCCATCTGCTAGAGGACTTAAAATCTATTGAACCCAAAACAACACCTTTTACGATACAACCGCAGCACAATTTCCACCTTAATTTATCATTTTTGAACCCGGCTGTAAGTGCTTTTCGAAGATAAAAGACTGCCTTCGTTAGACGAACAGTATAAATGCCGAGTTTTCAAGCCTTTACTTCCGTTTAATTCTTCACTCTCTAAAGTGTTGTTTTCCGGCCGGTTTGAACGGGTCTTATTACATACCACACGAATTTTTGCTACCATTGACATTATCTGCTCTTGAAGTTCTAATAAACTGAGATTTTTCTGTTTCCTATCTGCCTGTTTTTTTCCTATAGCTGATTCACACTTTCCCCGAGTACATTTTCGACCGCTAACGTTAAATACCTGAGTTCTGCCATTTTTTTCCCCAGAATTTTCAACTGAACTATTACTAACTCGTAATAAAGGGTCCCTTCGGAAATGACCCCTTTGTGTGAAGGCTTCGTATCATACTGTCACGGAAATAATTTTTCTTTTCATTTGAAGTCTTTTCAAAGTTAAATTGCTTTATTAAGTATGAATTTTCCCTTGGGGTGAATTTGATCAACGTTAAAAGATGTGACTGCCAACATTAGGTTTTAATTGTCCTGCTCTGCCAAACGACTTTCCAATGATTCTCGTAAGTCAATTGGACAGAGTTCCAAAATATAACCAGAGATTGTGTTAGTTATGAAGGACCGCAAAACGTTTAAAGTCCATTTATCCCAATTAAACTGACGTGCGATACTTTTTGTCAACTTTGCATTCCTAACTTTCTTTCTAGAACCATTTTGAAAGCAATTCGTCAAAGTTTTTCTGTCGCTTCATATGTAGATATATAGCCTTCCCTTTATATCAAATTTGTTCGTGCATAAATGAATCAAAAATTCCAGAAAATTGCCCTGAACCAATTTATTCTTTAGCACTGATTATTTTGATGCACAACGAATCTTCAATTCTGTCTAATTCTTCACCTCTTGTCCCACGTTTTACGAGATTGAAAAGAAGGAAAATATGTTTTAACCTCGCGTGACTTGTTTTTTTTTTTGTACACATAACGTTATCACTGGTGTCTTGGAAAGAGGGTATCTTTGAAGACAATCGCCCAGCTTAGAATTTATCTCGTGAAAATGAACCGAGTGTCCTGTAAGCTAAAAAGCTATGATACTTTTCATCAACGACTGAATGTTATTAATTACGGGAGAGAGTTGCAGTGAATTTTTCACTTTAAACTCGCTCAGCGGGCCAGGGCCAATAAACGAGTGAAAATAAATAAATAAATAAATAAATAAATAAATAAATAAATAAATAAATAAATAAATAAATAAATAAATAAATAAACAGTCACCAGGAAAACTCTCGTAGATTTTTCACTTTTAACTGACTCGCTCCGCGAGCGAGGGCCAATAAACGAGAAAAAACACACCATGACGACTCTCGCTGCGAAATATTTGACATAGTTCAAAGTCAACGACTGCGCACGACAGTTGTCGAAAGTCGCAATAACTGGATTACATGAGATTTTCACGACAAAAGAGGGGACGAGAAATTATGTTCTTTTATGTTCGTGGTCTATTAATCCATGCTAAGCTAAGATCGGATTTAAAGAGGTGGCGAGTCAAAGTATTTAACATGGACAAAATGATGGTTAAATCATTCCGTGCGAGCAGTTCTTGACAATATAACGCGAGCGCGAGTAACTCAATTAAAACCATTATTCAAAAACGTTTTAATAAACTGGAACTTGAACTTAATTTCACAAAGTTTGTGTCGTCCTTGTTAACTCCACAAGACAAATGATTAGTGCGGTGAAAATTCAACTAAGGTCTTGCCAACTTCCCAAAATGTTCTTCTAAGCTAAGAAAAGTGACTGACAACTAGGAATAAAAAATAGGTCCGCAGTGCGTACATGTGTGGCTTAAAAGTGATATTTGCCGTTATTGGGATAAAACTGAATTATCTTAAAAAAGTGAAAGACCCTAAGATTTTCAGGTTAAAATAAGCCCTTGTTATAAATGGCTTATACTGGATTTCTAAAATACCCCAAAACCGCAAGTCAAAAGTTAACTTAGCATATGGGTCAGTGATACTACAAGAGGGGGATCTGAAGTGTTTCAGTGTGAGAATATGGGTGCTTAATGTTATTACAAACATAGGCTCACAATGTGAGCTCATGTAGGCCTCCATTTATTTACTTTTATCTTTCTTGTAGTTGAGAAATTGTAAATGAGGTGTTGCTGTGTTGTAAATGTATTCGCCAATTTTGCGAATGTTTGAAATTTATGTCTTTTTGATTATTAGAGTGTAGGTATCTTTCAATCATTCAAGTCATCAATCAATCAATCAATCAATCAATCAATCAATCA
>Ga0126338_10001742_pt1 | contig 14381 bp, 5 predicted proteins | sample OrbCmetagenome_2_FD_92529 | JGI IMG/M metagenome (GOLD analysis project Ga0126338, IMG submission 92529) | Coral microbial communities from Petempiche,Puerto Morelos, Mexico - Orbicella C C metagenome | ecosystem: Host-associated > Invertebrates > Cnidaria > Coral | place: Petempiche,Puerto...
CAACAGAAACAGTTGAGAGCCGTTTTGTTTCAAACCCAAATTTAGCAAAGACTGAGATATAGATAAACGCTGCTAGGCTGTTTACCGGGGAATACTGGGTTCTAGTGACATCAAATTTTATTAATCCACATTATCCAAATAAGGCGTTGGAACTGGTTAGTATAGGAAATCGTATGAATGCGAGTGCAATCAAGAATTTGCCGCTACGAGTGATGTTTGAAAATTTTAACAAGTCGGACAGAAAACGTACTAATAAAGTTAGCAAATGCAAGTTGAAGAAATATTTATTTGGGAATAAAACGAAAGAAAGCGTCACGCTCGACGGCACCAATTTCGCTACTCGATGACTATTACTAATAATCCCCTAGTAGCGTAGCCAATCAAAATGCAGGATTTGCATTAGTCCACTAGTTGGGTGATACTAACCTCTATTAGGGCCCGGAATCAATTTTGAGGATGTCCTATAAGGTAACAAACAACAACAACTCCTTTTGCTGATGAGAGATCGTGACACCGGCCGACATGTTCCAGTTAATTTCCAAGGACCCTTACCCAGCAAGCAACATTTAAAAAAAAAAAAAACAACAGCCAATTAAAGCGGGTCATGTAGCAGCTCTCGTAAGGTCTCACATGAATGGCTTGCTACCCCTTTGAGAGAACAATAGAACAAACAGCAGAAACAATGCCCCTAGCCCTAAAACAATATCAGGTGCTACCAAGCAAAAGAATTACAAACTTACGAGGTGCTGCTGCTCTTCTGGTTAAAGCTGGGTCAGTCAGAATCAGGATCAGCAAGAACTTGTGGTTTACGCATACTGGGCCTCGATTGCAAGCTTCTAAGAGAGACAACCCTCGGTAACGTAACGTATGACCTTCTGAGCTATTTGACCCCCACCCCCCTCCCTCCTGGTTCCCTCCCTCCTCAGGTGAACGCTTGGCATTCCAGGTTCTGGTGGCCGTATAATAGAGATGTAACTTATTTCCACAGTCATTGAGGCGGATTTTAGATGAAATTTTGTTAAAAACATTAGGAAGTACTGTAGGACCATACCCCACCCCAACGGGGAGGGGGTGGGTCGACCATTTGGGGAGGCGGGGTAGAGTGTCGGAAAATCATGAACCAAAGCGCCTGCCGGTGTCGAGTTTTGCATACTTATGTTTTGTTGAATTTTGGCAGAAAGTGCCATGTTTGACCAGGTCTGTTTCAGAGACGAGTTCAAAGATAACTCGTCAGTCCTTATTCTTAACTTTGGGCTAATATTACACGAACCCCTCCTCTTCTTGTAATCACGTGGTGAAAGCGGAAAATATTAGTCAGATATTATTCTGAGCCTTATTACTAACTTTTAGAGTTCCGCCATAAACAAGAAGAATTTTTCCCACGAGATTGCGTCATTGTGTAATCCTTATCTTGTTATTGTTTCGTTTAACAACATCAAAGAATGTTTTCATTTACACTGAAATCAATAATAGCCATTGTGGTGGAATTAATCTTGTAATACGCGGAGAATGTTTTCATGTACATTGCTCTTTCCTATTATGTCATTAACAATAATTATTCACTCCCTCATATGATTTTAACACTTGTTTTTTAGTTTGTAAACTCGGCAGTTCTAACGCATCTCTAATGGATGACTGACCGTGGGAATACATACAACCGTTGCTGACAATTCATTGGAGACATTAGTTTAGATGTTACGTTATTTCTAAAATACAACATTTCAACCAAGCAGTTGTTAGCTTTAAAAGTTAACTATTTTTTGATGTAACAAGTTACCGGCGTTCACCATAAATCGAGTTTCGGCTCTTGCATCAAAATCTGGCCATGTTTCGGTCCGCTCCACTTTACACTCTTTTTGTTTATTATTCTTAAGTCTGTAGACAATTGCACTTCGCAGTAACGTGCTCTAATTAGCAAACTGAAAACGTACTTGGCTTGAGGAATGAAAATACAAGTGGATATTGGAGAGAGGACAGTCAAGATGGTGTTTAAGTGCAAAAATTGAGCTTCGAAAAGACGCCATTGTATGCGCAAATTATCCAAAGTGTAAACCTTTTTATATCCTTAATTCAGTGGACGGCCGACTGAACTTTAGCATGAGCGGGGCCAATGGCCATTCTGTGGGAGTTGGCGAAAAACTGAAAGTGTTGCTGCGTAAAACAGCAGCTGTATACATATGTTTTGACAGAACAAAACCATCTAGTTTTTTTTTTTACACTTAGTAAGATTCTTTTTCCTGTTTAGATTAAAAGAGGTCGTAATACCTTCAATCAGTCATTCCTAGCATATGAGAAATTTATTTCCACACTACAATATGGTTCAAAAATATTCCTGAAAGCTTTTCGCTTGAGCGTTAACCAATCGATCAGGTTTTCAATTACACTGCAACTGTTACTGATTTTACACGAAACCCATTTGTCCTCAGGCCTAGCAACTCCGGTTTAATGTATGCGACTTTTCCAAAATTTATTCTGTACGTGGCAAATGTAAAATTTAAGTTCGACTCTTCCCTTTTTTTTACTTTCTATCTGACATCACATTTATAGGAAATGAAAGCTTGAAGGATTTCAAAAAAATAGACCGTTTTAAGAAAAGTGTTGAAAGTTTTTAGGCAGAGAGTGAAACCGTGAAATATTATCGATATATCGCGTGCAGTGAAATATCGCGTGCTGTTTACACGATGTGAATGGCAGTTTAACAAGCGATGACAGATTTAAAATGCAATGCGGTTTCTTTTGTCCTATTGAAAAAAACGAAAAAACAGCGACAGAACCAAAACACTAATTTTTTTTTCGGCTTGGTTAGGAAATATTTTTATTTTTTTTACATTAGTCGAGAAATTCAAGACTGCTTATCAAGATCTATAAATGACAAAACGGACTTTTTTCCTGCAAGGCAATTAACCTGATGTCTTATCTGTTGTCTGCCGCATTTTCCAACAGATACGATAGTTTTACAGGATTTATCAAGAAATGCGGCAACATTTTTTCGTTTTATGGTTTTTAGATTTTAGCCAGTTTCTCGGCGCAATATGCATGACAAAATAATCAAGAAAATTGGTGCCTCGTGACTTTACTCCCGGTCTATCGTTGCAGTGTTGGGCTCCATCCACGACGACCGCATCTTTAATATTGCTAGCATGTTGTTGGCCAATTTCGGAAGAATAACATACTCCGCCTTTATCTTACATTGCGCGGCGTTTTGCATCCTTTCCCTTCGAAAATGCGCCTGTTAATCAGGGCGATTAGCAATGCAAAAAAAGTCTATCTAGTCTTTGACTGAGTCGCTTCTCTCGGCTGGCCAGATGGTAGTAAAAACGAAAGACCAATGTCACGGAATCTATGAGTTGTCGACATGCAACGAACTTTCTTGAAGGTTTTGGTGATGCTGGGATGTCGTCGTGAGTAGAACAAAGCGTGTTAGCGCTTTTCATGTGTCTTTCGTGATGCCAAACGTGTGATGTCGCGACATCACGTTGCCGAATGTCATTGTCAATCGTTTGGGCGCCCGGGTAAAAATGCTCTCCGCTATAAAGAACGGAGCGCATTGCGTAATGCTCTGCTAAAAAAGAAAAACACAAGTTCGCCGATGATGTCGCTTCATCACTGAACAACCAACTTTTTCACCAGCTAGTACTTGCTCGGTTTGCATTTTTGTGTCCCGGTTTAAAGCCGGAAGTTGTGTGAAGGATTCATCGTTCAGCCCTCCACGCTGCTCTCCATGAAGTCGATTTTCTTCCACAATGACACTTGAAGTTGCACCTTGAATCGAAGGCGTTGAAGTTTGTCAGATGGTGCTTTTTCATGTTGAATTTTGAAGCAGATGGAGAATGACTGAATGACAATGCCAGAATATCATTTACACTATCACCGTGAAGAAATATGCGCTCTATCACCACAACCGAGAAAGCATGTTTCCTCAGTTCTGGCTGGTTCATTCACACGTGCAGCCCGAATTTTGTTTCAGCCCTTCCCCTGACGTATGTATGTATTGCTCCATTGATAGTACAATGAGTGGGTATAATTTAGGAAGATTCCAAAAACTATTTCACTTTAAGTCGGTAAACATCAAACAAGTTGATCACTCCAATTTTGTTTTCTTTTAGGCGTGGGAAAAGAACTAAAAATGACTACGTGATGGAGCATAGAATCATTAACAGACAAATCATCTTTAAAGAATGCTGTCATCGGCAAACAGAACGACTCGCCAAAACAACAGGAAATACCTCCTTGTGGCTAAATCCTCCAAATTGTTTTCACAGGAAATGTTGATTATTAAGAATAATGAGGAAACATACGAGATAGCTTAGAAAGTCGAGTGAACACGTAGCGGAGATCAGATTCTGCGAGAGTCCTTTTGTATTCTGGTTTTGAAGTACGATAAAAAAGTGAACATACTAAACCAGAGTAAATATATTTAAGTGAGATGTTTTGTAATCTTTTCTGGTGGGAGTGCCGGAGCTTTCTGATCATGGCATGATAACATGCCCCATTTATCACAGCTGAATTGCACCCACAAAATCCAGAGACCACTGCTTCAATTGTCTGCTAAAAGCTTGAAGAAGTAATCGATGGATAAGCTGAAAGATGAGTTCCTAATGCTTTCGGTACGGCAAATTCAGAATATTCTAACGTTTACAATCCTGTACTTACGAAGAATTAGGCTGTTTATTTTTCCGAGCTGGGGTGTTAGGTTTCTTTCCTGCACCTTCAATAGTTTTTCTGTTTTCAAATGAGCAGTTTTGCTGTAATAGAATGGTTTATCGCTGCCCTGAAATGGCTTCCACCCTCACTGTTGGTCAGTATGACCAATGACTTTACAATTTATCGATTTAACGTATAAACTGTGATCTGTTTTGCCATGAAAAAGAAACCTCGATCTGCTGATTTCAACGGCTTTATACCGCCCAGGAGGAAGGCGTTCAATTTAGCGCCTGATCTTTTCATCGACTTCTAAGATGAATTCTAAAAAGTTGACCTTCTGGCGCCATTGATCTATGATCAAAAAGCCACTTCTGTAGTAATCTAGTTCACCAAAAACTCGCTTTTTGCCCCACCATTGTTACATATTTGCTGATAGCTTAGATCGTAGATTGAGAGTTAAGAATCTTGGGAGGATTCCTGATAACAGCTTTGCTATGTACTGAACAGTTGTGCTGGCTAAAGTCATGCCATGTTTGAATTTTTGCTATAGGAAACGTACACCCTTTAGAAGAATTTTTGAATAGTTTTAAGTTTTCCCCGATGCAAATTCGCATTTCCTTTCATAACGAAAAACGGTATGTCAAACTTTGCGACAAAATTCTGCCCTCAATGATTCAATTTTCATGTTCTTTTATGTCAAAGATGAATGTAAAAAATGTTTAAAATCCACCATTCTGATCTAACTTCATCTTCTAAACTTTAAACATATACTACAAGATTTTGGATGCATATCTATTTGGACGCGTAGAAGTGTTAATTGATCGCGAAAAACTGCGGCAAGAAAACGAAGTGACCTAAGAGGATTGCCTGGAAAAAGACCGAGAACTCCGCTAGGAATAATGAAAGAATAACGCAGACTGTTTTTTTTCCAAGCCTCTCGGAGCAATTTCGCGCTTTTCAAGGGATCTATAGACGTTCTGGGTTTCAGGATGAAAGGCAAAGAGCAAACTTCAAGTTAAAGGGACCCATTCCAGTGCTTGTGTAGTGATGGGCACCTGACAATATTTGCACTGTGTCAGGGTCACGTGAAGCCAATAGGACAGTTCGCTTCTCGGCGGCGACGACATGGCGCAGTGTTAAAAGGTTTTAATTGATTGTTTGCTAAAGGTAAAATTCACTTATTGCTTCAACGTTCTTGATAAGTTCATGCGTGGTCCAAACGAGTACACTGCTCTACGCGTCTCTCGAGAGGACGTCGTCAGGCCGCGAAAATGTCGCTTAAACATCCAAGTAGCCGCAAAACAGCAAATCTGTCGAACAAAGCTCGAGCATTTTCGATTGCCTCCCTCGTGCACAAAGGTAAGCCCTTTTATACTTCAGCCGGGTCAAGATTATTCTTGCGGAGTCGGCGTAATGATGTGTTATCCGCTTTTCAGAGGGACTCGCGGACAGAAGAGACGAAAGCGATGACATAGTCTTTTCCACGGAGAGAGAGAATCGAGACACGCCGGTGCCGAGAAAAAAACTCAAAACCTTGAAACCAGAGGTGATACTAGAAGGCAAGGAACTGTGGAACTGCTTCTATCGGCTAGGCACAGAAATGATAATTACCAAGACAGGAAGGTCAGTTAAACTTTGCTATTGCACATTCGTGCGATAAGATAATTATTTACCTCAGATCTGGGAATTACGGTGAATTATACCGGCGTTTATCCCGTGCGTCTTTATTTAAGGGCTTTGGGGGTCCTCTTTACTTCAGGTTATTTAAAATTATTGTTTTGTCTAGTTGTCAACTAACGCGTTTTGCTTGTATCGACGGATTCGGCTTGCAATTGATACCTACGATAACACAAAGTGATCGCTTTGACAGGAAAATGACTTCAAATGCGGTTTATCCGTTAAAACTCTTTAACAGCATGTTTTCAAACAACGATGTGTTACTGTGGTTATGCCCTTTGTGGTTTGCCGCTTGCTCGCGAAAATCAGACGGTCTTAGCATTCTTCGTAACACTGCTTTTATTGCGCTATCAGCGATTTAATCAAGAACTGTGCAGTTTAATTTTCGAAACAAAAACAAAATAGCAAGTTTCTAAACGTTTAGTTGAAAGAAAATCTACAGTATACATGTTAATATAACTTGAGCTAATCTGCGAGTAATTGTTTTGGAAAATTTGCTTTGGAAAAAAGGCGAGAAAAGTACTGAAATGTGAGCTTTGAAAAGTGTATGGTTTGCACTACTCAACACTCCCTAATAACAACAAATTCGCACATTTTGAACAATTTGCTGCACTACCATTACATAGCAGCGGGCATACTACTACATAATACTTGATATAATATTCCTCTGCGTCGAAAGCGACAGTATTTTTAGCTCTCAAGAGTCTAGAAATGAGGGAGAAATACTGAGAATTCGAGAGATACCTAACTGAATGGGAATTAAATAAAACGCATGTAAAAAGAATGCAATCCAGCACGCTCTTTCATTTTCGCAACTTGTGTGGTTTTGGTCTAAAAATTCTGATCTCCTATCTGCCCTTGTCTCGTTCAATTTTTCCGCTTTTCCTCTAAACCAGCAGTTGAACTATTGAACACTTTTGATATCAATATTATATCACAAAGTCCAAAAACCGCTTCGGGGGGTTTCTGCCAGCGTTTTTATACTATTACCTTTTTTTATATAAACTCGCGTGACCGACTCCAGCCCGAATTTCATCCAAATTTAGAAAATGTTAACTCTTTTGTCTCTAATGATTTCCATTTACGCGTACATCTGAAATGAAGGCTTTTCTACTTCTGCGACAATTAACGGCAGCGTGGCCGGACAGGAATTCCTTCTTCAGTGCTCATTCCAAATTTCGCTTTCAAAAGTTAAATGGAATAAAGCACGAGGTGTGGAGCACATCGGGGGACAAGGGGAGAAGAAGACGAAAGTGCAAGGTGCAGGTGCGTCATTTGACCAGCGTCTTGCTTCAGACGGGGGAAACATGACCAACGTGGTGCTCCGCCAAAGTTTTTGTAGTCACTGATACACAGGTTTTTTCTCATAATATAGACGCAGTATAAAAGCCACGAAATAAAAGCTAAGCGCGCGGACATGATTTAGGTCACATTCTTTGTAGTACGACTTCAGTTATTTTAAGAACACGCTGTAACATAACCCCTTTCATGGATTAAAATTCACCGTTTCCAACTTGAAATTTCTCAAACATATTCCGCAGTGAGATGTAGGCGAATTTCCGTCGTTCATTACTGAAGAAAACCCCATTAAGGGCGGGAAACGAGGCTTTTTACGAAGTTTAACGAAATTTTTACGCATTTAGACGAGAGTTTTCACTTTTTTTTCTTATAGAAAAAATAGCGCTAAGTTATTGCTTCTCTCACAGCGTTGACGTAAAGTTATTTCGAGCCTATTCAGTCACAATTTTCAGTAAACTGAAGCAAGTGAACACAGTGATCAATAAAAACTTTCTCGCTGTGCCTTTCTCCGTAAGCACCTGCCGAGTCGGTAAGGGATAACTAAGTTAGCGTCTCCATGTATTCAGTGGGACACCACACATTTTTTTCTCCACTTTCAACATATAGAAATTTTCCGCTGGGATTCCTATTTGCAAACTACGCAATCATATTTCTTTATCTACAACTTTCTTTCCGACATTCAAGGGTCGATTTTGCGAAGTTTCTGGCTTGAACCTAAAACTGTATTAAGTTTCAACATTTCAGCCCACTTGAAACTGAAACTTAGGAAAGTAGCACGCGAAGCTGGTCACGTGATAAGTATGCGAACATTAGGGGCGAGACGTTGCGACGGGTTTATGACAAGAGTAATTTTTGTCTTTCACTTTTCGACAAACAAAACAATCGGTTATCTAGGGCTTTTGCCGCTATAGAGATCCAAAACGGATGACACATACTTTTTAAAAAGAATCTTATTTTCACATGACTGTAAAAATATCTCAAATCGATGACTTTTAGCAGCAAATAGAAGACGATTTGAGTCGGCAATCTCTTCACAGAGTTTAATACACTTTTATTCCATTCAATTAAGCCGATGTTTTAAATTTTAATAAGCTAAATGATGCGACTTTCCCTATTTTAAGGCGAATGTTCCCGACAGTACGTGTGTCATTTGTGGATCTGGACCCTGATGTCAGTTACGCTGTCTTGTTGGACATCGTTCCGTTGGACACGAAAAGACATCGGTATTCTTACTCGGACTCCGCTTGGTTTGTTGCGGGAGAAGCTGATGCTGTGCCCCCAAAAGTAACGTGCGTTCACCCTGACTCCCCATTTACAGGGCGGCAGCTGGAGGGACAAGTGCTCTCATTTGAGAAAGTCAAGTTAACGAATAACCGGGATGACAAGCGGGGAAATGTAAGTGCAAGACATCTAGTCAATATTTACTTTCAAGTTGATAACAACCCATGTAAGACTTCCTTATTTCGCGAGTCAGTTGTTTATCTGATCAAAAACTAGCCCCGCGCGGGTCCGCACTTTTCCGGCTGTTAGTCTTAAGTAGCGTTCTTTTTGTTGTGCTTATAAAAACTATAAAGCCCTTTTACATTAGTACTAATTATTTTTTAATTAACAGAACAAGAACGGCTATTAGCGCAATTAGTTATGTCCTTTTTGTAAAAACCGATAATTTAGCGTTCGGAAAAAAGCATTTAGTCGAATTGCACTCTAAAATCATCACGCACGTTTCCGTTATTATTTAAAATCGATCGGCGACCAAATTTAAAGTTTTAAAGCTGTTCTGTTTTACACGATACGGTGTCCCTATCATGTGTGCCCTCGGTCCAAGTCCTCAGTGGTTTTCCCATGAAAGGCGTACGGATTTGCAGCTTCATTGCATTAACAAAGTTTCAGCACTTTTTCGAAATTTACGAGCCATAAGTTCGGCCTCGTTCAATATAAATACCCTATTTTCGTTACGAATTTCCAAAAAGGTTTCAGAATTGGGTGAAAAAATTGCCGGAAAAACTCTTGGAAAAATTATGCCGCCTTAAGACGAGAGGAGTTCATGGTAGAAAATATTAACCCGATGTGCGGTGAAATTTGCCCCTATAGTTTTCTCCAACCTCATAAGCAACTCGCGAAAATAACGAAAAGAAATCGGCACGAAAATAAAGGCCTACAACACGTAAACTGTCTTCACCATATTTCAATTACAAAACTTTCACGCGGTTTCGTTTTATCTTCGTTTTCATCACAACTGTTCACGGCTTGACTTGTTTTGAGTTGTGGCTGTGTTTGCCTGCTGTCAAGTAGTTTTGACAGTAAGGCGATCCTCTGCTTGGAGTTATTCCCGGTAAGCCATTAGCCAAGTGTGATACCCTTGGCCTTATTCCGCTGGAACAGCAAACAAAAGCGAAAATTCACCTGTTAAAATTTAGAGCAACCCAACCCACTTCAGTTCGCAACAGAATAAACAAAACTTAACGTGCACGGTTTTCAGAGGACTTCAGTTGGAATTCTTTTTGTAGAATTTTCCTCAGTACTGAAAATAATTTGTTGCAAAGTTTCTTTTGTTTTATTTATTTGTGTTTCTGAACTTAACAGAATGTAAATGATTTAGTAGTACAGAGGACTATACCTCTCTTGTTACTTGTTGACATGGAATTTGTATGCAATAGACGCTATTCTCCTCTTTCACAATGTCGAATGGAAAACCCGCAACGGGTGTTACACAGCCAAATTGATGACAAAGTCGCCATCTCGTCCAAAGATGTCGAAATTTACTATCTATAATTAAAGAAGAACAATCTACCTGCGTTATACTGGTTCCTAAAAGGTAGCATTTGGTTATTATTTAATTCATTTATTTCATCCATAGCTCCAATTTTAAACACTCTGTGATCAGTTGTTACTTGCTTCGCCTTTCGGTCACCCTGGTGGCTTTAGTTTCTTCAGTAAGACGACTGCGTTTAACTATCTTAAAAACTTTGGCCTGAATTTTTCAAGTTCGTCGTCGTTTATAATCCGTGTTAACCTTCTCCATCCTTAACCATCCTTGCAGCTGTCCTTGTTCCATTATTTTTATTACTATTTCTTTGGTGTTTTTCTGTCTTAATAAACTATTATTTTCAGGTTTCTTTCAATTTACAGGTACTCTTGTACGTGGCCCAAACAACTCAAAATACCGTAGCTGAGTTCCCCTTAAAAGTCTGCTCATTGATAATTTTCGCTATTCATGTAAAAGCTGGGTATATGCCTTTGATAATATAGTGTCATTTTTTACGGAGCCCACTCGTCCATTGAAAACCTCAGTTAAACATTGAACCCTAACCCTAACTAGATTCTAGGGTTTTGGGGGTGAATTTTCCGCGTTTTTATTGAATAAGTTCTCGTCGTCAAATTTCACGAGTTAATTTGTGGAGCTCTGTCCAGCACAGTATCTAACGTAAACTACATCTTGTAGTGGTTATTTAGAATTGGTTACAATCTACCTTTTCTATCGCCAAGTTTACGATCTGGTCACGACTATGTCAAATCAAAGAGCTCCTGTGGGGCAACTCGTGAATGCAAACTGGAGCCAGAGGCCGGTGGTCGCTCAAGGGTGTCGAAAAAGTACGTTATATTGTCATCAGCAGTTTTGTTGCGCTGTTTTTTTGTTTGTTTGTTTGTTTTTGTTTTTGTTTTTTTTGCTTTTAATTTTCCATGAAATGATGCAAACCATTTGAAAAATTCTCACAAGGTACGTCTTTGCACTTACTTTTAGTGACCGTATAGTAGTGAAGTCATCAGTGACTTTAGGGAGCTTAGTCATGGCGTTTTGAGTTATTTTGGCCAGGTACAAAATTACCTTTGAATTGAAGGAAACCTGAAAATAGAAAAACACCAAAGAGATGATAATAAACCGTAAAGGAACAAGGATGGTCAAGGATGGAGAAGGTTTGCTCGAATCACAAAAGACAAACTTGAAAAATTTATGCTAAACTTCTCAAGATGCCCAAACCGTGATGTAGTTAATTTAAGCAACCCCCTAAAAAGCCGAAATGTAAACATCACGTGTACATATGGCTTTTTATTGAACTGTCTATTCAGCGTTTTATGGAATGTGATGAACGATCAAATTCTTGCCATGGTAAAGTTCCATCAGTTTCATTAAGATTAAAGGAAATAAACAAACAAATTCCTGCAAAATTCACAAACGCCTGAGCAACCATTCCTGCTATCCCCAGTTAAATAACCCAAAACATCCTCGTCACTTTAATTCCATGAGCAAGACCCAAGAAAAAGTACATCACCCTTGTGACAACATGGGCGAAAATATTCAAACTAGTATTATCTTTTAAAATTTTCAGATCATTTTAAACTCGATGCATAAATATCAACCAAGAATTCATTTGATCAAGAATCCAGAGGAGCAAAGCGATTCAACGGACTTAACGAGAGCAGAGACCTTCGTTTTTCCAGAGACGACATTCATGGCTGTCACATCATACCAGAATCACCTTGTGAGTGTTTAGCAACGGTGGCAACCGGTCAAATGAAATGAATTCCATATCACGTAAACATAATGACAAGAGAGAGACGCCTCGTCACTCTCTCGGAAAGTTCCTCCTGAGTTAATTATTTTAACTTTATTTTATAGTTACATTACTCCGCAGTGGCTGAATTGTTGCATGGATGTGTCGTGGGTGGATGTTCGTTCGGACTTATGTCCTGAATCAACATTTTTGAGGGCAATCGAATTGGCCATTGTTTTCTCCAATGCCAGGAATTTAAAGTTGATTTAACAATAACCTTATAGAATCCATCATGGAAGTAAAGTGAACTATACAAAGAAAAAACTCTCTGAGTGTCTTCACTCGACTCTCTACTCTGTTTACTATTCTACCGGGAGTGAAAAAAGTGACGTGGACTTTATACTAATAATAATAATAATAATAACAATAATAATAACTTTATTTATCCTGGTAAAGACCGGTCAGTCGATCAAGATATAGATTGACTGGTATTTCATCAGAGTCAGCTTAATTGCCAGCAATGTAAAATGTTCTTCAATATTAAAATCACAATTTAAATTTAATAAAGTAAGAGATTTTCTTTAAAATAATTTTGCAGATAACCCGCCTCAAGATTTACAGCAATCCATTTGCCAAGGGATTTAGAGATTCAATTAGGTTCTTAGGTGACACGGAAAGGTTTGTGTAAATTTCTCTCAATAAAATAACATAGGTCTAACTTCTGAAAACCATTCAATAAAACGGGTCCGAAATACGACGACAATCTCGTTCCCAGAGAACGCGATCCTTTTGGCTAGCACCAGCGGCTACTCTTTCTACGCATGCTCAGAAACCATGAACTTGAACACATGCGCACAATCAAACTGGAACTAGGAATTTTTGGTTCCTGTTTTTGATTTTGCCAAGAGCGTCGATCGAGTGCTCGATCACCACCGACCGAAAACCCGTGGGTTCTGGGTACAAGAATTGAAATACTAAAGAATGCTGTTATATTTTACTTCCACAGAGAAAGCTACCTGATGTCAAATGGCATTCAGGCGTATGAAAACGGGGACGGCGCATGTTTCCTTTCAAGTGGAGCGCTGACCCATGGCTCACGAGACTTATTTAGTGAAGGTTGGTACAGTTTCATTTGCCAGTCTCTTGAATCAGCACCAGTCCTCCTGTACTCGAGAAGCCAAACGGTTTTTCATGAGCTCTCGTGTTCAATATGCAGAAGACATTTTTAATATAATTTTATGAACCCATAAGTATCAAAAGTTAATCACAAGAAGCTGCACATTAATAAACGGATAAGCTGTCAGCGCTCAGAGCGACGCTTTACAACTCGTTAGGGGATCTTTGATCAAATATCATTGTTGACGAACGTGTTGCGCGTGGAGGTAAACAACAATCATTTGGTAAACAAGTTATGATCATCTTTTGTATAGATGTTGCCATGGCAACAGTTTACCCAAAAATCCCCAAAATGCAGGTTCTTATCAGCCTTTAAAAAATGAGCTTTGTGACTCTCATGTTTTTATCGAATAATCAAATTGTCATGACAAATCTTTCAGCAAAGTTTTAAATAATTCCCACCTGAGAGGTGAAACACAGCCTAACAACTGTTTGTTTTTCTTTGTAGAGTTTTACCAAGTATCAAGTCCACCCCAGTGGGGGCCATGGGAAGACCTCTCTTGCTGTCACACAAATGACGTCTCTATTGCGAACAGCTGTTATCCGCATTCGATCCAGTGCGCGGGCTCAAATGATATCTACCCCAGAGCGCGTGCGTGTTGGCGCTGCCCAATTTCGCATGCGGAAGAGGGGCTTATGATAAATTACTAACTCTAAACAATTGACGAAAATTTGAGTGTGAAAGCATTACAAGCGTAATGAATAAGCTTCGAGCTTCAAATTAACGCGAAAATAAGCCATTTGTCTTTATACGTTAGATCTGAGATATTTCTAGTTATTTATTTAAACGTTTTGTGGGAGTTTGAACCTTTAACAATTAAAATCCTCTCTTTAGAAAAAGCAAAAAGTCAGTAGCTTGTGCCTTGCTAACTTATCTAGAAATCGTAAACTAACCGTATGTCTTCAACAAATAATTTATGAGGAATTATAATAACTTTTAACGTTTCTTTTTGACTTTTGTGATTTGTTGTTCTTTCTAAGCTTATGAGAGATACTTTTTGGTGTTCCGTAAATCTCTCACAATATTTCTATTTCGGAGGATTGAGAACTTTTTGAAAAGCGAAAACATCCGCTATCATTTGAAATAAGCGG
>Ga0126338_10001743_pt1 | contig 14375 bp, 9 predicted proteins | sample OrbCmetagenome_2_FD_92529 | JGI IMG/M metagenome (GOLD analysis project Ga0126338, IMG submission 92529) | Coral microbial communities from Petempiche,Puerto Morelos, Mexico - Orbicella C C metagenome | ecosystem: Host-associated > Invertebrates > Cnidaria > Coral | place: Petempiche,Puerto...
AAGGTTCACATTTTTCGTGATTGTAGTGTAGAATACTACGCTGAGATACGAAAATGTGAATAAAAATATTCCTTGTCTTTCGTTTGTATTTCAGTCACTGTTCAGACGCTGTCACGAGTGTGCAAGCTCAAAACTAAATACAAACTGTATGCATTGAGAATACATCAGTGTAAGTACTGTCGATAAAATGTAGTAAGAATGAATGCCATGGAAGAATCTATCGAGCAAATAAAACGCATCATTTCAAACTGATACTTAGTTGTTTTTTTATACTACCCGGATCGAACTTGATGCAACGTTTGTTTTATTTTTATAAGGCTTGTTACAATCACAGATGGAAATTGAAATATTCACCAAACGTCTTATATTCAATATTCTTCTGAAACGTTCTGGTGGAAAAAAGCCATCTGAAGCTGGTCGACCAGATTCATACGGAAATTCAGGTTTCTCTATTAAAATATTGACAGATGTTTGCTTCGCTTATAAAGAAAAAGAAATTCAGCATCGCTGTTCACTATCGTATAAGCTTGATAGGATAAGATTTCTCTTCTTTTAAAGTCTAAAGGATATCATTGCTTCCGGGAACAGCTTGTGCGAAGTTCGAATTATTGACGTCGCCGTTCTTTACGAAAACACATCTAAAGTATTTTGTTTTTGGCGACCCAACGGGACCCGCGAAAGTTTCCCGCGTCCACTGCCGTTTCCGTCCTGGCCTTCCCGTCCTCGCATCTTAAGGTCCCTATTGACAAACTGAACGGCATCTATAAAGCCTGTTTTCACTACGACATAAGCACAAGCATAAGAATAATCATAGTGGTAGTGAGGACGCCCACAACACAAGTATAAGCACGTAGGCATGCGCAGAATGGGTCGCTTCCATTCCTCCTTACAGCAGCGTACTCTCACTTGACTTACACATAAGCACAAGAAGAACAAAACTTTTTGTTCTACTTGTACTTATGCTTATGTTGTGCACGTCCTTACTACCGTGTGCTTGTGCTTATGCTTATGCTCATGTTTGTGCTTGTGCTTATGTCATAGTTAAAACCAGGCTTAAAATTGTGAGACATTTTTAATAGAAATTCATTGTTTCAATCGGCGTCATCGTTGTGGTCAAACGCTAACCCCCACACACATCAAGAGGATATAAGAGCACGGAACATTGGCACAATATTGCAGGTTTTCTACCTGTCAAGTGTTCGGAATTCCCCAAGTCTTGATGTCCTGCCAGAATCCTGAATTACGACATTCCTGGCAACATGCCAGAATACAGCGAATTTCCAGTGACCCTGTAGAGACACTCCCTGAAATGATAAGATAATGAAGCCCCAAAAAGGTTAGAATAACAAACATAGGGGAATCTCTTCTTAGAATACAATATTTGTCCCATTAGCGTTAGCAGCTCGAGCTACAAAAAAATCAACTTTGAGTATTGAAAGAGTATGGCACGATCACGGGTCCAAAGAAAATTGAGCAGATTCTACTAAATTTATTTTGTGTGATATGGGTTGAAAAACTCAAAACTGATTGCAAAGAACACATGAGCTCATTAACGCTTTTGCCACCCAGACATTTTGCAATGTCCTCCAAAAAATCGCACCCGAAGGTCTCAAGAGCTCTTTATAATGTTTGGGGTCGATTCCAATCTAGTAATAGTACATCTGCACGCAAATCCGCACGTTCATGAGGAAAACTGATAACAACGATGTCAGCAAAGATTTCCCTATACAGAAAAGCAATGGAATAAATATTGTTCAAATAAGGAAAAAAACTACAGATTGAAGCCTTTGGCTCACGTCGGTGGACAACTGAAATTAAAAAAAAAACAGTCGAATTTGACTTAATGCTACTGTTTTAACTCAATTTTACTGTCCGTTAAAAATAACGTATATGGCAGCACGATGAGGCAAATACGGTTTGTCATTTACCTTGCTGATATCTACCAGTGAATTTCCAATGACATTTGCGCAAAGAGATGGAGACGCAGTCAAATTGTGAAGCTGTAAAAACAGTTCAACTATTCTCTGATGGAACTGGGTGGTGTCTACCTTGAGATGATCCCACAAACTTTCGGCTATCACCTGTTATTTAGGAAAAAAGTTTACAAGTTAGAGGTGAGTATTCCGAGTCGATTTGGATCTGTATTTAACTATAACGGTGCGGCTAAATAAATGCGACCCTGACCACAAATCAAAACTCAGATATCCTATTATGGACATTTAAGTGTGGGATACAATATTTTTTAGTTTTAGGTTATGCTGGTTTTGACAAGCTTGTTGGGCGAGTTCATATTCAAATCACGAGTAAAACGTAACAACGACACAGCTTGAAAGCCAGACTTAACTATGCATCATGAAGTAATGAATTCAGCGCTGCCACCCACCGGAACAAAAAAAATATTCCCGACTTTTCACTGACTGTATTTGGCGCCTGTAAGGCAATTTTCACTGACCTTGCAGGATGATTATTCCGGCCATGAATCAAAAAAAATGAGGATGGCTCAAACAATTTTTTTTTTTTTTTTAAATCGCCTTTTCTATACGAGAACATCTAATAAAATAATTTGGGGCAACTTTAAGATAAAATTGTCTGACTTTTCGCTGATTTTGAACAGGGATTTAGAAATTCCCTGACCTGATACAAAACTCCCTAACCTTGAATAAAATCTAATTTTCCCTGACTTTTCCTGACCGTGGTAACCCTGATGATCTAGCTAATTGTCAAGTATTATACATACGACAAACTTTTCAAACAAAATATTTCTGAACCATACCTCGTACAAATCCGACTTCTCAATCACCCCCAAAGACTGCTTGGAAATCATTGGGATAACCACCACGGGCGCGGAAGGCCTGGGTCCATGGCCGTGGCCAGCATTGACAGATAGCGTCAGGTTGATCAAGTCGAGAAGCGTGCCAACCGCTGAACTTTGGATATTAAACTCGCTGACCTCGAAACAGCACATGATTAGAGACTGCAGCCATTCTGGGAGATACGACACCTTGGAGACTTGATCGGAAAGAAAACAGTTACTGATAAGTCAAGTTACATTAAGTATAGAGAGAAAAATACTGTCTAAGTACTGTCTTGATCCACATTCTCTAAAAAAACGTTACAGTCTGTGTGTACCAATCAGTAAATAAAAAAGAATTAGTCTTTTGAGCCCGAAAATTGCCGGTCAATGTTACACACCTTCTTTTATATCAGTTGTTGCTCTCTGTGATTCCGAATCCTTGCCACCCCAGACTGGAAAGCACGACAATTTCAGCAACAGTTTACAGGCTGCCGCAAATGCCTCGGCACAATTCTTGGACAATTGCACCGACCTGAACGAAGCAACGAGCGCGGTCGGTCCAGTAACATTTCTTCTCGCCTTCAGATTCGTTTGCGTCTTACAGGCGTCCTCGACAAGTTCATCCCTTGTTACATCACACGCTTTTTCGATTTGTTTCCACATGGCATCGCTAACGATTCCACTCGCCCGCAAAGTCGTGTAACATTCTTTGCTCATCATTCCTGAAGCGCTTTCGTTGCTAACACGAAGCGAGTTGACGTGTTTTATCACTCTTTCCACAACAAACTTGGCGAAGAAATTCTGGAAATATTTCACACAAGCTTGAATGAGAGACGGTTGAAAGAGATGCTCAGAGTTCTTTGGTAGCACGTTCTCTCCAGACTTGACAAGAGTCTTATCTCGTCCATCTGCGGGATTCACAGCATTCAAATCACTTGAAGATTCCACCTCTTGGAAGTCGCTCCATTCATCTAGCTCGTCCTGAGTATCTTCGTTATTATCCGCTGAATCAATTCCAGCATCACGTTGCTCTGCCAATAAATTCAATTCCATTAAATTCAATTCTTTTTCATTCGACTCCACAACCGAGTCTATTTTTGTGTCTTCTTCCTCATCGGTATCTTCACATTCAGCCATTTCTTCAACGAATACCTCCTGAGAACTTTCCAGTGAGTTTTCTGGAGCACGATCGACCTTTTTGTTGTCCTCCTTAGCACTTTTTAAGTCGATTATACTCCACTCCTTCAGCTCATGCTCTGCAGAACCTTCCAACTCTTTTTTTCTATCTTTATTCTCGGCGTCCCATCTTGAGTCGTTCCTCCCTTTGTCTCTGGTCTTCATAGAGGGCATCACCTTGGAGAGAAGTCTGGAACACAGGCAGATCCCTTCTTTAACATCCTCCAGAGTCATTGTCTCGCAGCGTTTTGTCATTTCGATTGTAATCTTGCGCAGAAGTTCAGGCCAGTGTTCTGTTTGGATCTCCACATCGGCTTCCTAGATAAAGGGAAACAAAAAATACTGAAGATTAGTGTCTGATGGGTTCTGAGTCCTCTGTGTATCTCAAACGATCTCGAAGAACTTTAAGACCAGCAGTAGAATTTAGCTGTGTATGGAGCATATCATAAGGAGCAGCCATAATGCTCTGTATTTGTAAAGGATGTTCTTTGGAGATTATTTCCAGAACAAATTACCTCACAATTTCCGTTTGAGACAGATAGTTTAGCTGTCATAGTAAACAACACTGGTGGCTTAATAGAGATTTGTCGGCCAAGATACACTCTTTAAAGAAGATTCACTCTTGTTTAAAGCAGATTTAAGAAGACCAAAAAGAGAAGACGAAATGGATTTATAGCATCCGTGCTACCGTTTAGATGGAACTGAAGAGCGCTTAAAAGTAGAGCTGCATTGTACATCGTCCCGAGTTTTTTCTTTCGAGTCTTTTCTTTGTTTTTGGATTAAACTGATTACTTTCGAATCAGAGAAAACCTGAATTCAAAATAATACTATATTAGGGTGGCCAAAGGTCAAAGTGATAAAAATAAAACCAAATGAAAGAAAAATAATTGAGATTGGAAAGATTAAGATTGCCACCTTGAGGATACTACTCGACTTACCAAAGTAACAACGTCCAGAATGAAATCTGTTAAACGAAACACTTCCGAGCAGTTTGTCGTAGATGGAGTAACAACAAATTTACTCTCCTTGTGATCTTCCCAGTTTTCAACTCCATTGACCTCCTCGCTCGCTACTGGTGGTCTATCGCATTCCGAAAGCAACTTGGCTATGTATTCCCACATAAAGTATGGTTCGAAGGCATTGAAGAGCAAGTTGGCTGTTTTAATCAGTTCATCTATCAGCTTGGTCTTCGAAGACTCTGCAATAGCCGCGCCACTATCAAGAACCAGGCTCTCGATCGAGTCCCTTCGGTCACTCTCTTCAAAAGTGGCATCATTTTCTCTTAGCACTTTACACTGATTGTACAATGCCCTGAAAACATCGAGTAAAACGTCTTCAAGGATCGAGCCGCCGATTTCAGGTTTGTCCAAAAGACTGATTAGCAATCGAAATGGTTTCAGCACTTCTAACCTCTGCGCTTTCTTAGATCCATTGGCATCCCCTTTGTCGACAGAGTCGTGATTCTGAAACAGTCTCCTTACGGCCTCGATTACAAGCGGCCTCGAATGCAAGCTGAAGAAGGTCTCCGTCGGCCCTTCGTGATCAGCATCGCTACTACAAACGCTATCGGTCCTCGATAACGATTCATTCTTTGCTGCATTCGTTCCTAGTAGCCATGTGTAAAGACGTCTGTTCAAAGACATGTCTCTTCGTAGCAAAACTTCTAAGGCAGCTGCTACCAACGTCACCTTTTCGTTGGACAGGAGATAGTTTGTATCCACCGGAAGAAACGCAAGAAGAAAATCAAGCATACTCCGCTGGACGAGAACACTGCTGTCTCTAAGAGCCACACTGACTGCTTGAACCTGTTGAGAAAAATTGTGAGATCTAAATTTGGTCGTTTTTATTTTGATCTCTCTGTGTTAAGGCGACCTAACCAGAATGGTAGGAGGAAGCAACATTTCTTGCAGTCACTTCCTGTTATAACTGCTAAGTTTAAGACTACATTGTGCAGAATGTCCAGAGCTCATCCCGGTTTTCACAGCATAAACCGATCTTAAGGCTACAAAGCCCAAGAAATCTAGGATAAGTATGGCAGCCACCAAGAGAAATATTAGAGCTACATAGCTGACTGCATGCATTACAGGTACATGCCTACAATGGCGGATTAAATTGAGGAATTAATTATCAATAACTTTTGTTACTTACTAAAACATGGATATCATTTCCTACGAGGTATTTTTGTTTTCCAGCTCCTTTCTTATTCAGTCTTGTTAGTATAAAGGTGACAGCTGGCAGGCGAATGGTAGCTGATGAATAAATGCACCCCCAAAGGGTCGTGTAGAAAATGTTTTTGTCCGTGTTCTCGCTGAAGGAGCCCAGCAGTGAAATAGTCCTATGCAAAACAGCAGAAACAATGAGTCAATTTATATTTTAAAAAATAAAACATACAAGTAGTGTCTAATATTATTTTTAGATACTTATTCACCTACATATAGTGCCATTGACTCCTGACAACAGCATCACACATTTTAGTGTCATGGCAAATTTGTACTTGACAAGTTCCTAGACCATCGTAATGGAATCATCCACCAGATATAAGGCTCAATTGTTCTGAAAATTGCTTTAATTTGAAATTTTAAAATGAAATTGAGGATTTTAACAAGCTGTAAGTAGAACAGTATAAATATGAAAGTGAGCTGTTGAGGTCATAAAACAAAGTGTACACCATCAGTCATTACAAGAGAACCCAGCAACCGAAATATCAGGTACTGCATCTCATTTAATAACCAATTTTATTAAAGAATTGTCATGAAGGTTGAGTCAGGAAATAAAAATTTTATATAAAGGCTTGTTATTCAGGGCTTCCTACAAGGCCTGCTGCCAGAACTACTACATGTAATTGGTTCTATTAATTTGAAAAAATAATAGCTGACAGTTAATCATTAACTTAATATGTTTGAGGTGACTATATGATCAAAATACATGTAGCTGTAGAATCATTTGCATTCAAAGATGTCAGCCTGCCAAACAAAATTCATGCAATGAGTTACCTGCAAGGAATTGATCACCAACTGGATAGATGTTCATTGTATCTACAGTTAGTACAAACCTGTCAGTGTATTCAGACCCTTCTTCAATTCCTGGTAAAAGTCCCAACAGCAATCCTGGTAAACCAGGAAGCAATGCTTTTCCAAGCGGAAGGAAATAGTTCTCATACATAGTCATCAAAACAGGCCTAGTCGACATGGCAGCATTTCCCAGCAAAGGAAAAAGTCCAGCGCTGTAAATGAATAAATCTTGCGCGAGCCCTTTGTGGCCAATCCGTTTGAAGATGAGTTCGTAAGTTTCTAGTGCCTTCAGATGCACTCCACTTGGCAGTGTCGGGTGCATACATTGAGCTAGTCTTTTTCCAATGGTGAGCTTTCTTGGTAGTACCTTAAATTTTGTGTGATTTTGTAACACCTGAAAAGTAAGTGACATGTCATATGGTATCAAATGTTTTTTGATTTAATGCCGGGTCCTGAACAAACGTTGGGTATCCCAAATAGATTTGTAAATAGGACCCTCACGTTATTTATATCCAAGGTATAACAATCTATAGGGATAATTATAAGATCTTTAGCTCTCAAAAATAATGAAAACAAAACCTCTGATAAACTCCAGGCTCAAATAAACAGTAAAAGCCAAATAAATGCTGCATTCACAAGGCCAAGTTTGAAATAAATGCTGGGGGTGTTTGATAGAGAAAGTATGGTACATGTACATGTATAATCAGGTGCGAGGCAACTGATCGACTATCTTTTACTAACACTGTGCACAGAGCAGTCAATGAGTTTTGCTTTAACTGTAGCCTTCAGATCTTCACAACCGTAACAAACTTGACAATTTATGGGTGAATTGTATCAGCTACAGGCAAGTTCACCCATAACATCACAGGCCCATCAAACATACTCAGCCTAAACAGGTGTTACAGGTTACAGCCCTTATTGACAGCCCCAGTGTACAAAAAGTGTACAAAATAAAACTATTGTTCAGATGGTGAAAGCATGTTGACATTAACCTGATGCAAATTTTACAGCTACATGTATGTAAGGAGAAAGTTCTGGAGAATTTCAGACCTAACATCTTTGCATCAAACTTTGTTATTTCAACCCCAAGCCAGAAATGATTTCAAATTGCAGACCAGAACATTTTAACACAAGGAATACTCAGATTAACAGGAATTTAAAAAAATACCCAATTAAATTTAGTGCAAAGGTGCTAAAAGCTTGAAAAGTAAACTTCCATATAGACAAGCGTAGGGTGCATTTTGAGCAACTAACTATGGATAACATCTATTAAAAAAAATCCCATCTTGGGCAATAAAAGATGGAATTGTTGCAAACTTTCTTCGCGGATCACAAATTCTAATACAGAGATAAATGTTGAAAATTGGGAAAAAACTTATTGAATACATGAAAAACTCAGGTCATCAATGCTCTCTTTATAGCTGACTTGGAAGGAGGAACATTAATCACAGTTGTCTTTATTCTTGACATAAACCATGTCATGGTAATAACTGTCTGAAATTAGTGTTTACATATAAGAATCCAATGACAGCTAATCCAACGAGTCGAGCATTTTCGAATCTTATTTGTATAGAACTAAATAACATGCGCGCGTTTGCATATTATTAATTCTTGTTTAGTAACAAACAAGGAATTCTCTGTTTATACTGGCGCCCGCCTCGTGAAGTAAAAAGATATTTTAAGTTTACAGTAACTTACCTTGTTTAATTTTCCGAGAGCAGAAATCAGGTCCGCCCACTCACTCGAATACTCAAAGCTTTTAAGAGCTTTTTCGACGGCGTTGATAAACTGTCGATACTTCGAGTCTGATAACAGTTCCAGCTCCTCGGTATTCATCGTCTTATAAGCGATTGAACATCAGACAAAGAATAATTAACGGGGTCAGTTCTGAATCGAAACGTCTTCCGTATACATGTGCGTGACTACGAGAGTATACGTGGACTTTGGGTCGGATTAATCAAATTTCATTACACATGGGTAGTTCTCGAATTCCTCAAGATTAAACCAGAAGCTGGCTGCAACGTTGAAGAATATCAATCCATTGGAAGTCCAGCCAAATGTGCGACATTTGACTTCTCAAGCATAGTTACGGCAGTCAAAGGGAAACATCCACAAAATTAGATACAGGTGACGTCATGGGCTGATGTAAACTCGAACTCTTCTCCGATCACTGTTTCCGTAATATAATTCATCAACAGGATGGCAGTCCTCTTATTTCTACCAGGAGATCACAACGAAACGTTGTCGTTTCTGGGTTGGGAAGCTATCAAAGATATTCTTCAACATGACTGATTTTCCTCCTCGCCTCCGCCATCTTGTTAAGAAATAAACAGGCGAGGCTACCAAGTACTAATCGCATCCGCTGTGATAGACCGTGGGCTCAAGGTAAGGGTAAACTTTATGGGAAATGGGAAATTTATGTTTATTAGAAACGCAAATGTTTTCGCATAATATGATGTTGACTACCAAGAGTAAACGTTCCCCAAAATGAAATTTTTATTATAATTTTCCAAAATGGAGGCAGAAGTTGAAGGAGGTACCTCAAGTGGGCCTGTAACTTCCGAGGAATCGCCAAACGATGCCGCACTATATCCGAGTGTGAAAGACATTGAAGATCGGAGGGGCGATAACAACCTCAAAGTTGACAACTCAGACGCAAACTCCGTCAGACCAAACTCTCCTGCTCCGCCACTTACTGGTTTTAATTTTTGGGATGTGAATAGTTACAAGAGAACGGTCAAGAGAATCGACGATGGCGCTAAACTATGTGATGACCTTTTAAAACTTTTGGCGGAACGTGCCGAAATCGAGGGATTGTATGCTGCTAAACTTCAAGGTAAGTACAGGGTAAATACTAAGGCGTGTTTTTACTAGCATCGATCCAAGGCGTGTTTTTATCGATCCAGCAAAACAATCTTTATTTAACTGATCAATAGACATTATGATGGGCAGATTGTGTATTCATTCGTCCATACAATAATTTCGATGGAGTACTGTGCGTGGTTTACGTGGTTAAAGAGGTGTGAAACGAAATTCCACTTTCTCTCTCAAGTCAATTGGGTCTGTAGTTCTGCATGGGGATGCATGATCTTCTTAGCAACAATGAGGTATATTACTAAGCTTAACAGCACGATTGCGGATTCGTTGTTTAGAAGCGAATTAAAGGTGAAAGTTAAGGGAAGGACATTCAGACTTCCTCTCTATTTATAGCAGACGCTTTTAAAGTAGATGTCTTAAAAAAAGTCATTATTTTACCCAACCATTTTGCATATTGACAGTAATCTTATTAGCTCCTTTTTATTTCCTTGATTAGTTCTTAGTTTTTTCTCGTTTGTTTTGTTTTGTGTCTGTTTGTTTCTTTTTCTCATACATTAACATTGATGTGAAACCTTTGTGAGTTATTCTGTGTGACTAAATTTTCAAAAATGCAGGTCTGCATGTAGATTCGAATATAGCCGTGTTGGCAATATGTATACACTTTAAGTGCCCTCTTAATTAGCAGGATAAAATTGTTGCCCACGTTTCCCTAGCCTTAAAGCAGGTGCACTTAAACACTACATGTATCATTTGCACTGGAAAGCCTGCGGGCAGACCATCAGTCGACAGCATGTTGCTTTCATGATCATCAAGATTGTAAACATTTTTAATTTAGTGGATGTGCTGTTTAATTTTCCTTTTCCTGAATTAACCCAGTAGATCATTTATACATAGTGTACCATGAATATATGAGTGTGTTACTTTTACAGAACTTATTAAACTTATAAGTATTTGCTTGTAAAGTTTTCAATAGCTCAATAGCACCTGCTCACAACATCCAAGACAAGCAAAGTAGAGGAGTAAACAAAGATACCTGTTACCAAGTGACAATTAGGCCAAATTGATCTATCACTAGGGAGAAACAGAGCAGAAACTTGTTCCTTTTAGAAGTATGCATTCAAGAAGGTAACTGAGCACAAAACATGTGCTGAAACAAATATCAGATGACAAAACAAGACTCATAGTCAGTGTCTTTTATCAGCTTCTTGAATGTGTGTTTTTATCCCTTCAAACTCATTTTACCATATTGAAAAACCTGACAGGATCTTTGCCTCGTTGGCTATCTACCATCTTAAATCCATAACATGCACTTGTGGAATAACTTAAAAATTACAGAATTAAATATTTACTACTTTTGGGGGGTCACTACTTTCGGGGGATTGCTTCTTTCGGGCGGTCATTACTTTTGGGGAGCAAAAAACATCATACAAAGTTGGTGCAACTGAGCTTTTTTAATGAAATATAAGATGGCAATTCATAACAAAACATTTTTATGAAAACGAGGTAAAATTCATCATTGTTCCAGTTTCATGTTACTGACATCATCACAATGCACTTAGGGGTTGTCTCCATATGTCTACAACATGCATGTTGTCTGTTGTAGGCACAGGTTGTGCAAGTTTCTCCTAGAGTTCTTTTCTAAGCTCTTTAATCACCTTTTTTTCACAGTGACATCATAGAAACAAGGAATCTCTATTCCTCCTCCTTTAGCTCCCTGCATCCACACACAGGCGCACTCCTGCTTTGACCAGACTGCATGGGAGAATCAGCCAATTTTTCAACTTTTGTTGAAGCTGAAACATTTCTGTTATTACCTACACTGCACATTCTGGTTGAAAACAGCATGAAGGGTTTTAAATTTTAATGCGAAGAAAAGTTCATTTTCCTGTTCACTTGACTATTGATTGGAGAAATAACTGTACCGTTGTATTAGACCTTGGTCTCGTTATATTTGGCGGGTAGGTGGAGTTGGCGTGGGGCTGGGCTTGCTTCTTTCAGGGGTTGCTACTTTCGGGATTTACTAGAGGCGACAATTTTTTGACGTCACTTTGGAGGCGTCACTACTTTCGGGGGGTCGTTACTATTGCAAGTTTATGGTTAGCTTTTTCACAGATCTTTTACTCAAATGCAGGTTGGAGCAAAAAGTGGAATGACCTGATCAATAAAGGCACTGAGTATGGATCAGTGAAAAGTGCCTGGCTCAACATTACAACTGAAGCAGACCAGTTAGCAGAGATCCACAGTGAACTTCAAATCAGGCTGAGTAACCAAGTCCATGGAAATGTACAAAGGTGGAAGTCAGCGAATTATCACAAGGCGATGCTAAGCTGGAAAGAAACCAAAAATGCAGAGGAAGGATTCAGCAAGGCACAGAAACCCTGGGCCAAAAGGCAGGATGAAGGTATATTTTGTATTCATTTATTTCTTATTTATTTTTAATAATGTACATGTAGAGGCAGCATGCGTCACAGTCTCCTTGATTTCTTAAAAGAATGACTACTACAGTAACTCTGAAAGGGAATTGGATTCCTGGTACAGTGAAGCTTTGACATGTCTATTACTGTTTAGTTAATATTTATGTTTGCTACATGTATAATGCAATGGTAAGGTTAATGTTAATATTTATGACTTTGTTAATATTTCATGTTTAACCACATGTATGTTGAAATCTTCAGTATGGCATGCATGTTGCTAGATTGGCTGCCAAGTGCTCACAGAAATCAAAGAGGAAAATGATTCATAGTAATTTTTGTAAAACTAAAACTTAGGCAGATGTTTAAATTGACACAAGTTTGGTTTATTAAAAAAATGGTATTGAATGGAAAATGCATACATGTGGTATAACTGCTTTGAGTAAGTCAGCTACTGCACATGAGTGGTAATTAAAAGAGATGCATGTTATTAGTGAATCTGATCTGCAGATCTGTTGAATCTTGCAAGTGTGAAAACATGCCTGTTGATTGCATGAAATATACAGAGGAATGCCACCTCATAGCCACCCCTGTTAACATGACCATCTCATTATTATGGAACATATGAAGAAACCCCTTTCATATGGCCTCCCCATTAATATGGCCAGATTTTTGTCGCCCAACAGTGATTGTGGGGCTCCACAGTGACTGTACAAATGTAGTACTGTAACACTATATACATGCTGATTTCTTTTTTAGTGCTGAAATGTAAACGGGCATACTACCAAGCTTGCAAGGCTAGAGACCAGGCAGAGAAGCTTTACAAAGAAGCATGTGTTGAAGGAAGTACAGTTGGAGAGGAACAAGTCAAGAAACTCAAAGATAAATCAGAAAAAACTGCTAGTGACGCACAGACTACAAGAGGTAGATATGAAGAAAGCCTGAGAGATATTGGAAATTATAACCCCAAGTATATGGAGGACATGCGTTATGTGTTCAACAAGTGTCAGCAGTCGGAGGAGGAGCGGAAGAACTTCTTCAAGCAAACCTTCCTGAGCTTCTGCCAGCAGATGTCACTGGCACCACATTTTAACAGGTACATGTAGGTCGTTAAGCGATAAATTGTTTGCAAAAAAAGGATAGAATGTGTACAGATATACTTGGGGTAATGTGGTTTACACAGTGAGGAGCATGTGGTAGAATAATCATGCATGACATGTTTGAAGTGATTGGTTACCTGCAGGTTGTTTTCTGTTTTAGGTTTGAAGCAACTGTTATTTCTGAGCTACATGTATGCATACATGTATGTGCTTTTAATACTAGCAAAGTGTCTTACACATGTACTTAATTTAATGTAATCCTCTTCATTCCCTGTGGGACGTAAGGCTACAACAGACTCCCTCCATTTATGCCTATTTTGTGCGACATGCAGTGCCTCACCTCAAGTGAGTTCTGCCACACTGAGATCAGCCATGACAGGTCTGCATCCGGTGGTTTTTGGCCAACCAGGTTTCCTTTTACCAGGTGGTGTCCATCGCGACGCAACCTTCGTAATACGAGCCTGTTTCATTCTAAGTATGTGGCCCAGTCATCGGATTCGTCTACGTTTAATTTCCATGACAATACTCTGGCAACTAGCAAAGTGAAGCTATTAATAAGTATGCAAATGTTGCACACGTATTCAATTGACATTGACATGTTACATGACGTATTCTTGAACAAAACCATGTTATTAACATTATAGGATATCCAGTATCTACAGTAGTCTTAACAAAGCATTTGAGGCAGCAGACATCGAGGCTGATATTTCGTGGTGGTCTGTTAACTTTGGCACAGAAATGCCGACAAGGTGGCCAGTATTTGAGGTAAGTAATGTATCAAACACGAGAGACAGTGTTTCATTGGGATATCCAAACACCGAGAGGATAGTTGAAAATAGGACGGGCAGCGGAGTATTTTTGACGAACTTGGAGGTGTTTGGATAGCCGATGAAACACTTTCTCGAGTGTTCAAGGTGCATGTATATCTTCTCAGTCGAAACAAAAACTAAGGAGTAAACGGAGAAGTGAAATCGTCAAAATCTATGCTAATTAAGACCGGGTATCCAAACCTCCTTCACGGTTGTGATTTTCTTTGTTTTAACTTGATGAATTGTTAATGAGTTTG
>Ga0126338_10001746_pt1 | contig 14362 bp, 4 predicted proteins | sample OrbCmetagenome_2_FD_92529 | JGI IMG/M metagenome (GOLD analysis project Ga0126338, IMG submission 92529) | Coral microbial communities from Petempiche,Puerto Morelos, Mexico - Orbicella C C metagenome | ecosystem: Host-associated > Invertebrates > Cnidaria > Coral | place: Petempiche,Puerto...
TCGATTTTTCGACTTGTGCCGTTGTTTGGTCCATAATTATGGGCACTGGCTCTTAACAATCGAAAGCAGTCAAAGTACTGTAGCTTACTGTCTTTGTTTGAGTGCGACGAAGAGTGCAGCGCGTGAAGCAAAATAAATAGCATGCCTAAACCGTAACAGAGGAGTTGAATTGTCAAAACATGGAAATAATTCGCGTGCTTTATTTGCACGGTGGTGCAAAGAAGTGCCTCAAGACGAGGTGGCGTTTATATGACCGGCAGCCGGGAACGGTCTTGAACAGACTGACTAATTAATATAATTGCAAAGCAGTCTGAGATTTGTACAGATTTTTGATGGAAAGTCTTATTGAACACTCTTAAGAGTATTCTATGCCTTTTGGGAAATGCCAGAAAGGTTGGTTTATTTGTGGATGAGGAGATCAATCAGAAAACGTAACATCACGAGTATACCATTTGAACCTCTCTTATTCTCCCAATGTGGACTCTCAGTGTAAGACGTTGATGAGTAAGTGCACCATTTCCTCCAAAGCGCACGCCAAGGGTCAAGCATACATACATAGCCGAGGTGACTTTCCTGCGCCTTCCGGCTAAACCTTGATAACTAAAATGTAGCTAATGGTCTCAAAACGACACCTCTTTCTCAGTGAAAGCGGTCACCTGGGTATACAGCCAAAACACCCGCTCGTCATCAAACAAAGCTATTTAAATCAAACAACTTGCATGGGGAAGCAAAGAGGTTATAAAAACGTTGAAAGTGCATCCTCAAACCAAGTCGCGCCATTGGCGAAACGACTCTATCTGTACGTCATTGTCGAAACTATACGAAAATGCGAGTAATGACGCTTTCCCCTTGATTTAAGGAAAGAGAGAAAATTAATGAATCAAAAAAAAAAAAAAAACGCTTAAACTCTTTTGCCATCAGTTTTCACGCTAGCTTAGGAATAAACCCGCCCCTTATCTCTCAGGACCGTTTATACTCGCCAAGAATTCGACTATTTTTCTCCGCAGTTTGGAACACAGGCTTTACTAAGGCTTCATGTTCCTTCTGTCGATTCTATATTGAGTTAGTGCACAACCTACAATCAGAACTTTGTGTCTTGTATAAATTCAGAAATATTCAGATATTGAGTTTGGGAAGAAAGAGTTCCACAGGCCACTGACGGTGTCGTTGAGTGAATTTATTTGCCCCAGGTAAAACGATGACAAAATCGGCAGAAACCGATTTTCACAATCTGCATTTCCCCTTAACAAGTATTTAATGTTTAAATTTTCAATACCCTAGAGCAATTTGAATGATTTTTTCAAACATCAATAAACCATGTCGATAAATCGTTCGAATAATTTCTGTTAATGATTTCATCAATATTTGGGCAAGAAACGACAAACAGCAAAAAAATCACGTCGACAACGTCTTAATTTCTTTTAATTGTTCTCAAGAAAAAAAAAACATATTTTACATTTCTTATCATCTGTTCGTGATTAGTTCTTTATTTTAATTTCATCATTCAAAAAAAAAATAATGCCTCTTATTCTAATGGCCAACACAGGGCAAGTTCGTTTCCTGGTTAACTGGTGCTTCTACGACATCCTGATTTTTTCAACCATCCAATCCAACGGCATATTTCTTTCACCTTCTTAGACGTCAAACGTGTTACGACATTCTTCGGTTTCTTGTTGACTGTGCTCGACAAGACTCCAATTACATATCGATTATCACTCCTGTGATCCACCACATAAACGCCGGCTCCCGAGCAGCCGCCGGCGGCGTCACACTTATTCATGATTACAGTTCGGTAAGTGGTGTTGGTCGGCTGCCAACCGACGGGGCACGACGAGTACCACATCGTATTTTCTAGCTTGTCGTTCGGGAAGCAGGCAAAGTGCATTGTCGTAAACCGGAGGAGATTCTTCATTGACATGGCTACGATCTGAAGAAACGGTCGTCCGTGAGGCCGCTGGAGGGTCACGACGGCGTAATCGTATTCCGGATTCACACGCCTTGCCTGGTACAAAGCGCGCGGTAGGAACACGTCTTCGACAGAGTATAAAGTGAAACGTTCATTACGCTGCAGAATGCCAATTTTTAAGGCGCGAAGTGGCGTTAAAGACCTGTTGCCGTCGTGAAAGCAGTGAGCAGCAGACAAGACATGGCGCGGGCCAATCAGGATGCCAGAGCATGATCCCGCTTGGGCGCTCATCTTCACTTTCACGACCGCTTTGAAAGGCATGATTTGGGTCTTTGCTGGTTTTACATGAATTCTATCATCTGAACCCACGATACTTTTCCTCTTGTACTTCAAAAATTCGTGAGTGTCTAGGACGTTTTCACTTCGAATTGAGAGGAGTTGATTAGGATCGGCGTCTCCAGTGGGTACATCCCTTGTTCTGTTTGAAGAAATTTTTTCAGAAATACTTGGCAACTGCTGTGCAATAACTTGGAAGCTGTCCTCCCCATTTGCTTTCAGCGAGCCTGTAGCATAAAAAGAGGTCAAAAGAACTTAAAAAGACAACTACATAACCTTAGGTTATCTTTTCTTATTTTCATTCAAGGCACTGTTGGCTGCATTTGTCGTATCTTCGACTATATTTAATGTTAACACCTACCTGTGTTATGACCTTGAAATTCAGACCTGAATACTTGGCAAACAATGGAGTTACTCAATAAGAACACGAACGTTACCCTCAAGCACAGCATCTTCATTGAAACCAGCGGAAAGTTAACAAGCGTTCTGAAGATTTTAAGCGAACGTCAGTTCTCATTTTATATTCTTTGTTAAAAGAAATTTGATTAGATTTGTAAGTCACATGGTCCCATTACGCCCACAATAAAACAATGAACGAGATCAGCGTGTCAAAACAGGAAGAAACGTGAACTTTCTTTCAAGAGTGTTTCTGTAGCTTTTAAGGCCAATGGATAGATAACATGCTTATGAAAGTTTTCCCTAGCTTGCTGTCTGATATGATATTTGAGTGGTAAAACGGAACCAGCTTACAAGGGGATGCTGCACGGGCCTACGCACGAATTTAATTAATTGTTTTTACAGATTAAAGAAGAAAATAAAAGAATTATACGGTATTTTTTTCCTGCCATTAAGTCAAAACAAGGATTTTATGCCGATGGTAAGGTCGAAAATATAAGGCAAAATCAACATAAAGGTAAGCATCTAAAAACATTACAAGTCACAATGGCACTAATTGCTGATGGTTCAGCAAGTTTTTAGAAGTATTACTATCAAAACGATCGTAAAATCTCACCTTTCAACAAGACTTATGGATTGCGATTGTTCTGGTAAGAAACTGCAGTGCGTTCATTTAATTTAAAAGCTTATTTTTAAAACACCTAAGTGTTTAATGAACAGCAATTTGGGTTGGTGGAAAAGATAACACAGTTTCACAGATCTGCCGACAAAACATGAACCGTTGTATAGAATAAAATTACGTGGAAGAATCTGTAAACAAAGCGTTTATTCATCATTTACTTCAATGTTTGTCTTCATTTCATGATTATATTTACATACCCTCTTTCCTGAAATAAATTCAAGACTTAATGTCCCTTCAGTTAACGACGAAGCAAACAAGAAGTGCAAAATATCTTTTGTTCCAACAACGCGTGGGTCAGTAAGCCGTGACATTTATTTTGTAACAGCCGGATTCCCGAACTTAACAAAACTGAAGTGGTTTGGTATATGTACACGACAAAAACATCCTTTTTGAAATTGCGTCTTTACAATTTAACTTACCAGTTTTTTTTTTCCGAAGCTTTTGAGATAATAAATTTAGCTGCAAGTGCAACCCATTATTTAGCACTATACAGCCATAAAGTTAATCGTAGTTTTGGCGGCAATTAAGCCCCGGGCAATTAAGACGATCGAGATTATTTTATGGAGTTTTACTTGTTTCAAGTAATCGTCCCTATCTTAATGTACATATACTTGAAATTCTCTCAAAACTCGTAGTTTATTTCAAATGCATGTACGTTCTCCTTTATCCGCTTACATAAGATCAACTGACTTCTCCACATACTTCCAATTTGACATTTTTGGCATTCAAATTCCTTTTCAATTATGTTTTCATCTTGTTTGCGTGCTCTAGATACTTTCCAGTGGAAAGTGATCGCATCTATCAGTGTGTAGATCTGGAAAAGCTTTACTTATAGTACCTAATATATAGAGAGATAATCTTTTCGTTAAAAGGCAGAAGTCAGTTTTAGTAGACTGATTGACAGGTTCAGTTTTTTGAGGCCCAACAGAAGCATGGATAAGGCAAAGATAATAACGATATCTTAGCAAGACTTGCAAACATTAAGCGCTTTCTAAAAGAAAACATTCATGTGGCGTGTTTCACCTCTTTCCTTCAAAATCATTTTCTCATAGGAACATTTTTTTTTCAAGTTTGCTAAATACAGCGATAGCAGTAACATGTTGAACCTATCTATCTCGACTGAAGTGCTTGTTATCTCGGACTAAACTGAATGGGCTCGTTTTCGTTGTTGCCTATTTCAATTTAGTCATTTACCATCGACTATTTCGCGGGTTCACTTTCTTAAACTATTTTTTGTTTCCTTGAGGCTTCGACAAAGCGGAGGAGTTTCAATTGTTTGTTCTCCAACGGCTATCACTTACATACATTGAGAAAACAACATACAGTGATATCCGCGTGCACTTATGGCTATCGGAAAGAGGTCGAAACTGAAACGAAAGATGTTCTAATGTTTTTCCAGTTTGTTTATCACAGAATTTTTATTTTTTGAATAAATTGTTCGGATATGATCATTTATTTGTTCATACTATTGTATGACTAAAACCTCCAGAGTGAAATCTGGAATCTTTCCAGATGTATTTAACATTGATGGAGACATATAGCACACCTTACGGAGGTCCTCGATAGATAAAATATTACTTTTTGGAGAACAAGCCCTGGGGATATTTTGCTGGTTCCATAACAGGAAGAAGACATTTTGAGAGTTTACGCCGTTTACGGAAAAAAAAAACAACAAACCCACGTTTTTGGGGTGTATCCTTTTCAAAACTGATATAGCTGGAACCTTGAATTAAACTTAACTAAATTCCCAAAGCAAATCTATTCTTCACTTTCTAAGTCAGCCATACGATCACTGGCTAAGCGTGACTCACGATGTCATTGCCGGAAAAAATCTGGACCTTAGATCAAGACCAGATTTAATCGGTTCAAGAGTGACAACCTCAAGTGATCGCGGGATGCGAGAAAAACAACCTCAAGTTAAGTTCTATCTATTCTAGCGATTGACAGGAAGTTTTGGAGAATCTCAGCCGTTCAGCACTATTTCATATGCGGTAATGATAATTTAAGAGGTGAGGGCGCTCCACCCCCTAAACTTGAACTACTTCGTTTTGTTTTGGTTCAGCGAAAACTCGGGTGAAAACTAGAAAACAAATAACTGCCGATGCGTCTATACTACTTATCAGCCCTCTTTTTTCAACCCAAGAATTAAGATATCGTCACTACTATAGACTTAGCCAGTCTATTTGTCTACTGTTTTAAAAGCTGATGCCGAATAAAAGTACCATTTGTACGAGGACAAACTTGAATACAATTCTGAAAACTAGAATTCAGAATTTGCCTTTAAGATACTCTGAGATTAGATTCTTTCATTGCAAGAGGAAACATGCTTTATCGATCGTGGAAATCAAAGTAGAACTAAAACTTTAACTTTCTTTGTAATCCATTTGTTAGCCACTGACGCCGGCGACGCACCTCACCGGCTATCAAAACTCACCAGATTTGTAAAAGCTGTCCACAGTATTATATCAACTGCATTAACATGGTGGCGATTAAAACTGAACCCCATTCAAAAAGTCCATTTTGATTATATTAGTATTGTCATGCATGTTCATTTTCACATTGGTGTACTGAGTTAAGGGGGTTAACTGTGCGTAACATAACACAAAATGTCGAGAGTTTTAGATTATGTGTTGGTGCGTATAGTTTGAGTTAAGACACCCTGTTATGCGTATATTTTGAATTAAGACACCCTGTTGAATGACATAAAGGTCTAAAAGCGTTTCTGCTGAAATGTTGTATTGATCAGGTGTGTAGCTAGATTCTAGACAAAGATGGAAACCACCCATGAATTCACTGGTTATAGTCATGTACTAAGGATTCAGTCTATGAAGAAGACACCACTGACATCAAAAAAGACGAAAAATTTATTTGTAAAGTGCAGTTATCAAATACCACTGTCACAGCTAAACCTCTTACACTGTTGAAATATTTTCTGACTTACTTCTCAAAAAGAAACACAGACAAGCTGTTCGAAAATTACATTAGTGCATAGTTAATAACTTATCAAACCCATATATCCCCGACGAAAAATCTGTTAGTCGCTATTTACAACTCATGATTTTATTTTCTCTTATATTTACTAAGCCTTAACTATTAAGTTAAGTTGTAATCTTTAAAAATTTTAGTATCTTACAAGAAAAATGCTCGTTAATCTCGATCAGCCCACATTCACTACAATGTTCCGAAAGCGTGACAATTTTCAGTTATTTTTCTGGCTCATTTCCGACGTTATAGCAAAGAAATTCCTCCCGTAAAGGGATGCGACGCAATGTAGTGGGATTTCAGGGCGTTCTTCTGATAAAACGCCTTCTCGCAGTACTGACACTGAAATGGTTTATGAGGCGCGTGCGTCCTCTTGTGCGTGTTCAGCGTGGAAGCCAGTGTAAATCCTTTACCGCATATGTCACACTTGAACGGTCGCTCGCCTGTGTGACGGTACACGTGGGCCTTGAGATTTCCCTTCTGATTGAAGCCCTTGCCACAGAACTCACACTTGTACATGCGCACGTCGGAATGCGTTCTCATGTGGTACGTCAGATGCGTCAGCTGCTTGAATGCCCGCCCACATTTCAAGCATTTGTGAGGCTTCTCTCCTGTGTGTGTGTAGCGGTGAATCTTCATGTCGACTTTCTGGTGAAACCGCTTACCGCAAAATTCGCAGCTGAATGGCTTGTAGTCGGAGTGGGTGCGCATGTGCGTGTGTAGGTTGGAGGCGCGGTTAAATGCCTTGTTACATTGTTGGCAAATGTATGGCTTGGAAGTTGTATGGGTCAGCTGATGACGAGACAGATTACCAAGCTGTCTGAAGGCGCGGCCGCACTGTTGACAGACGAAAGGTTTGTCCCCAGTGTGAATGCGCTTGTGCGTGATAAGAGTACTGGAACGAGTGAATGATCGGCCGCACTCATCGCACACGTGCTTGGACTTGGACTTTGGACAAAGGCTGTGGTCATGCGCGGTCATTTCCTTTTGCCCACGTACAATAACTGCGGCAGGGAAATATGCTGTTTGGACCGAGCCAAAGGCTTCAATCTCATCAAAGTTGCTGATTTCCTTGGCGTCTAAGCCAACAGATCGCCCTTCTTCACATGGAATCTCGTTTGGCATCAGTTCCTCTAGACTGTTTCTCTTCTTGATGGACAAGTTGTCTGTAAATAGGTTGTTTTCTCCCTTTCCTTGATCATCTTTCTCTGCACTTTCTGAGAGTGTATCTTGTGGTTCAGACGGTGGATCCCAGCAGATGCTTGAGATGTTGGGTTTAGTACCCATTTCTTCACTGCAGCTTAGATGCTGCGCCTGATGAAAGCCTTGCACTGATCGGTTATCTTCGGTTTCGGATGACCTGTCCTGGAAGTGTGCTTGACGATCTCCTTCTTGCTTTACAGACACAGCTGTTTCATTTTCAAATCTTTGTTGGAAAGAAACTGAACTAAACAACGGCATAGGTGGTTGAATGACACTTCTTCTAAGACACAATCCTCCTTGCGGCTCCTTGAAGGGGATCCTTAGATTGTAGTTCAATGCACGGCTGGCAGTGCGACAAATAACGGACTCACGGGGGTGGTGATGAGCAAGGCGTGGCATAGACTCGGGTTGCGGTACTGCAAATGACTTGTTTGGCGAAACTGGTAGCCATGTAAACTCTCTCATCTGGCTGTAAAACGGTGGCTGTACTGGGCGTGGGCGGTACATGCTTGGCGTGGCTGAATCACGGCGATACAAAGGGTTGACGACTGAAAACGCTGAATTGTGAAATGGTGGCTGCATCGTATGCTTCGCCATTAGTTCGTTGGGGTTTAAACTGCTTGCTGTCGAAAAAACATGAAAATAGTAAGAAAATGAACAGATGGACACAAATTGAACAAATTGGATGAACAATTTTCTGCCACAAAATAGTAACAGTACGTGATCATATAACAACTTGATACAAGACAAGATTAATCATCATTTACTTAATCATACAATGTAATTTGAGTGTGAATAGGTTTAATTTGTACAGATACATGTAGAGCAAATAATGTGACAAAAAAAAATCTAACTAATATCTGCATCAGTCTTGTCAGTGTTGTGTTGACAATGACATTTACAGGTAAAGAAAAAATCGTATTGCATACATAATCATCAGGAAAGATATCGTTAGACACCCGCGATATACTGGACATTATAGCGAGGACATCACGATTTAATTTTGAACTCCAAGATATTGCTGTGTTCTTCGTAATATTATAGACCCTATTAATAAATGGCTGCCAATTAAAAATTCTTTTGTAAGTGTTAAAATAGGCCACTTCCGAGTTACCTTGTGCCTCCGCTTCAAAACGAGTCTTCGTGCAAAACCTTTCATATGAAAATGAGTTTGATTTGCATGAAAACGAAAATGTAGGCGGAAAATATTTCCATATGAATTTTTTCGCGCGAAGACTCGGGACGCTTTCCATTGGACCAAAACTTTCCGTGTGAATTTCCGAAAATTTCCTAGCTGGGACGAATGGAACAGAATTTTCCGGTTGACTGCACCAGGGTGGAAAACGATAAGCCGTAATTTTGTTCGCTTGGAATTTTTCAATGACTACGAGGTTTTTTAATCGGAAATATAGAACCAAACAGAACACTGATATACGTCGCAATAGTGACTTTTTTGTGGACCGCAATAGCAGGGACGCTGTGCAAACCATAACAGTAGCGAAAACGTCGCAAAACAAAGGGTTAATGAGTGGTTCAATGGCTCTGCACGCGTTTTAAATCTTCTCACATTTAGGCTTGGGCAGCCTATGCCGGCAAAACAAATAAATACACTACGGCGGCATATTTTTTTATTGGAATTGAACGCTTTCTTGACGAATTTAGCAGTAGCTTGTATTTATCGACAGACAAGTGGCAAGATTCTAAAGTAAAATATTGATCCGTCATCTTAGCGTGGGATGTCCAACTCGCTGTTGTCGCGGCCAAAAGAACTAGCGCTGAATGGACAATTGCGAATTTACATAATTTCGGAAAAAGAGGACAACCTCCCGAGGTATATCTAGATTTTCGAATTTTTTTTTCCTGAAAATTTCCGTTCCATTTGATTTTCCTTCCGAAATTTCCGGAAGTTTCAGTCGAATGATTCGATTTTCGGAAATTCAACACTTTTCGGATTTTCTGGAACCTTCCCCTGGAAATTTCCACACCATTTGTCCCCAATGGAAAGCGCCCTCGTTTTAACACAGAGGCAAAAGACAACTCGGAAATGCCTATTAGCCCAACTAACGTCAACTAACCTCGTTAAGAGTTGAAAATTCAAACGAATTTTTACTCTCAAACGGGGTTAGTTGGGCTTATTAAAATGCATACAAAAGAATTTTAAATTGGCAACCATTTATGAATTTGGTCTATTGGATTAGAATATTGTTACCTTTACTTTCAAATGGGGACACCTATTCCTAAATCGAGGCAAAATTTGGATTTTGAGTTAGATCTCGAGTGTGGATCGAATACGAGTCAGGATATCCGGTCTGGATTTCGAAGTCGAGATAGCAAGTTAGGATTTCGAGTCGGGATTTCTACACAGGATTTCCGAACTTTCACGCCAGCTTGCTTTCAGTTAGCTTACACTCTGTTCTGCCGGCGGTTAGCGAATCTTGTTGCTTATGGTCAGATTTCCTTCCTTGGTTAGGGCAATACCATATATTTTTTACCAACAATGGCTGAAAAATTACATGAATATCGTGGTAACAATAACTTCACAGTTGCGCTCTGTTCAAAAAAATATGGCCCTGCCCGAGATCCTAAATCGAAATCCAATTGGAAATCCTGCTTTTAGAGAGAACTATTCTCCCTGTAAATGAGTTTTAATTAGCTTAATAATTTGCCTAATTAGTCCAATCAACTGCAAATTAGAAAATAGATTATGATGCACAGAAGAGAAAGGTAAAGCTAAAATCAATTAGCCAGGCAATTAAGCATTCCAGTTAATTAAATAATCAGTTATTCCTCGCCGGTGAAATGTGAAATTGAACTAGAGGAATACATTTTACAGTGTTCTTCATTGTAAAATGCCAATTGGCTATGAAAAGGGACGGTTTGGAATTCGACAAGAAATGCTGTCATAAAGCACATCGAACGATCTGCCAGTTCAAAACATCTCTAATTAATTGAATAACTAACTGATCAAATCATTAATTACTTAAAATAATCAATGACTGGTAACTGGTTGGTCCTTGAATTTGTTACTTACGAGAGAGAAACATTTTCCGCCTACGGGAGAAAAATCGACCGAACTTTTTCTATTTCAATGATTTGGTTTTGGACGTAGAAAACAACTGGTAAACTGAAATGATGATATAAGAAATTTTAGCGTAGACCAGGAGAAAAGAGGCCTCGCTGTAAACATTCGACTCGGATAGTGCGCAATAAGCTTTTGATCAACAACGTCTTAAAAATGATCATTTCTTGGCATTTTAAGTTAGCACGATTCATAGTCTTTGCTAAATTAGTTTTGCGTGGTACCAAAGCAAAGTTTTATCTTAAAAAAGACGATCGATGAGTTTTACTTTCAGAGTTAAGTAGCTCCACAATAATGAAGGACTGTGCTACATTGATGCTGTAATGTCCTCAATTGCAAGCTAACTGCATGATACGTGTCATCGAGATTTAGAGTAACGGGCGCAAAGGTTGATAAGTCATTGAATCCTATTTAAGGCGACAGTAATGCTTTCTAGAAATGTACACTACGCTATCTACAGACTTGAAAATCTTACCGTCTGTAATAGGTTCCGCTGTGGCATGAAAGTTTCCCTCGGCCTCCTTTTTGATCTGACCTCTTACCAGAAAAGCTTTTGGCATTTCGATGGAAGAAGTATAGAAATCCTGCAGAAATCGAGCCAGGAAATGTGTGAGAACCGAGCAAATTCGAACATTCGTAGAGAATTCCTTAATTAAAAAATGCATTACCACAATCGGTCGGGTGTAACTTACCTTGTGATGTAGTATCCTCTAGCGAGTGCTAGGAACCTTGCTCTGCTCTCTTGCTCGAGTTGTGCAGAACTAATTAACGCTGGCACAGACAAGTCATTTTAAATTAATTGCCGTCCTTCGCGAAAGAGTTATGATCTGACGTCACAAAGAGGCCTGCTTATTAGTATGCAATAGGCTGATTACTTTTAGTTTTGATGATAATAGCTTATCACGTTCAGAAACTGTCAAAATTAAGCTTAGCTACCCGAATTTTCAGTTTTTGCAGTGACCCTTTTTCAAGCTGTAAATTGCTAATCGCTTCTTTTTGCTTCTAGTTGCATTGGTAGAATATTGCTGTTTGGTCAGCAATAATATCATGCACAATAGAAGGAAATCTTCACTTTACTTAATTGCATAATTTAACGTGATTTCTCCCCCAGTCAAGACTATTCATCCGTGTATATTTGGTCGATTTAAAAACAAAAACACCAAAAAGCATCTTCTTGCCGAATTAACCGGATTTTTTTCCAACCCTAATATTTTTAATCAAAATTCAGTCAAGTCAGTCATTGTTACAAGCACTTACAGACATTATTTCTAAAAGAACACCTAGATTTGTTTGAAAAAAACTGGATACCAAGCAACGTGTAGTTCCCTGAAGCACGACACGGCAAGACAATAGCGGATGAAATTTTGCTTAAACAAAACTGGAACATATTCTTTTTTTTCCAAAGAAAGTGATGCATATGTATTGACCAACTCACAAAGGTGGACAGAATTGACCCGTATTGTATCACGATAACGGGTGAGATCGTCCTAAGAATTCAAAAAGCACAAAAAGTCCCATAGAATTCCATTTTAAGTAGGCTTGCCTTGTTCGTTTTTGTTGTTAAAAGTAAATTAATTCCCAGTTTGTAGCGTTGCTTGCAGTTAACTTGAATACAAATTTATATTTTGTATGAGTAAATTTGGAAGTAACTTATTTAATGTCAGTAACACCGGGAGTGCTTGCATAAATTTCTCCTGAGCCAGAGATTCCTGTTAGAAAATCTGGGTGTTGTTTCTGATGGTATCTTGTGGTTCCTGTGGCCCTAAAAAAAGGTTTTTGGACTTCTGTATTGTGTCAAGCGAATTCTGAAGTCAGCAGGCCCAAAATGTGAAGTGCAATTTGTTGGAGGCAGCTGTTTCGACTCCTTAGAAAGAGCAATAACAAACGAACAAGGAATACACCCTACATGGAGGGTGTGATATTTAACCAGCTGAAACATACGCATCGGGCTTGTTTGACAAATATTTGGTGATTAAGAATTAAGGTTTAGAAACATAAAACTCACACATAAACGTGGAATATCAAGTATGTGCTGTAAATCTATGACTGAAATTTCCCAGCATAAAGAAAAAAATAGTTTTGTACACATACATGACCAACTACTACAAATGCTGCGCATAAAACAATTTAAGTGTAATCAACTGACTTGCTTCAACTTTACAATGACTTTAAGAGATTCGAATGTTCTATTGATGTATTTCTACAAAACTTAAAATTTGGCAGTTGGTAAGACATAATTGTTCGACCTGAAGAAAATTTGGCTTTACAAAGGGAGGGTTTCGCCTTTGTTTAAACTTTCACTGCAGTCAAGATTTTCAATAACTCTATTCCTAATGGCAAAAATTTATACTAGAAATTAAAACTAGATACTATATTTACCATTCATTGACTGACTGGAACAATTCATTTATCATCTATTCCTCGTGCATTAAAACTAATTCGGAACAAGATAATCAATGTACTCACAAAGTTTACGTTCTAGAAACGTAAAGAAAAATTCCTTGCCACTTAAAGAAATCCCTAAACAAACCTCTCAGCCGAACACGCAACATTTAAAACCAACCGATCTTTCTTTTGTTAAAGCTTAAAGTTCCATTCAACTTACACGAGACAATGAAATGTAATCCGAAATTCAAGCTTTCTGTATAATCCTTTTGTAAGCTAACACAGGTACATGACACCATGTCATAACAAAAGGTACAATTTTAGTTGTTCACTGCTCTATTAAAATTTTGCAGCGCTTTCGTTAAATACACAGAACTGAAATGTGACTAGTACTTTTAACACTTGTGAGATCGGCCTTGACGGAGACTAAATAGAAATCTTGAAACATTTTTGCCGGTTCGTGTGGTTGTCAATGATATCTTAGTTCGCGCGTTCTCACCCCCACAATGCCGAATGTGTTCACTACTGACTAAAAAGGAAAATGGCAATTTTAAGACCAATTATTTTGCACTAATGGCCAGGGAAATAACCCTTGAACATACCTTGTGTAACATTTCTCACTCACCTTTCAAACCATATGCAATCTGACAGTGCGTCCTTTGCAACTAGCATTCGAATAAAAAAACTGAAACATTTTGTACTCACTGATCTTGGCTTTTCGGATATCTTTACAAATTATGATCAAATCGGTGAAGATTTTTTAAGACAAATTAAAAATTTAATTTACACCACACACAAGAAAAAAAAAACCTCTTGAACTGGTTTTCACATATTGTTCCTGGAGTTGAGCGTTGGGAAAAAGATCATCTTCTTTTTACGGCCGCTTCTTTTGGGAACAAAAAGAAAAATCCAGACGCCATAACCTTGCACTAAACGTGAATGTAACTTGATGTAAGAAATATAGGGAGAAATTTTTTTTAAAAAATGTATCACTAAGTTGCTGATTCAAAGTTATTTTTTTTGATGCAGACGTCGCTACAAAGACTTTGTTAAATGCATGTGTGCCGAACAGGTTAAACATATACCATTTTAGCATGCAAGCTGCAAGGGTGAAAATCTCGTTTGCAGTTCCATAAGAGGAAACTTGTCAAGGGTTCGTATGTATGTAAACAGATCAATGTGCCGTCAATTTGTGGAACTGCAAAATCAGACATGAGGTAGTCCACGTGTTAAACATGGGACAGGTATTTTTAATTGCGATAAATTTGTAAATTGTTTCTAACTAGCAGGTACCTGTTGTAGAGCTATTATTGAGGCCACATGTAAAAGGAGCGTACTGAATTCAGTAGACCGCTGCTTTTGAATTTCTTTAAAATTGTTAAGGCCTGTTAAA
>Ga0126338_10001749_pt1 | contig 14355 bp, 9 predicted proteins | sample OrbCmetagenome_2_FD_92529 | JGI IMG/M metagenome (GOLD analysis project Ga0126338, IMG submission 92529) | Coral microbial communities from Petempiche,Puerto Morelos, Mexico - Orbicella C C metagenome | ecosystem: Host-associated > Invertebrates > Cnidaria > Coral | place: Petempiche,Puerto...
CTGGAAACTGGTAAATACACACATATGCAGCAATATTACAATTTCGTGAATTTTAAGCAAGAATTCTGTGGTATGACTAACGTTTTCATATCACTTCTCCTGTTTAATTGAGTTGAACAATCTATTTGTTAAAATTCAACTCAAAATCTGTCAAGTGGCTTAATTTCTCACTTACCCTTAAGATGCTGGCATTTTTCGATTTTCTTTGGATCGTATTTTATCAACTGTTCCAAAGGCCATGGAAAACTGAAGCCAGGTTTAAGAGGTCTACTCCACGGAGGAACTAATGGCAAACGTAAAAAATCCCCAGCTAAAACAGGCTTCGATTCCAATCCACCAGGAAGCAGATCGACTAATGTTACGGTTACATGTATTTGCTCGATGTATAGATCAGGAAATATCCCAAGAGCTTTGTTTTCTAAATACGCCATTGAATCACGAAGGCCAACTTTAACACGCAACGTCTGTGTAACTTCAGATCGCTGAGCAACAATAACAACGTATTTAAACTCGTGACCCTGTTTATTCTCTATTCCGATTGATGTGAGTTCGATTGATAAGAGTCTTGCCTCTCTAGTCCTGTAAGACAGAACAATGTCAAACTCCGCTTCTGCAAAAGTTGGGGCTTCGATGATCTCGACAAAATCGTCGTAAACTTTGACGCGTTGATGAAAATCCACTGGGATATCAAGAACAACTCGAGGCCCTGGTCTTTTAGCCTTACAAAGAATAACGAGCTGAAATAAACAGGGAATAAACAAGAGAAGGTCGTTCGCTGCCGCCATTTCGCAGTCAAAGTTTTCCACAACATCTGTAGCACTAGTTAAGCCGGTTACTGGCCCGATGCTTGGATACCAGACTTCAATGTAAAGAATTTGGAATAAGTTTTCTCTGGTTGATTGTTTCACGCCATCCCTGCAACTTCAATCGCTACGAAGTAGATCGCTGCAGAAGTTGAACGTTCATGATTTGCTTGCAATAATCGGATCAGCTAAAAAGAAATTTCGACTTTTGAAATGGCATGCAGTTACAGCCAGGCGTTACTCGGAAGTACAGTCTTGGCCCTGAAGGAATGGGTTCCAGCACAAAAATGCGTTCCCGAGCTGATAGTTTGGTCTACAAATAGGTTTAACTTTTCAGAAGTATCCAATAAATTCTTAGCAAATTAAGCCTCCCTGTAAGTCCCAGGAATTGTTTCTTTTGGCCATCACGGTATGTCACACAATCTTTCAAAAAAACTTAAGAGTGGTTTTCAGGTTCTCCGTGACTGTAATTTAGGCGCCATTTGTCCGCCGACGTTCCCCAATCGGGGAACTTCGGAGTGATCCGAGTGACTTTGAGAGCAGGCGCGCGGACTCATTTTCACGATTGTAACTTCTAAAAGCGCCCAGCCCTACTCTTAGTTCCTTCTTGATTCCTTAGATACCAACAAACTCATTGAATTTCTTTTATTTTCAACTTACTAGTGAAACATCTGGTGAAAAAAGAGGGAGGAGGAACTTCTAGATGTAAAGCCATTTTTCCAAAACACAATTTTAAGAATTGTATGAAAGGTGTACTCTCGTGTAAAAAAATATTCTCTTGATTTTCAGGAAATGTAAAGAAAGAACTGATAACACTGATTTTGCTCTCTTCAAAATTAAAAAAATCTTCTCTTTCAATTACTACGTTTCCAATCTGATAAAAAGAAAGTCTTATATCAGTCAAGAACCGCGGAAAACCTGCCCGCACGTATGAAATTAAATGCCGGATTTTTGCAACGCTTAAAGCCTTTTAATAACTTTAAAACTCTTGTTAGCGGAAACGTTAAAGAGGTTTGTGAAAGCTTTGATTACAAGCGGTTTTTTAGACGGCTGGAAAAGCAGTAATTGTTCACTGTCGGCCTCGACTGGTCGGCAACATGAAATCAGTTTCTTCCACAAATTAAATATCATGATTAAAACATGATGTTAAGGGTCGGTGTTAATTTGGAGTTTGATTGTAAAAGAAAACTTTTTCAAATTCAAAAATCTCCGATAACACTTTGAGAGTGTGCCATATGTTGATAATCTTAAATTTCCCCCAGATCCTTAACTGAAATGTCCCATTTCAGAGTGGTAACAACTTAACGTTACAATTTGCTTTATCTATTTCATCAAAAGATGTTGCAAAAAACAACGTTTTTGTACCGTTAAAGAGTGACCGGGAGGCTTTAAATTTAAACGGACAGTTCAACGTTGCTTCTGTCTCCTATGTGCGATTAATCATCCTGTTGTACTGCGAAGCGTAAAAACATTTTAAACCTCAAAGCGTGAGTGAAGTGTTCAATGTTTATTTACAGTTGCTGTTGGCAATGCGCCACAAAGCGACTCAAAACTCTAAAAGTGATAAGTGGAAGAAGCCCGGTAATTACTTTTCAGTCCATTCTCGCATATCGCCTAGGGGACGAATTGCTAATAGGTAGTAATGGAACAGGTGCAATATTTGAGACAAACATCTCCTTGTTACATTGCAGATACAAGGGCTAGAGTACAACACCAACAACTGACAGTTCATTGCAGCTAACAGCTCGAACGCGCAACGCTATACAGTTATACACTTATTAACAGGTACGTAATCCTACCTTAATGCTGTTGATTTAAATTAACGTGTACCAAATTGTTACCCTTATATTTAAAACTGAATGCTAAAAGAAGAGGACATTCTATTCTTTGCAGTTTGCACCTCAGGGATTAATTTGAAAATATTGTATCCAGCCGACCTGTCAGAAACGTTGAACAAACCAAGCTGAATTGTCACGGTTTAAGTTTCGGGTTGACGCTGTACACGATATTCAAAATATACTCTAGTTAGTTTTGACACAGGTCAACACAGTCGACAACAGTGAGTCCGAATTTTTCATGACAAGAAAGAGTCTTGAAAGGGTACAGGTATCAAGTCTTACAAAACCATCTAAAAACTGACCTATACTGTTGGTAAAAACGAGGTATCTTTCCATCTTTAAAGTCTTAAAATCAATACGCAGGATAGAAACTTTAGCGAACAAAACTTTGCACGTATTTAGCCGCAAATAGAAACTGCTGTTTTCTCTTTTTCTATTGAACGGAAATTAAACATTTTTTTTTTTATTTCAGTATCACATCAGGAAATTGCTTGTAGCTGTCATAATTTTGGGATTTCGATTAAAATAGCGCGCATTGTTTAATCTGAAAAGGATTCTTAGGATAATTCTCAATAAAAATTTCGCTCGCAAAAATACATCAAGAGTACTGCCTCTAGCTTCGAAAGCTGGGCGGTACAACATTTTTAAATCGTTCTAATGATCAAGCTTTGCACTGTACTCAATGTTCGGCGAGCTTAGAAACGCCGCTGTATTGTAGTGAAAATACTGAGGCGGCTGCATTCAAATCCGTGTGTTTTAAAATATCGATTTCATTTTCTGTTGTCATTCTAATTTCACCATTGTTTCATTGACAACAATTTAAGCTCACTTTTTTCCAGTGGATTGTTTATTTGATTTATTTCCATTTGCTACATTGTTTAATTAACATTCATAGGAAAATTTTCGGGCTTTTTTTACGGGGACATAACTTCGCACCTGAGTGAGTGAGATCTTTATCAAAGAGTCAAAAACCTTATAGCCTGGAAATAATACACCATACTAATTAGGGGACACTGCTAAAAAAAACTATAAAAACTATACTAATACTAATATTAATACAATCTTGATCAAAGAAGGAAATTTTACTAACAAGCTACAAGAGTATGGCTCTACGAAATCTGGCAATATCTTAGCATGGAAGACAACACGAACTTGTTATATTTCAAAACGCATCTAGCCGTGTTTCGGTTTACACGCCGCATCAAAAACATTCACGAAAGCACATGAATTAAGAGTATTTTAATCACGGCAAAAACGTTCTATTTCGGAGGAAAGTTAACTTCCACGTCAAACCAAGGATTTACGATTCGTTAAGCGACATTAAGCTGTAGGTTAACCTTACAAAAGTAAATTAAAATTTAGCCTTCAGTCCTTGTATACAGTGCTCTAATATCTATTTGTCTGCAGCTCGTCATATCATATGAAAACTTCTGTCAAAAAAGGTAATATCTTGGTTTCAAAATATCAAGTGAACATTAATCAGGGGGAATGTAAGGTAATAAAAAAGTAATATCAAGAGAAACTTAAACCAAATGCGGAGAAATAATGAACTCATATATCGTCGGCGCCTCTCACTGGACTCTCATGGTTGTGTTAAAACTGTCACAGATTTCCCCCTTCTTAACCCTTTGCCCTCTCCTAAATTTTAAGTCTTTAATCAGTAGATATTTTTATTATTTTCACCCGAATTTTCTCAGGCTTTCTGTAACTATAGCTCGGCTGGTAAAAACATATCTTCCAGATGGTATGAGCTCGCATTCATTGGGAGATGGCAGGTGGATGAGTTGTCCTGATGTAGACAAGCCGGAAAGCGAACATGACTTTTGTAAATCATTTGAACGAACTCTGCTGGAGGTAAACTCCAGCTAAATAAGAATTCGATTAATGAGAAAATGGTTGAGTCGTGAATTCAACTACTCATCAATTTAACTGACTCTTGCGTTGCTTTTTGTTTCTCTCTCAGCCGAATTGTTTTCATCTTTCGTATGCCTTTGAAAACGAATCATTCGAGATTCGACAGATTTCTTTCCACAGGCTATTCTTTTACATTATATATTCTCGAGTGGCAGCTGTCCTCTTAAAAGGAAATTATATCCTGGTTGTTTAAACGAAACCCACCTTTTTTCTTTACAAACAGTTGACAATTACTGTCTCCCCTGTTTTCTGCCACTCAAGGAGAACTGAGCATGTTTCCTTGCTCAAGCGCACTTAGCAAACAATTTCTTTCCCATTTTTTGTAATTTATTTACCCAGGAGCGAAGTGAAATGTCCTATTTTTATGCTAATTACATGCAAACATTAACACAATATTTTTCTTTTCAGAAAACTGCAAACATAGTCGCCGGGTCTAGATAATTGATCCATTCTGTATTGATTGGGTCGAGCCAGTGGGTCACGGACTGCTGTGGAAAACAACGGTCGAGTGAAACAGAGCCAGGAAGTCTACAAAATGATCAACACTACACAGGACACCCAGCTGAATGCAACTGAATCCACCTCAAAAACAACTCCATTGAGAAGTGATGTTGAGGTGTACATACAAGTAATTTTGCTAGTATTTATCAGCATTGGCAGCGTTTTGGGTAACACCTTCGTGGTTGCCATCGTGGTCTTCAACCACAAACTTCACAAACCGACTTACTACTTCATCGGAAGCCTCGCATCTGCGGATTTTCTTGTAGGAGCCATCTATATTCCATTTTACATCGCGTCCTCGCTCGCTCAGGAGTGGTACATGTCAACTGCGTGGTGCGGGTGGCACGCGGCGTTCGTTTCACTGAGTCTGAACGCCTCTCTCATGACACTCTGTTTGGTGAGTGTAGATCGGTTTCTCGCGATAACCGATCCTTTAAGGTAAGACTGAAACAAATACTCTTCCAACTAACTGCAAATCCAACAAGTTTATGTAAAAAAAAAAAAAAAATAGCAACGCTAAAAAAGAAGCCATTAACTTAGCAAGTGTTGTGTTTGTTTCTAAATCTTTCGGATCATCTTGTGTGCGTAAGTCAACCACAAAATGGAGTTGTACTTTTGCCCGATAGGCCAGGCATTTTTATCGTTTACTTTGCACTAAATCATGTTTGATCAGACTTCACTGATAATCACGTTCTTAATGACAAAAATAATTCCCTCAGGCAATTTTGACAATTTTCACGTTCAAATAAAAATCAAGACACCATTAAATGAAAAACTGAGGAAGGAAGATTTTATTTTTTCGTAGTTGGCGTCTAATGTATTTGCGGAGCTGTTGACAACAGATTACAGTTTTTAGCGCACACAAAGAAAACGCTTTCACGATTGCAAACATGCACAGTAAAATTATCATACCGTGGGCAATGAGAAAGTGCATTACTGAAAAAGCAATTCAGAACGTTAACAACTTCAATGACAATTTAGACATAAAGGGGAAATTTGTGAAGAGGGTGCCTGAAGTAATATCCTTTCCCATTAAGGAAAACAAAGGTTATTGTTTGTTTGATTATCCGTTTTCAATGATATGGGGATATTTCTGAATTATAATTCAGCGAAAGGAAATAACCAAAATTATGCAATCGCTAAAACGGAGAACAGTAAACTTTTGCTGGAAACTGATCTAAAGAAATTAACGGTGAGCGAAAACCTCGGAAACTGTACCTGAAAACAAGAAAAATGTATATTTTTAGTACACTGCACCGCAATATTTATATTCGTAACATTGGTCATAATTTTGAAAAAAAAATCGAGAGCATGTACAGAATTTTTTGAGACGACTTTCATCGCTGTATTGTATACGGTTAAAAGTCATTCAGTAGAGTAGTCAGTAGTAAGCTGAGACGGACCCTTAGCGTTCGTTTACGAAAATAAATTGACCGAGCAAATCTCCTGCCAGGTCCAATTTGATGCCTGTTAACGTGAAAAGGAGAATTAAAGGATCCTGGAGAGAAATAAAGCTGAAAAAATTGTTAATAAAGGGGAAATTCAAGCTTAACAATTAGTCACTGAACTGAGTGCCCGTCCGGATGTCCCATTTTAACCCGACCAGTAATCATAGTGGAAGACACGTTTACGATGTTTTCCTCTTGAAAATTGTTTGCACATCAATGTGAATGTAAATACATAAACATCTGCGAATATAATACTAGTCAATCAACGGAAGTGAAAATTAACTGCTTAGTTCGTTTTGAATCCTGAAATGAATTAAAAATGGACACTGAAAACAAATCAAGCAACCGCTATATTTTTTTGAGGGGCGGTCAAAGTATTTCTGACTAAACTCATGGCAATTGTGTTCGAAGTTGGCGATTGTTACGTGAGGTTTTCCGACAGTGCCTCAAATATCCGGTGTGACAATTTCTTCCCGTTTTCGGAAGGAAATCTTCTCTTACCTTTCACTCAAAAAGTAACCGGAAACCGTTGTCTGTAGAGATAATTAGAAGACATCCTAGTACGCGAGAGTGATAATTAAAAATGGGCAACATCTCATTCCCAAACCGAGTATCACCGTACTGCAAACTACATTTTATTTCAAGGTGATAGAATGAATTATTGATCAATAAACAATACATTAAAAAAAAAAAATTAAGAGCTCAGTGGAAGAAATTGTACTACACAAGAAATAATTAGTGTTTGCCGACGAGAGCTTCATGGGCTCCTAGTGTTCGAAATTAACGCTCGGCCAGGCGTGTGCGGAAGCATAGGGCAAATCAACGGTCACCGCACCTGTCTGGTGAGTACGAGGTCATTATTCAAATTACATTGTCGTTTACTTCCTATTTTGGCAAGAAATTCTTCTTTATCTTCTGAAACGACCTATAAATTTGGCGCGGAAACACCATTTCGTGCGAAATTCGGCAGGAAGATTCAATTAAGTGTTAAGCTTCTCCGAACTCATTCGTGTAAATTTAATTTTTGACTATTGCAGCATTTGCAGTTCTTTAGGGGACCCTTGTAATGCTTTTCTTTTCTGAATTTCGGGTAAGAAACTAAACTTTGCTTAGCACAAACACTTTAAGGTGTGTGCGGTTTCCAGCCTTTTTTAGAACTTAATTCTTCTTAGCTGAATCATTGCTACCAGTCTTTTTCGTCTGATTCCGTAATGATGGTATCAAACATATGCGCAATCATTGGTAAACAGATTACGTTCAGCGACAGCAACAGCAAAACCCGTTCACACTTAATTTTAATTAGCTTAAATTACGTATAGCTCAAACCGAGTCCGGCGACCCCATATGTTAAAATACACTTTTGTCCAATCAGCTTCCACCTTCTTCCGCTTACTAGGTACCAGACTACGCTGACCACTTTCCGTTCAGCTTTGGCACTACTGGTGGGCTGGGTCCATTCCATTTTCTGGGCTTTTGCACCGCAGGTTGGCTGGGGCGAGGTCATGTATGATCCCAAGACCTCCACCTGCCGTCCAAACTGGGGCGCGAAGGGACTGGCGAATAGAGTGTACGTTCTCGGTTTGGCGTTCTTTCCATTTGCTGTTCCAGTGTTGTGCATGGTCTACTGTTACTGTAGGATATTCTTCGTAGCCAGATACCATGTGAAGAGCATCAAAAAGAATTCGGTGAACACATCTGGCTCCAGCGAACAAGGCCAAAGAGTAATGGAAACAAAGGCCATGAAAACACTGCTTATCGTGCTGGGAGCGTTCGTGATCTCATGGCTTCCTTACACTGTTTGCTCTGTTGCTAAGATGGCCACTAAAGGGTCCTGGAAACTCTCTAGCAGTGCTTTAAACGCGGTGCTCACCATCACTACTTTGAACGGCTGCGTGAATCCCGTGATCTACGCTATCCGAGATCAGCGGTTTCGCAACGGAATGAAACGGGTGTTGTGTCCACTGGCGTCAAAAGACTCTCGAGAGTTCAGCAGCTACCTTTCTACAAGGGCAGAAATGAACAAAGAATCTGCAGTGCAGAATGTGGAATTAGGAAACATCAATATTTCCCAGGAAACTTGAGGTGATAAGCTTTAAAGTGATCGATGGCACTCGGACGCTAAATAAAACCAATTTCTAGCCAACAAAAACGGTATACCGTCTTTGCAGACCCAAAGTTCAAAGTCGGACTGTATAACGCACGCATGTCAGTAAAATTCCCTTTTCGGCGTATTGCGCAAGAGTAAAACATTCTTTGTCGGCTGTTGGTTGGAGGTGATATAGTGATCCGTCAACGAATCAAATGAAAAGGGAAGTAAATCCAGTGATAACTGTACATAATGTTATCTCGAAGATATTGGAATCCATTTATACGACCAAGGCATCATAAACGTTCATGAAGCAGGATGACTGTTCTCTCTTCTTCAGAGGGCGAATCCGCTAAGAAAAGTCACTGCAGGCGCAAGACAACGCTTGTTTTTGTGCCTCGCCTGGTGGCCTGCGAGCGAGGCTCCCGGCAAGGGCGGCAAAAAAATCAGCAAGCGAAGCGAGCCAACGAGTGTGAAAAGAAATTCGCCTGCACTCAGATCCTACAGCGGACTTCTCCATCGAGCCTCTCAAGAAGAGAAAGATGACCGAATAGGCCATTTTGCTAATGAAAATATTTCCTAGTTCCATTCCCTTGTGGAGCAAGAAGTGATCACTCGGCCAATTTTGCCCCCACAAGGGAGCAAAATGGTGTGTTAACTTGGATAATAATTTAATAGGGAACTCGACTGATCTTTTGGGCGTAAGGCACTTCTTCTCAAAACTGTTTTAAAAGAGATAGCATCGTTTATTTCTCGCTTTTGTATTTACAAAATAGGCTTTAAAGAAAAAAACTAAACTAAGTCACCAGGACTATCCTAATTATTACAGCACCGGTAGATACGTCACTCTGTATAAACAAATTTCCGTAAAATTCCAAAATAATTTATAGTTTAAATTTACGCGAAAATGTTAAATATTTCAGTTAATTACATTTTTTCTTATATTAGAAATAATATCGTATCGGCCTCTGCGGCCGTATAAGTCACACAAGTTATTAATTTTTTGTCAGTAAATAAGCCCTTATTAACTTAATGCTGGGGGTAACCCTGCGATGGACTAGCATCCCATCCAGGGGGGAGTAGAAATCCTCCTAGTCGCTTCATCCTACAGAAACTGGGATAAGCTCCGGCCTGATGGGCCACTTGGCTCGCATGCAGACTTTACCTTTTACCTTTAAGCCCTTATTAGGGATGACCCATTTGACTCTTGAAGGGGGGTGGTGATTTTGACAAAAAAGATCCTGCAAGCATACTTCATGTACACGACCACTGCCGAAACAAATTTCCTGCACGTTCTGTGAGCCGAAAAAAAGTAAAAATATTTCACGCATACACCCGTCCCGAAAAAAAAATTTCTTAGTGCATGGAAGGATTAAAAAAATCGTGACTATACCGACTCACCCACCCACCCACCCCCCTCAGAAGTCAAATGGTTCAACCCTTAATTTGCTACGAAACATGTTAATAAAAGAAAAATTGAAGACATTAAAAATACCGCGATACAGTAATCCTGTGATATCACCACGTTGAAAATTGAAAATGCTGACAATGGATACATAAAAACGTTAAAACTGCTCAAAAAAAGTACAAGACAGTTACACCCTTAATATTGTATCGAGTTCTTGGACGGAGTTGGTCTCAGACCGGCTTACGTTTAAATCCTGTTGACGCTTAATAAACAGGGTAGATAGCCTTGTTACACGCTGTTAAGTTTAGAGGAAGTACTTCCGCGTGCTAGCTAAAACGATTGAAACTTCTTTGTCTTTTAATTAGATTGCTAGAAAAATACTCTAAAGATAATGCGCCTATCTACTTATCCCACCCACTTGTACACATCATTAATTTAAGATTACTACCTTTACTTGGAAGTTTCATCTTAAGCCTGTCATTTATATGTAAATACGAACGGAATGCAAACAGTGAGTTGAGAAATAAAGAGATAAACCGTCATATAATTCAAATCTTGGTCAAATCGTCAAAATCATTCGAGCCTTCAGCTTCGTCGCGCGCCCACGATGCAACGCGGTTTCTTTTTCCCGGAAGCGCAATAATTTCAGGAGGGAGGGGTCGTTCCCAGTCAGAATCGTCAGGCTGATACGAGGATTTCTGCGGGGGAGGGGGTGGCGGGGGCCAATCAATCGTATCGTCGTCTTCAGAGGTGTCTTCAGAATGAAATGAAGATCTGTCGGCCAAAGGTTCATTTTTAGCAGAGTCTACAGAATTGTCTTGAGCGGTCGATTCGCTTTTCATTTTAGCCGAATGATCACCTTGGGGGTATTGCGGGGGTTTTGTTTCACGAAGAGTAACAAAGTCACCTGCCGAAGGGCCCTCGCTGGACGAAGGTCCATCAGCCGAGGGGCAATATTTATTAGTCTCATCAGAGCCCCCGACTAATTTGTCCGGACTAGTCCCTCTGCTCTCATCCTCTGGGGAGTAAACTGGAGGCTCTTTCATATTGACAGGAGGTGGTGGAGGAACCCAATTAGGAGGCTCACTACCGAGTAAGTCATCATTCGAAGGTCCAGGTTTGGTTACCCCGTCAGAGCCCTTGGACGGGTCATTGAGGTCGTCTGTTTCTACGTCAGCATATACCGTTGCGTCGTTTTTGCGCGAAGCACTGGGACTAATCCGCGGCTTGTAGTTTTCAAGACGGATGACGTCATCCACGCTGCGCTCGAGGAATGACGGGGTATCATGATTGAACTGAGCCGGGTCCAGGTAACGAAGCCCAGGATCCTGAAGATAACTACCAGAGTTCCTGTCGCCAGCGAACATTCCTTCGTCGATCTCGTCATCTTCAGCGGCGAAGTTGTACTGTCCCTCCACGCTTCCTTCACTGCTGTCACTTGTAGATGCTTGCGATCGCGAAGTGCTTGTATTCCTCTGTCTAGAAATAAAGCGCGTCACACAGTTAGAGTATAGAAAAACTGCAGGAGGGCGTGCAAAGGTGCCATTACTTAATGACCCAGTATTGCCACATTCTTTACGTGTATTTGTTATTGTGCTGGTTTACATGATAGCGAGGTTTCTATTGCGTTCCAGTGCTGCACAGCGCGCAATGCATTGCGGTCAAAACTGGGTCTTTAACTTGATAGCTCACGAGTGAATGAGCGACATATCGAGTTAATTACGTGAAGAGAAAAAAACGAAACCTTCCTGCTCCGATGTGTTATCAGTTTTGCTTATGATGTAAACAACAAGAGTTTCAAACAAGATTTTGAAGAATTTATGAACACTTCCGACTATCACCGGAAGATTTCCAAAGATCGTCCCAAGCTAACTGTTACATGTTCAAACCTTTTTCCGGGCACTGCCAAAGAAGGCTGAAGGCTATCCAAAGTAATTTCGACTAAACACTATAAATAAAGCCCTGGTCTCGCCAAAAATTGTTTATTATGTACAAAGTATTTGTCCATAGCACTTACTGGACAACGTATTTGAGAGAAGGATCTTCTCGGTTATCAATGCGGAAAGTCTGACCTGAAAATGAAAAGATGAAGAACAATTTGGTATAACACGCTTTTGAGGAAGTGTGGTAAGAAAAACCTGGGAACAAGATCCTGTTGGAGTCTGGGAACTTCACCCCAGTTCCCACACTTCCACCGTACTCTTTCCGACTCCCAAACACAGTTGATCGGAGAGGAGATTAGAAGGAAAGTACGGTAAATTTTTAAACACGGAAAATCGGATGACAAATCAATTTACAGTGTCAATCATCACTTACTGCTGGTTGCTACTTACGAGAACGCTTGGACTGCCGTCGTTTAAAACAAACAAAACCGATGATAACGAGTAACAGAATAACACCAAGCAAAAAACAGATAATGGCGACTTTTAAACCGGATGACTGGGTTCCACCACTTTGTTCTGACGACACCGCAAAAGCATCTGAAAAAAAAGAAAAGTAAAGAAAATCGGAAAATATTCCCTAAATTTACGAAACAAAGCTCCGTGTTGTTTATGTTGGAAAGAAACACTAAGGGAAATTTTAAAGGAAACCTCGACATCGTTTTTCATTTTCATTTTCCATAGCCTTGTCCAGGCGTTCAGTTAGTAGGGGCGCCGGCCAAGGGCGCCGCGAAGAAACGACGGAGTGAAATAGAGGAGAGAGAGGCTTGATGCAAGGAGCGTTCTCTCGCTTTTCCGCTCCGCGCCTCTCCCCTATTTTTTTCCTGCGCCATTTTACGCCCTACACCCCAACTTACTGAACACCTTATAGAGGCCACACTACCACTAATGTGTTAGTATCATTTGTTAAGTTCTGTTCGACAAAATCAAGCCATTATTGTTCGGTTTCCAGTGGTATAAGTCAAGTTGCCAACTAGATCTTGCAAGAACCCCAGATTCAAATAAAACTACTTGTTAGCCAATGAGACAGATTGCCAAGAGTGTAGTGAAATGCTTCGTATAGGAAGTTTTTTGCCCCCGAAAAACAACATGAAAGAGCTGACTTCGTCTCTGTTAGAATTCATAAAATGTGCGTTGAGTAAAATTAACTTTGGTCAACCAAGTTTCTCTTACCAACAGAAGTTGTGGCAAATTGTAGTTCCGAAAACGGACCGATCCCTGCATTGCTGTACATCCGGGCTTTCACTTCGTATTTTGTACCAGGTTCCAGGCCCGTTATCAGATAAACCGTGTCTGTCATCCGGGATATTACTACCTTCTTGTACTCAGCTTTGCCATCAAATTGTTCATACCATATATGGTAACCCGCGATGGAATAAGAAGGAACCTATAAACACACAGAAATTTATAAAGTGTTTGTAACTACTTCGGCTCAGTTGGTGTCTGTCTACCCTTTGATCAGCTGGGCCTTAGTGGATGGCGTTATCCACCTTTCATGATTTACTCCTTGACATCAGCTATTATTGGTGGTAAAATATTTTATGATATCTAACCTTCCATTTGACCATGACCTGATAAGCTCCATTAGACTGAACCGTTAAGTCCAAAGGCGGTGTAAGGGGAACTGAAAAAATGAAAAGAAAACACTCACTGTACAGAACTATATCACTTCAACATCCCCAGATAAGCCTTTACCGCAGTTAATTTACCTTTGTCAACTTCAAGTTGATAGACAGGGCAGCTAAGTGTCCTAGATTGAATTAGTACAAGTCTACTCCCGCTCTATCACGAATGCCGTTTTCTCACTGGAAACGCCACTCACTATCTATCCTGTTATAGATAGTGAGTAGCCTAGCAGTGAGCGGTTGTTAAAAAAATGGCGGCCGCTTGTTTGAGTTTTCGAGGATTTAGATAATTTGCTGTAACTTTAATAGATTTATCCTGAGACAATTAGATTATTTGCTCTCGCTTTCTGTGTGTGACAGTTCACATGGGAGCATCTCGAGCTCATAATCTAATTGCTAACTAGCAACCAATCTGCAGCACGTTGCAATACTAGGACTATCCGGGGGGGGGACTCCCGTATAGAAAAGACGGGGGTGCTCGTCGGAAATTTTGAAAAGAACCCCTAAGAGGTACAAAAATCCTGTTTTGTGTGCGTGGCTTGAAATTTTTTTCACCCCTAAGAAGTACCAACTCTAAAACAACACATTATCTTCTATGAGCACCACCGTCCTTTTTATATGGGAGTCCCCCCCCCCCCGGGAACTACACACTCACGAGGCGCTTCAAAAGACATCTCCGATTAAGTTTCTTAGTTATTCTCACCTAACTGCAGGGTGGTCGCTGTTTTTGAAACCTCTTTACTCCATCGTTCCACGCCATCATTTCTTCTCCTTCCGGCGTAAACTTTAATA
>Ga0126338_10001750_pt1 | contig 14354 bp, 11 predicted proteins | sample OrbCmetagenome_2_FD_92529 | JGI IMG/M metagenome (GOLD analysis project Ga0126338, IMG submission 92529) | Coral microbial communities from Petempiche,Puerto Morelos, Mexico - Orbicella C C metagenome | ecosystem: Host-associated > Invertebrates > Cnidaria > Coral | place: Petempiche,Puerto...
ACAGTTCGGAAAAATTGTTGAAATCCAAGATGGCAGACATTTTCAAATAAGACATCATTTAGGCGTGATAAGACATCATGATCGACATGTGACTATCATTTTAATAATTAAGTAGACAAGTATGAATGCTTTACAGGTACGTGCAATTAATGGATAGGTTAGGTTGCTACTAAGAGATCAGTGGCAGATTCAGACCTTGAGCAAAGGGGGAAGGGGGGGGAGGGGCGGTTTTGTTTTGCTTGCCCTTCCAGCTTTTCTTCCTTCTGTGATTTCTTATTTTTTTTTACCCAAAATAAGGGGAGGCCGGGCCCCTCGGGCTCCTTCCCTAGATCCACCACTGGAGACCAGGGCGGTAAGGCGTTATATAGGGTTATTATTAACTAATTCTGAAAGACATTTTTAATCCAAAGAATAGTCTTTAAAATCTTTTGACATCTTCTGATATTTCTGAATCGTCTTTGAAATTCCTGGCACTGATAAACAGGATACAAATTTCATGCCCGAGACTTAGTCTGAGTGACTTGACTTCAAGTAGTCACAATCTTTTTTCAGCTATCATCTACAAATATAAAAGTGATTTCTCCTGAACTCGAAGAGTAAAGATTGTTATTGGTTATTTATAAATAAAGTGAATCCAGAACTCAATTAAGGCACCTAAAAAATGGGAGCGTGACCTGCAGTTCAATGATATTTTAAATAAAATTTTAATATAATGCGCGCTCTGATTGGCTGAAACAGTGTGCTTTACAGAGAACAGAACATGAGTTGATGACGGTAAGCTGGCTTTCAAATTTTTGCTTCAGAAGTTTGACAAATTCGACCTAAATTAAACATCTCCTGTGACTCAGACAAACGCAAAGTAAACGAGCTATTTGTCTGTAGTAAATATGGTTCACGGAGACCATTGTTAACAACAGTAGTGTAAAAACTGTACGAAAATAACAAGTTTTGCTAGATTCCGACAAAACACAAGTACATAGCCAAACACGGAGCGATCCTATATAAATAATCAAAGAGCTCTTAGAGCCAGCTCATTCATGTAATGACTAATGTGCATTGTGCTCCTTGGCTATGAAATATTGGTACAGTTGTACCCAGTTAATTGGAACCTTTGATGGAAATAACAGTTTGAAACAGCAGGATTTAAGTTTAAATAGATATCATTATTCTTGGGAAAATATCCATATTCCTCATTGGGATTGGAAATCAGACAGTCCCCTCTGTGGAGGGAATAGGCATTATCTGGAATCACACATTATTGATCCATTCCCATGAACACCAAAACCTCACAAATTTTTTTCAACTAATTGCAGTTGACAGAAACGTTGGGAAGATTAACGGTCAGCCTTTAGCACTAGGAGCTTTGGGATGGATTGGGTAAACCATGTGAGCTATGATTGGTCGATGGTTGCCTTTGGAAGCCATTGATCAATCATAGCTCACATTTTGTATCTGAACCATCCCAGTAATGGTAAAGGTTAAGTCTGCATATGAGCCAAGGGGCCTATCAGGCCAGAGCTTATCCCAGTTTCTTTAGCATGAAGCAACTAGGAGTATTTCTACTCCCCCTGGATGAGATGCTAGTCCATTGCAGGGTTACCCCCAGCATTAAGTTCACTGGTACCAATTTATACACCTAGGTGGAGGGAGGTACTGTAAAAGTAAAGTGTCTTGCTCAAGAATGCAACAAAATGTCCCTGGTCAGGGCTCGAACCCAGACAGCTCAATCCAGAGACAAACACACTAACCATGCGGCCACTACACCTCCCACCATCCCAGTAATGCTAGTGCCAAAAGCTGGCTCTCAGTCTCCGCAAAGTTTCTGTAAAGGGCAATAGGTTGCTTAAGAGTAACAAAATATGATATGTACTTAGTGAAATATTAAGGATATCTAGTTAAATGACTATTATGCTGTTAAATAATAGTACCAATTTATTAATTTTTATAGCATTTATTTACATACACTGATCAATTTGTAAGCAATGGGTAGCCAGTGAAGTTCCTACTGAGCTGGCAGTATGTGCAAGTACTTGGGTATGTTCAAATTAAGTAGATAACAGCTGCATTTTGGACATGCTACAGCTTGGAAATTTGCACTTTGGGAACTCCATACACTAAGCTACAGTAGCTGAGTTGAGAGGTAATAAAGGCACGGAAAATAATTTTATTGTGCACAAACTATCCTCAGATAAATATTTCTTAATTTTTCTTATATCACGTAAATGAAAGAATACACTCCTACATGCACCGCCATGGACATTTTTACACCGAGCCAGACTCCTAAATATCAAGCACAGGCAACAGAGTAATATCATTATCACCAATGTGTAAGCAAATGTTGCAATTTAACTTATTTAGCTGATGCCATGTTCCAATAAATGTTCATCAATAACTCCTCGGTTTTGTCATAATCAAGTAAGAGTCCATAATCAATCATCCAGCTTCAAATATCTGCAATACACCTTAGTTTCCAAGGCTCTCACTGCAACATCTTGACTGACTTGGCCATCTGGCTTGAAGCTTTAAGTGAAGCCGAGTGTTGTTAGTAAAGCAATGCACATGTGGTAGGCATTTTTCTATAACATCGAACAACTGAGATGAGTAAATAAAATTATTGCCAACGAGCCAGCTGAGCGAAGACGCGAGGCTGGCGAGGCGGCAGCATTATAGAGCCGTGCGAAAGTACTGTGCAGGTGGAAAAAATCTCGAGCGATCGAGAGACATGTTTGTAAGGAAAGATTCCTGAGATTCCAATGACGCGATGGAAAAGAGGTCGATTGTCTTACGACGGACCAATCGCAGCGCGCAGAGATTGTGACGTCAAGCCTGCATGGTTATGACGTCAAGACTGATCATCGCTGCTCAGCAGCTTTGGCATTCATTAAGGGGAGTTGTAATCAAGTATGAGGTAAGAAAAACGTAATTTTCACGTGCTTTTGTAAGTTTGATTTGTTTTTATTTCCAATTGTATGTCAGTGTACTGTAGTTAAGTGCCATTGTGGTATATTTATCGAGCTAGCAAGTTCAAAAATCGGCCAGCGAGCCAAAAGAGTACTCGGCCACCGTGCCAAACTCGGCCAGTGTGCCAAATTCGGCCAACGTGCCAAATCTAGACAATGCCAGCGGGCATAAAGCAATCAAAGAAACTTAAAAACCTCTTTAAACTGAATTCAATCAAAGGAAAGCTAAAACAAACGACAACTGTAGCAAACTATCGGCCAGCGAGCCACACGAGAGTAAACTCGACATCTGCCAGTGAGCCAACTTTGTCACTGCCAGCGAGCAAAAAGCAAGCTAAGCAAATGAGATTTAACTTAACTTAACTTAAGCTTAAGTTAATCAAATTCAAAGCAAACCTAACGTCTAAGCGGAGAGCATGCCTTGGAGAGCTAGCGAGCTACAATAAACAAAGTACTTTGTAAATCAACTGTCAGCTTGATCAATTCATTCCACTGTTGTCAAGCGTATCATGTGTTTTTCGAACCACAGACTTTTTGCTCATTGGTGCAAACTACATTGTAAAGTACAAGGTACACGTAGAGCAATAAAACGCACAAAAGTTTGGAAAATGATGTGTCTATTGTTTATGTTGTTACTCTTTCCCAATCTTACTGCCCACAATGATCTCTTAAAATTAGGGAGTGTGTGCCGAAATTGCAGCATCATCTTTTTTAGATTTAGGGGGAGATACTTGTCAAGGCGAATAGCTTATCCTTCTAATGGTAGTTTCAATCCCTTCATTATTTCAAACAAGGAAGCACACATTGTGAATGGGAACATAAATTCAGAAGCTACTAAAGTCTTGGAAGAAAAACACAATGCAACATGTGATAGCACTGATAGTATTTGTACATATATGTATGAAGGGTCAAATGTGAGAGATCACTTTCGTAATTATTGTTTGACCAATGTAGGGAAATTTTCTTGTGCAGTTGATTGCTTTCTTGAGCTATGTTATATTGTTTTTTTGCAATTATCTTCAAAACATTACATGTCATGAAATGCCATTGAATGAAGACACAGAATAGAGTAGCACAATTCTTAACCCTGTACAGCTTAAGCCACAGAAGCAGCTGATTATAGATGAGTTATTACAAAGCCACAAAGTCAATTGACCTCAAAGGAATTCAAGTCCTCTGAATGAGTTTAAAATTGAATATTTAGCTACTATGGCATTTCCCACTTTGTTTCCAGATGGTGAAGGAGATCCTACTAACAGTGCTACAATGCGTGATGTGACACTTGGAGATAAAATGAAACATTTGATTAAATTTACTGAATATAATAATGGTAAATGGACATACAGGTTTGCAAATCACCCACGGTTTGCTTATTGGGCATTCAATGCAATATGATTCAAAGGCACAGGCTCCTTAGTCAGGGAAACATTTTTTTTAAAGCAAAACCCTGGTGATACTGAGTTAACTGTAGAACAACTTCAGCAGATGCTTCAATCGAATACATATTCCACTTTAATGTCTAACCTTATGCATTATGCTAAAAATGTTACTGGTAGCAATAGCTATTGGCACAAAGCTAAAGGGGATTTGCGGGCTACCATTGCTCAAGTAGGACCTCCTACAATTTTTTCACTTTATCTTGTGCTGAGTACCACTGGCCTGAATTTCATGAACTTTTTTGTGACCCTCACTCTGAACACATTCAACCAGCAATCAGGCAGCAAAATGTTCTTGAAAATCCACATATCTTGGATTGGTTTTTTACTGAGCAAACAGATCGTTTTGTCAAATTTTGGTGAAAAGAGTCGTTAGGGACTTCTTGGCATTTTTACAGGTATGAGTATGCAGTTCAGAGGTTCAGTTCATTGTCATGGAGCTGCTAAATTGAATAATGATCCAGGACTGTGAAATGACTGAAATTGCATTACAAGGTTTTTTAGCATCAAAGTATATCAATGAGAGCAAAGGAAATTTGTCAGAAGAAGAAATGTTGGAACTAGAGAGTAAGAAAAATCAGGGTATACAAGCTGAGTCTGTTGTTTGTCAGTATGTTGACTTTATACTGTACTAACAACTTGGAATCCATGTTCTCCAGAAGAAGGGTGGTCCAAACCAGATTCTCATCCATGTCAAACACCCTACACTGTATTTGTCCTTGAACGACAAACAAAAAGAAGAAGTCTATGTCAATTTATTTAATTCTGTTGAGAGGCATACAATGTGCAGTACATGTATATACTAAGTACTGTCTAAGATAAAGTAACAAAAATGAATTAAGCTGTAGATTCAAATTTCCTTTTGAAAACTGTGCCAAGACAAGAATAGATTTTGAAGCAATAAACACTAAATCAGGCTAAACAAAGTATAGAGCAACTATTGTTACTAAGCGAAATGATTCAAGATTAAACCGTCACCAACCACTGCAACTCCAACTATGGAGAGCAAATTGTGACATTAAAATTATTGTAGATTATCAGGCATGTTTGGAATATCTTTTGAAGTACACATCAAAAGGAGAGAAAGCTTATTCAGTTCTAAATAATGCATTCACCAATGTTATTAGTAAAATATCAGATACAAGTGACATTCATAAATTATGATCAAAAGTGTAGGACAAAGAGACTATTCAACCTAAGAAGTTATGCATCATTTACTCTCACTCAAATGTGTAAGTGCAATACATGAAGTAGTAAACGCATCTCTTGATGGTTCACGGAGAGTTCAGGTGTCCAGAAAGAAGGATTTTTGTGCCATCACATCCATGCTGGATATTTATGCCGAACGAGAGAAGTTTATCAAGACATTTCCAGACATACTGGAATATAATTTTTTGCAATTTACCTCCACATTTGTAAGCAAAAACTCAAACCTCGAAAAAAGGAAGCGACCTGTTATAGTTAAAACGTATCCCAACTTTTCTTCAAATCCTCAAAATCAGCATTATGGACTGTTCTGTAAATATCAACTGCTAAAATATAAACCTTGGCAGCATGCACCAGACAATGCTTGGGACAACTTTCAACAGTGAAAATTACAAAGCATGTTGGATGAATCTTTTGTGCAGTGATCGTGGGAAGAGCAGTGTTCCTGACTGGGAATTATAATTGAGTGCCTTAAAAGCAGCTATTAATATAGAAAATGAAAATGAAGACAGAAATTACTGAGGAAGAAAAGGAAGAATGGATGTTTATGTCAAAACTGAATATACAGGAGTTGGACACAAGTACTGAATATAATTCAGTGTTAGCTCCTGAAGGATATTGGCATAATGTTCGTGAACATTTTGAGGATGTTGATCTACTTTCTGTGACATCTTGGTTAAATACTCAAAAAAATCGAAACAAACCAAGTTGGCAGATATCATCAAGAGTAATACATATTTCGAGTTTTATTAGCGATCAGTTGTCGGCATACCATATCATTTTAAATCACTTCAACAGCAGCAATGAACTGCCATTGCATCTGCTTATTAAAGGAATTGCAGGTTCAGGAAAAAGTTGTTATTGATGCTGTAAGAAATGTTCTTAAGAAAAAATGTCAAGCACTAGCATATACTGGAAGGGCCTCTTTTAATGTCAATGGTGTAACACTGCATTCTTTTCTCAAACTACCGATTGGTTCAAAAAGACTCTTTGAATTGAAAGGAATAGCTTTGCAACAACTCCAGAGCAATTTACAAAACATTCAATATTTTATTATAGACGAATATTCGTTTGTTGGCCAGAGCTTATTTGGGTGGATAGATTGTAGATGCAGGCATGCTACAGGTCTAGCCGATCAAGCTTTTGGTGGTCTTTCTGTTATTCTGGTGGGTGATATAGCACAGTTATCCCCAGTTGGTGATAAACCAGTTTTCCATTCTTTGCCGAAATCAGACAAGCAGATCCAGGGTCACCTCATCTATCAGGAGTTCAAACAGGTTGTCACATTGTCAGTGAATCATAGAGTTGATGGCGAAAGTAATGACCAAGGCTGCTTTAGAGATCTTCTCATTAAAGCACGTAATGGAGAGTCCACTATAGCAGATTGGCAGAAATTATTATCTAGAACTCCTGAAAATGTAACAAATAGTGAAGAATTCCTAACATCATCTGTAAGGCTATCCTATCTGAAGTCAAAAGTTGCAGAAATGAATTTGATCAAATCAAAAAATCTGAACTAGCTATAAATAGCAACAATTAATGCCCGTCACTGAAGTGGTGCTCAAATGCTGAGCTCTGATAAAATGGGAGGATTAGAACTTGCCTGTCATATATTTAGCTAAAGGTGCTAGAGTAATGCTCACTATGAACATTTGGACAAAAGTTGGTCTTTGTAATGGTGCACCAGGAACTGTATTAGATTTTGTTCATGCTGATGGCCAAACTCCTTCAGCCCTACGTATTTGTGTTCTTGTTCAGTTTGATGAAGACTATATAGTGGACCTCTTCCGACTGCAAGTTTTCCAAGATGCGTTCCAATTTGTCTAATAACCCAGATTTCTCAAAACGTAAGTCAGAAATGTGAAAGACAATAACTTCCTTTAAAGCTAGCATGGGCCATGACTATTCACAAGAGCCAAGGTCTAACTCTTAAAAAGCATGGGTAGATCTCGGCCCTTCATGCAGAGAGTTCACCTGGTATGACATACGTTGCTCTTAGTAGAGTAAAAAAACTCCAAGGTCTCTTACATCGAGCCAATGACATTTGAAAGGCTGCAAGCTTACAAAAAAATCAACATATTTGAAATATAGATTGTTAGAAGAAAACAGACTTGATTCTCTATCTAAAAGTACTTCTAAATATGGACATCTTGAGTAAGTTTGACTTAATGCAGTAAAACACGTTCTGCAAAAGCTAAAGCAAACATCCAAATACAAATGATTGCGTTCCCCTTTTTTTCTTCCTTTGACTTTATGCATTTTAATAAAACATTATTCTTTGTTGCAGACAATGGCAAGCAAAAGGAATTATTGTAAGTATTGCAATTTTATCTAATAAGTATTCATGCCCCTAAGTGGTCTAGGTCTAAACAGGGACAACTGGTGTCCCTGTTATTTTTTTGACATTTGCAGTCTTTCAGCGAGTCTGCTAAACACTATATAACTATTCATTCTTGTTGTCTGTCAGCAGTAGTCAACTCAACTGCGCCATATACAGACGTCGAGTATTCGCTGAAAGGAAACCCGTGCTCGTAGTGCATGGACGTTTTACAGCATTGTATTTTAGTCATTGTACCATTTGCAATTCCCCTATGTTTCAGAGGAAGGTCTACACTGTAAATAATACAATTTCATAAAGCGCAAAGAAAGGAAATTGACTGTTATGCTGCCTTAAAATCCCAAAATTGTTCAATGTACAGCTAGACGAGTGTGTGTAAGGACATGCAAGTTTCGATCAGACGGCAATTTAATTTGCTAAAGCGTAGAGTATAATACTATTTGATAAGTCGCGAGTTTGTGGGAAATCGCCATTTGAAGAAAATCTGGCCAGAATTCTGCTAAAACACTGAATTAGATTATTCCCTATCGATTTCTATGGGATGACAGCTGATGAGGCCTTCCGCATTCTCAACCATTACCTTACGGGAGTCTGGAGCCGATAATCTAATTTATTTATACAGGTTAGTAAACAAAAGGGCAATGCAAAGCCATTTCTCTTACCAAACGAAAGGTGCAGCATCTTTTCCACAAGACAATCACACTGCTTCTTCCAGCTGTACTTCAACGCATACTTTTCTCGAAGAAGGTTGGCCTCTTCAAGTCGAATCTGTCTACCTTTTCGACGGACAATGCTGATAGCCTTGGCCCATTCTTTTGGATCTTCTGAATCAACTACGTGAGAGAAACCTGAAAAAACCTTCTTCAGAGCATCTCCAAGTCCTGAGTTACCACTCACAAGTACAGGAAGACCAGCAGATAGAGCTTCGAGAGCGGTCAAGCCAAAGCCCTCAGTCCTCGATGGCATGATTGCCAGATCGACCTCACAGAACAACCTGGCTAGCTCTTCCCTACGATCCTTAAAGCGGCGAACGGTTAGCTGACTTGGGGGGATACCATGCTGGAGAAGCTTTTGTGTCACTTCATCCTCTTTTCCTGCTGGTGCTCCAACAAACATGAGCTGGTAGGGTGAGTCTTTCAGTTCGGCAACTGCTTGAACAGCAATGTCATATCCCTTTAAGTGGAAATCTTCACTGTCACCACGTCCAAATACCAGAACAGAAAACTTCCCTCTTTCTTCAGTGGCTTGCTGAACGCTGAGAAACTCCGTGAAAATGCTTGGGGTGAGATTGATAACATCTTGATCTTTCCTACTGAAACGGAGGTATCGGGAGTAGGCATCTGCCAGCTTGGGTCCAACAGCGACAACTTGATCGGCCCGCTCGCAGAGTTTTACTTCTGCTTGATGTTTTTGCCCCCCTTTGAAAATTGCTTCTTCATAACTCCTGTACATCCCAAGCTCTTCCGGAGCCGTGTGGACAACTTGAATCCACTTGCAATCATGATGCCGCTTTATGAGTGGTATTTGTCGACCAAGGTGAATTCCGTGTCCAATTAAACAGTGAGGAAGATGACCTTTAGGTAAAGAAGCCAACCAATCAATTGGCTCAAAACCTGGAAGTTCTTCTGCTTCAATGAGCTGAACACTGTGTCTACCAGCAACGTTCTTATCTTCTTCGCTACATTTGGGAAGATAGACATAAACCTCCACATCAGGGTGCTCTGCCAATTGTATTGCAAGTTCTCTGCTGATGGTCGACAAGCCACCCTTTGATGACTTCCATTCACAACTTAACAGAGTAACTGTCAATGTCTTGTCAGAGGGCAAGTTTGGTTTTTCATCTTCCAAGACTTTCCGAGATGTGGACGCCACACAATGAAAGGGGGATTCCTAAAACCAAATTAAAGATGAGAAATTCAAGCGCTGCATAAATATAATCTCAATTTTCACTCACAGATTGAAAACGGGTGGGTTCTCAGCTTGATATCTTGGACAGTGAATTATGTCACAAAAGTATTTTTTTATAGAAACCCTCGAAAAAAAGATTTGAAATGAATTATGAAATTACAAAAAAAAATTGAACTTAAAGGCATTGTACTTTCTCCAAAAGTTATTCCTAGCCGACCTTAACAAACAAGTTACAACAAATGTGCCAGCTAAAGAAAGCAGTACTCTTGAAATAAAAACTCTCTTTTTCGTGCAGAGTGCACCATTGGGATGGTTTAGGGGTCTACCCTCCGCTAATCCGCTAATCCACTATCCACTAACGCGCTAAGATGTAAACCTTCATGTTTTGTTAAGGCGGGGGTTAACATGAAGGTCGTATTTTGGCTGGGTATCATGACCGTTTAACGCAAATATCTCGTTCTCATTTCAAGCAGTCAAAAATTCCTCTGCTCATCCCACATATCTAGTGCTTTGGTGATTTTTGGGTACAATTGGGGATAAATAGTTTTTCTCAAAGGATTAGTAAAATTTATGGAAATAGGAAATATTGAAGATTTCATGGTGTTTTAAAATTAGAATTTGAAGTTAAAAATTGGTAGACGTACACCTCCCAAAAAATCTGAGTTATTTGCCTCAAAGTGAAAGTGAATGTTAACTTTTATAATCAAGTTTTATACAATCACATTAACTAAGATTTGTAGTAAACTGTAAGAGCCAGCTGGCACGTGCATATCACTGCAAAATAACCTTTCGGTATTATTTTGCGCCACATGCGCAAGGAGATCAACCCTTTTGATGGATAATAAAGCATCCTAGCAATCACATGATCTGTTAAGGAAAGGAAGTTCTAGCGACTGCCATTGAGGGTTTATATTCCAGCCAACTTTTTCCGCGTCACAAGATTTCAGAGAAGACCCCTACATAACCGAAGATCTCCGAAGACGTTTCAAACGCTCGAACCACAGCATCATCTCCAGAACTTTTCCTTTGAAAACCGGAGATGTGGTGGTAATCCACTGTCATTTACAAGGACTTTTCTTCTTTTACTTTGGTAAATGAATTAACATTGATATTTTTTTGAAAATCTGCAGTTATGGCTGTAATACAAAAAGCTCCAATTTTTCAGCTAAAAGTTTATCCTTTAAACAGGTCCCACCATTTTTTCCTCCTCAGGCTGCTCACGGCCAGCTCCGCTCATCTCGATTTTTGTTCGCTCTATAACCCAATCGACAGCCTGATCAAAGCCTAAGTGTGAGAAATTAGTTCATAGTCCTGAGTGAGTAGGCATGAGATCAACGTTTTCCACCCTCATTTGTGAACCATTTCAAAAATTTGCTTTTTTTTACTTTCGGTTCTCCTTCAGTGTGATGGCCATTTCTGGAGAAAATCCCAAAAGTCAATGGGCAATAAACGAGATAAAATTGCTTCACATTATAAATCATGAACCAAAACATGTCGACTGAGTGCACTTAACGGGCGAGTCACCGTATGAAAAAGGGGAAGAAAAACAGCTTAGCAAAATAGCAACCAGGCTCTGAAAAAAGACATTACCTCTTGTGGCTTGGACATCGCAGGAAACTTTTAGAGAATGACTGGCGTGCTCTAACTACATCGTATTTTGAAGTAAACCTAAGTAAACATTAGTATAAGAAAATAATTAGTGCTTAAATATAAGATACTACAAAGAACTATTATATCTCGCTAATGACAAATAACTATGCACTTATCATTGACTTTTCCAGGGAAAAAGCCTCAGAAATATGCGGGGAATGGCACATTTTTGACATTTGTTCTGCCCGCGGGGTAGCGGTATTAATTAGTTTTGGAAACGAACGTGTCACACCCCAGGATGCACCCATCGGACAACGCTTTTAAAATCCCAGATAAACTTGTAGTATGTTATTTGAATGTAATGTGTAGGTATTGTAATATTCGTAATACAGTGGGGATGCTGCATCCAGATTAGTACAAGGAGAGTTTTTGAATTTTGAATTTTTTTTGAATTTTGAATTTTCAAATATGCTTGTAACTGCAAGATTATGTGGTCCTCATCTTTTGTTGTTAAGTAACCTCTTGCATTTAAAAATGCAAATAAAATCACGATTTAGGTTGATTTGATTTCGCTAAAGTTCGCTAGTAATTAAACTACTGGTTTTACCCCGGGCGACGAAATTGTTCCCTGACAAACGCCGATGATTGAGTTTGTTTAGGACAACTGAGTCATTCATGATCAATCTTTGCGAAACGTAGAAACAGGGTAGATTTCACATTCCGCGACTTCCGCTTTCAGTTCTTCGAATGTGAACGTGTCTCGTTGTGTATAAACTTGGGACTAAACTGCTCGTTATGAATGATAGTTAGCTCAAAAATTATTGGATATTAAATTAAAATCTTCTCAATAATTAAATAACTGTGGAAATGACTAAGGTTTTTCCCGTGACTGTTACTTGTTAGCGCTACCGAATTTTGCTCTTCCCTCAAATGTGCTCACGTTTCATTATTTTATTTCACTCATCCTGCTTACCTAAAACGTTAAGGCTTCTCTTGTGGCCAGAATCAGTCTCTTCTACGTATAACTGTGGCCATGAACAGGAGATTCCTACATGGAATGAAAATTCACTTAGTAACTTAAATTAAAATCCCACTGTCGTTGCGTCTGGCCTAACAGTGAATCCGTCTAGTCACTCGAAATGAATTATTCTCAGAAGCAAATGTTCTTTTCCTTACCTGAAGTCCCTTCTAGAATCAGTTCATGTCCATTTTATCCATCGGTAAAATAAAAAACCGCTCCTTCAGCAGACAGGGTGTTGTCTGAGCAGATCAAAGTCTGCAATGATCACGAGATCAGAAACACTCAAGCGGAATCGAAGGTTTTATTATATAAAATGTCACGCCACCCCAAACTATCGACCATGATTGGTCAACCCTCAAAAATTTGGAAATCCACACTAGCAACAGATTGAAAACTTCCCTTGAATTGTTTTTAGTTGTAGAAATGTTGGCAGAGTTCTTACCTAGCAGAGAAGTTCTGTAGTCGTGCAGTGGTTTTTATTCTGTTGAAAATGACACAGTGTCAGTCAGTCATCAAGGAGTTTACAATTGTAGAAATAAACAAGTTGGCTCTAAACTCAAGTAACATATAAAACATTTGCTCTCGGTCAAAATTGAAAATGTTGCTGCGAACAAAGCTGCTGCAGCAATAAGAGATCAAAAATAAGAAAGATTTGGTTTTCCGCATTGGCTTTATCGCTCTAATGTGTCAGGAGAATATTTAATTCCTTACATGCAAATTGTATCTGCTAACATTTCAATCAAGCTTCTTAACTTTCACCAAGGAGAAAGCAGTCGTTCAGTGTTTACGAGTCAACATTGTAGTGTTAGAAACCATTATGAATTTCATCTTACTAGTAAATAAAACAGCGAGATTAAAAGACTTATAACAGAAACGAAAATGGTCCAAATGCAAATCAAACTCTAAAAAATTCAAAAGATTCAACAGACTACAGTTGTTTTACAAAGAGGCATGGTAACTCTTTTGAATATAAAGAAAGTCACACTGTACAGAATTAAAGAAATAAGCAGGATTGTTTCATTGGCCAGGTAACAAGCATACTCTGTAGTAAATTAACAGATTGACGTCTACAACAAATTGAGAAAAGCAAGCAAGCAAAAGCTTTCCACCTTTGTTGTTTTATTGGTCCATACATATAGAGACAAACACAGCTAAAAACACAGACCGCAATGCACATATCAGATTTTTTTTATAATTTTCTTACTTTGCAGAGAGGTTCTATGGTCATGCAGTTGTTTTTTAACTCACTTGAAAACGAGCCTGTGTCAGTCAGTCCGTCAGTCAGTCACCAAGAAGTTTATACAACTGTAGAAACAAACAAGTTGGCTCAAACATTTACTAATTATATTTGCTCTTAGTCAAACTTGAAAGTATTGATGCTAACAAAGCAGCAATGAGATTGAAAATTTAAACGCATAAGTTAACGACCCATAAGAAAGATTTGCTTTTTCGCGCTGGGTTTATCGCAGTGTCGTCAAGAAAAACCTTTACTACTTGAGTCAGGCAAAAAGACAGCAATAATGATTACTCCCAGGTTATTGCTTAACTTACTGCTCGCTAGTAAATACTGATACTGATTAATTGTAAATTCGCCTTTATCGCACAGCAGCCATCTTGGATTGACGTCATGTACTTTTGACATCAATGCGAGGCCACGCGTGTAAAGTCAACTTCCGGCGATCGAGGAGTCAAGGCGATCATCTGCAATCATGCCCAACGGAGATCACTGTTGCGTGCCGCAATGTAAAAATAATCTCGCTAAAAATATTCCGAATCATACCTTTCACCAATTTCCCAGTGATGAAGCCATTCGAAAGCAGTGGGTTGTCAAAATACGGCGAGACGTGGGCAAAAGTGTCCAGGTAAGTTGGTTAGGTTATCGATGTCATTGTTGC
>Ga0126338_10001752_pt1 | contig 14348 bp, 7 predicted proteins | sample OrbCmetagenome_2_FD_92529 | JGI IMG/M metagenome (GOLD analysis project Ga0126338, IMG submission 92529) | Coral microbial communities from Petempiche,Puerto Morelos, Mexico - Orbicella C C metagenome | ecosystem: Host-associated > Invertebrates > Cnidaria > Coral | place: Petempiche,Puerto...
AATGACACAAAAGTAAGGTGAGTTTATTGTCCTTGGCAAAAGTTGAATGTGATTTGGAGAGCTGAAGCTTTTCGTTTAAATTCTATTTGCGCTTGTACACAGAGCTGGCAGGTGATTTAACGAAAGCAAGATGAATTGATCCGGTTAACGATCTCAAGAAACTAAATAAGAATCGGTTTGAAGTACCTCCGGCTAACATTCTAAGCAGGCGTCGTTTGTGTGTATTTAACTTCAGCAGGGTTTAAGATATCTTTTTTTTCTTCAAGCCCATATTATCAGAACACGAATAACTAAACCCGGCCTCCCATGATTAATGAAAGCTCTTCCGATTTCCAACCGAGAATTTGGTTTTTGGCGGCTTAATTCCTCGCGTAAATTCAGCTCCTCCAAGACTCAGCTCACTTTCTGGAACAAGTCAAGATCACCGTAAAGAATACAAAATCAGTTTTTAGGATAAAGGATGACAACAAAAAAAAGCGAAAAAATAGAAACGGGTTCTTTGTCAAATCTTGTTTTTAAATTAGCCAGCTGATACCACAAACCGCGGGAAAACCACTCGACGCAGTACTTTCAATTCACGGGAATATTTTAAATTTAATTAATCATTTGTGAATTCATTCGAAACATAAACATGTCCTTCATTTATTCAAACGAAATCGAATTTCCCGTCCAATTGAAACTTTACATCATGTCACATTTAGTTTTGATCGCGTAAAATAAAACACTATTCATAGAATTTTTGCGTATTTAAAGTCAACCCGATGGATTTCAAGTATAGGAGCAAAAAAATCGCCAAAAGCAAGGAAACAAACTGTAAAACCGCGAGCATTAGCTGTTCGTCGAATGCCGGGTAATAATTTTTTTTACGGTTTAAATTTATTGTTTGAGCGCACGTTTGAAGAAGGAAGTTTGATTTATACGTTGTCAGATATGTAGTTTAACAGGCTTTTATGCTTTCAGTGGACGGAACCTACGCCAAAAATCTGTCATTTACAGAATCCCAATTAGTGAATTCGTCAAAACTATTGTGTTGATTTTGAAATTGCAGGGCAAGAGGGAATCGACTAGACTTTGGAAATACGTTTCGCTGGAGCACACTAATCAATAGAAATTTCTCATATCACTCAGTGGGAGAGTTTTGAAAACGTAATGAAGTGCTTTTCACGTTTTGAAATTATGACAAGAAACCGCTCAAACTATCCTTGAAAATACCACTTTTGAGAGCGTATCGCTTAATTGCAAACGATACAAGACGCGTTACTTTTCGAGCTAAACTGCTTTAATTTTGAACGAAAGGTAATTGATATTGCCCGCTGCGGACGAACAAAACTTAAAGTAAACACTTCTCACCAGAGCTGGTACTTTAGTGAAGATCTCTACAAGGGATAAGCTTTATAAACAAAGTCAGAGATCTTTGGTTACCTTGGTATTCAATATTTGACCGCGGTTCCTGCTAATTTTAAATTAAAGCCAAAATGTTTAGAACGCAGAACAAAGAAAAAAGAACAGCACTTAATCTTTGAGTAATATGCTTTTCTCCACCAAAAAAAGATGCCGAAAGAATATTACTCTAGGTACCGTGTTTAATTTATAAATATTTGCTCTTTTTTTCCATTTTGAAAGGCCCTCCAGTTGACTTGCAGGTCGCGATATGAATTTTTCATTACGTGAGCTCGCCATTTCAACTGTGATGATAACTTTTGTTCAACTTTGATATGGCTTGCGATACGTAAAACATATTCGAGGTGAATAAAAATCATATCTTACTCGCTGTAATCTTTAATTCGTTGAAGTTTTCTCAAAATACACACAATTTTTTTTAATCCTCGATTTATATTCATAGCATCAATTCGATTCTTTCTGCGCTAAAATTAAGAAAATTCTGCATCTGTAATGGTACTAACTCTTCTTCTTGTCACGATTTTCGTTTTTATTCAGGGATCTCCTGCTAAATAAGTTCGCTGCTCTGCACAGCCTGTAGATACGTGGAGCGGCGACACATTAAAGCTACAATGCAGCTCAATTTCAGGGTAAGACGACGATTTTCTGCGAGCATGCGCTGCAGAACTATGAACAATCTAATGTGACATGTTCTAGTCAGTGCAGCCGTTTGTAGCTCAAGATCTAGCCGCGATGAAACTTATCCAGCACAAAGGAACATCCAGTGGGATTCTTCTCCTTTACTACACATTTAGCCTATTTTCGATTATCGAGGGCTCGACGCGTTTTACAAATGTTAAAGTTGGCATTTTCGTGGATCGCTGGAAGCCCAGTGAAACATCACTCGAAAATTACGGACCTAATATCGCGAACTTTCACCGCGCAGCCACTTTGAGTAATATATCGCTGCACATAAAAACAATTCCTCTAAACGGATTGTCATTTGACGAGATTTCGGAAACGCTCTGCTCCGACATCGTGGAAAATAACGTGACAGTGATTGTACTGCAGACGAGGAGGGAACACTTCACGCAGTTTGTGGGAAATTTGGCGTCGTATCTTAAAATACCAGTCATTGAAAGTCTCATGCAGGCACCCCAACTGGGCGACAAGGTAGGGATAATAATTTAAAGTCTGGTATGTGATCCTATTTCCTTTATGCAAGGAATTCTCGCTCTTTTGAGTTCCAAATAGGAACATGACACCGAACCAATCATATACTTTAACGAGTGACTATAGGAACAAACAGACGATATCTTTTGGTTTACCGCATTTTAATAAACTCTTTAGACTAAATATCACAAGATTTTTTTAAAAGATTGTACAGACATGTCGCTGTTATTGTTCAACAGGCTAATTCTGGTTACGGTTTTCTGTCTTTGCTGTCGCCGAATTCTAAGGTTGTAAAATTATGTACTTCTGAAACTTCAATGCTAAAGATGGCTCACTGTTTGGTGTGTGTGTGTGTGTTTTTAATTTTTCTGACGTCGACTGGAGAAAAATTGTACACAGACCAAATTGCGTCTTTCTCTGGACATCAATGATGCAAAAGTAGCATAAAAACTACGAGCGCGTTTTCATCAATTTTACAAAGCAAATTGCCTCCAGAAACTTCTTCGTGACCATAGAAACTCGTGTGAACTGCAATTTACGCTAATTATTAGTTCTAACATTACATTAAGTTTTTTATGGGTAGGTTTTCTCAAACATTCGTTAATACATGCTTTTGGCCACATCAAGCATTTCAGTTTAATTCCATATCGATAAGGAGCTTACAGAAAGAGGATATAGTTATGGAAAATTTACCTAAAGCAATTATGTTCGCATTAATACGTACTCTTCGAAATTGGCGTGAGTGGAATTTGCTCCAAGCTAAGTCTTTTGTGTTGATAAAAATTCTTTGCATTAACTATTATCACATAGCAGTTACAGGCACATTTCTTTGAAAACGTTTTGTGTCAATGCAACTGATTTCTTGTTTTCTTTTACTTTCCCGCTGCGCAAGTATCGGAAATAATTTATGGCCATCATTAGAACGTATTCTAGGCCGTCAAAAATAAAATAGATTACGGTTTTTTTTTAAACTGAAGAGATTAATTACGTCAGTGTAAATTGTAGAATTTGAAATAGTTTACGCTGTTTTGCAGAGAAAAAGAACTTTATAAAGTTGTCCTGATTTCAATTATCTTTGTTCTTTTTGTGTACTTTGCAAAATGTTTTCCCGCATTTTGCAGGATGTCAGCTTTAAATTAATCCTCTTTAAAGTTCCCAAGTGTAAACTGCCCAACGGCAATTTCTAAAGGTTGGTTTCCAAGTGATCGCTACGAACGCCATAAAAAAATTCTGTGACTGTCGCCGTCATATGAAAACCACTCGCCAGCTATCTCACCGATCGTTGCCAAAACGACCGCTAAGATAGAATTACGTTTTAAGTCCACGATAGCAGCGACCGTAGCTTTCTGTCACGATCGTAACGATCGGTAGCCGGATCACACCGACCTTAAAGGAGCTCAGTCACAGTGCTTTGAGTTATTTTGGCCAAGTGCAAAATTACCGTGAAAAATAACAGTTTACTAAGAGAGAATAATACCAGAGAGACAACAAATAAACCATACAGGAACAAGGATGGTAAAGGACGGAGAAGTTTAGAACGGATTACAAACGACGAATCTGAATACATTCGGCTAAATGTTTTATGATGCGCGAACCGTGACGTACTGTGGTACTTTAAGTCTTTTAAGGTTTTTGTAGGCGACGAAGTGAAATTCATTGCGTGCGTTAGAGGGGGGCAGGGAGTGGATCAACGCTGGTCTTTATTAACATATTTCAAATTGACACATGGAAGAGAAACTGAATGCTAATGAGAAATTAATTATCCGATAGCGGAAATTAAAGCACATCGCGCAAGAAACTGCTGTTCTTTCAGTTAATGAGAACAGGAACACACAGAAACTGATCAAAACAGAAACTACTGAGTTAGATTGCGCAACATGTGGGGACTTCAAAAATTCCTCCAAGAACGAAAAGAAAAAAACATGACGATTTTTAAAATTATGTCAAACACAGAAAACAAACATGTAAAAAAACGTGTCTCCTTTTTTTTTGTTATTTTGCCAAAAATTAGTGTATAGGAAATTCAAATCGCAATTTGAAATTAACGCGAGGCTAAAACACAACTGTTTGAATTTCAAGTTACTTCAGTTAATGGTGAAATTCCAAAATACGGCGCTTTCAAAACCAGAGCCTCGTTATAAATTAAAATTATGTAGCTGTACTTTTGGTTGAAACTGAGGACATACATCTTTTAAAACCAGGGAGACTCCATTATTTTTAAAACGCATTTGATTATGTTAATTATGGCATTTGCATTTCTAGATGAAAACTGGACATGAAAACCATTCATTTTACTGGCATTTTACTTACAAAGTGTTCAATGACCCTTTTTACCTTGAATACTGGATTGCATACTCTTTCCGTCAGAGGAAATGAATTTGACAGAAAGTGCGTTTTCAATAACTCTTCATAGACAAAACACCGTTGATGTTCAACTGAATTTTAATTACAGGGTTATTAGCACAACTCCTTTCATATTTAAATGTAAGGATTAGCACTTACCGCGCAAAGTGACTGATTTTGAAAAATGATTGATTTCCCACAGAGGAAATTGCTGTAATGATTAAAGTCTGTGCAGTTGAAAATATTTCTGCTAGAGATAATTTTTTCACTGAATTTTCTTTGTTTAGAATTTCCTTTGACGAGATTTTGTGTGACATGATAAAACAGTAAGAGCTCTCAATTTAAAAGTTAAAAAGAACTTAATATGTAGAGAGCGTTTTTACTCACGTGGCCAGCAGCGATGCAAATTGATTGAAACACAAAAAAGTGTTTACACAAGAGAAAAGAGGTCAATCCCCACAGAATTTGTTTCTGACTCCAATATGGCCGCCGTTTCATTGTCTTGAGACACCAACATGGCTACGTCATGTTAACCCAATCTATATATATTGAAAATACATTAACCGTCAGCAACATCAGTTAATGTAAAATGTTGTTGTTTTTTGAAAATTTGCTGAGAGGCACATTTATTCCGAAATGAAAGGCATTTATTTCATCTAAAGGATTACCATAAACGTCTGTTAATACACCCCCCCCCCCCTCCTTCTTTGATAATAAATTTTCCCAACAATAAGCCCAACCAAAAAGCCTTTTTTGCTGGGAGAGGGGAAAACCCTGTGATGGCCCTGCGATGGACAAGCATTCTATCCAGGGGGAGTGGAAATACTACCATGCCAGTTGCTTCATATTGAGAAAAATGCGATAAACTCCCGTTGTATGGACTACTTGGGCCAATGTAGACTAAACCTTTGCTGTCAGTCCTAACAATGTTTGAGTAGCGCGTCAATTTTCTGAATTACATTGTTGGCTCTCCTCAATACCAAGATATTTCCTAAAGAAATCTAACATTGAGTTTATTGATATTTCAGGAACATTTCAGCACGTTTGTTCGTAACGAACCCTCCGACACTCTGCAGTTCACTGTGTTCCTAGAAGTCCTCAGATATGTTGGGAAAAGGCGAGCTTTTGTCATAGTTAGCGACGACACTTCGTATGGACTGGTCATGAAATATTACAACGACTGTGACTTTGCCTCTTTAACTATTATTAACCTTGGGTCGCCTGATATTGAACAAAGAGATATCATCCAGGAGTTACTAAGAATCAAATCCAGCACAGCGCAGGCTGTTTATCTTCACTGTAACTCCAAGCTTGCGCATTTTATTCTATGGATTGCAAAGGATTTTCGTCTCATCAACGAAAATATGTTATGGATTCTCTCCGAGAAATCACTTCATGACATACCAAATCTTTACACTCTTCCAAGTTTTATTTACGCTATTCGAACACAGAGGTTTGCCAGCGAAGAGGAGTTTGATAGAAGGCACTTGACGAACAGCTTGTCAATAATACTGAAAACGTTTGGATCAATGAACCAAGGAGAAGTGAGACAGTATCTACGACAACCTTCAGACTGTTATAGTACCTCAGCATGGAATAAAGGGCAGGAGCTTCACAAGTAAGAATTAATATAATTAGATTTTAAAGAATACGAAATATTTAAGATGATTTCCAGTCCATATTGTCCACTCTCGAGAGTTCGTTTACGTTTTTTGTTTTGTATCATGTAAGACATCACAAAATGTAACATTTGGCAACTAATTGCGTGAGGTAACTTCAAAGTTTCATGTCAAGCGCCATTATGGATGCTAAGCTTTATGCTTCGCTTTTTCTTATATCACTCGATGAAACAACTTCGCAGCTGTAAAAATCAATGAAGCTGTTGGAAAAAAGAATTTAAATTGGCCTCAAAGATAAGGTATGTGGTTCGTAATGAATAACATCGATTCGCATTTCATCGAGTCTGCGTGAGACACATAGACATCAGGGCCGGGTTGTTCGAAAGTCGGTTAACGCTAACCCAGGATGAAGAATGAACCGAAAGATTAATTTTTCTTGTAAAAAATGTTTTTTACTGCTCACGTTTTGTGTAGTTTGAGCTTAGTCAGGTTCAAAACTGAAGGACAAACATTATAAATAGAAAACCTCTACGAAAAGTTACAAAACTGAAATCAAAATTCTTGTTAATCCTGGGTTAGCTTAATCGAGCTTTGAACAACCGGGCCCAAGGTGCTGAGACCGCGAAGCACGGACTGGAAATAATCTTTAAATCAATATTGTAAATTTGAGCAAGTCGTACCGTTGTACGCTGAGATCCGAGATCTGCAAAATTCCTCGGATAGCTGAGAAAACGCCGAAGATTTAAGTGATAACTGAGATTACAGCATTCCATCCAGACTCTGTACTGTGGTCAGAAAGGTTTTCCAATCCTATTGGTCAATGAAACAGTCAAAGGAAATCTCAAAGCAACATACTCATAACTAGTGACACGCGAGGCAACCTTTACGGAGCTGGTGGTACGCGCGATAAAACTTCGTAGCCTGTGGTTAACACTGGAAAAATGACGTAGTCCATATTACGTGTCACGCATGGCTCTTTTTTGACCTGATTAGCAGCATGACAGCAGAGCCTCAACCCCCCTCCCTCCTTATACACCTGGGTACAGAGAAGCCCTGTGAGAGTATATTGTCTTTCCCAAGAACACGAGGGAATGACCCTGTCCAGAGCTTGAACCTCCCGATCCGGATTTCGTAGCCACCACGATCGCCACACATAATGTATTGTATCGCAGCGTGTAACATTAGTGTTTTTCTGGCGTATGGCTAGCTCTGTGGAATATCTAGTTAAACTGCTCTGCATCTTCTAAACTTAAGCTTGTGTAATTTAATTATGTTATCCTGTTATCTACTTTCAGGTTACTCGAGGCAAACGCTAGATCACGTGATTCGGAGAACACTGAACGCAACAACATCGCACGACTTTCTTACGAAGTTCTTTATCTACAAACACCTCACGACCAAGATAAGGGCTGGGTTCAGATAGGACAATGGACGAACAAAGGACTAACATTACAAACAGGAGATCTGTCTCGTGCAAACGATAAAAGCAGAGGGGAGACACCTGTTTTAAGAGCCGCGGTCGTGGAGTATCCTCCGTTAACTATGAAAGCAGACTTTGACGCCACCGAGGGATGCTATCAAGGTCTAGAATGCGTGAAATACATCGGGGATTCACAGAATTTTACAAGACATTGCTGCTATGGGCTGGCCATAGACGTGCTGCGGTATGTCAAGACAGAACTTCAATTTGAACCTCTGGTTTACTTCGTTCGCGACGGCAACTACGGTGCTAAAAACTCCACGGCGGGCACATGGAACGGGGTCGTGCGGGACATACAGGAAGGAAAAGCGGACATCGCCATCGATTTGATGACGAACGAGGCGCGTTCGCAGGTGATTGATTTCTCTCTGCGCTGGACGTACGCTGGCCTAGCCTTGCTCGTGCTCGTGGGCGAGCAGAAAGTAGAGGAACTTGACTTTTCATTTTTCCGACCATTCACCCTTTATCTATGGATGGGCATGATCGGAGTAGTGAATTTTTATCTAGGGCTCTTATGGTACACGGACCGTATGAGTCCTTATGGCCATCATAAGTCTTTCCGCGCTAGAAACCACAAAGACTTTGATCTGAGTGAGAGTATGTGGTACTGCTGGGGAGTTTGTTTTGATAATCAATTCGTGGACTCGCGACCTCGTAGTTTGAGCGCGCGTGCCATGGCTGTGTTCTTGGCGATATTTGCACTGATGTGCGTTACATCATACACGGCTAACCTGACAGCACATCTGCTCTCTGACGACACAAAACCTGAGGTTACTGGTATCAAAGATCCTAAGGTGATCACCTCTCCCTTACTTTTTAAGAAATATGTTTCTACATAAACCTTTATACCTTAATTGGACTTCTTTGATTTGCGTGTCCCCCTACATTTACGTTCTTAGGGCTCGTCACGCGTTCTTCCCCAACGTGGGTAAGGAAAGATTGCGTGAATGTCAAAGAGAGCGCCTGCGTAAGAGATCTGAGGCGTTGTAGCAATCTCGTCCCCAGAACCTGCGAGTCTCTAGTCAGCAGTTACCAAATGCTCAACGTACTGGACAAAGTCAAAAATCAGGAATCAGAAACTCCTGGTTCCGGTTTTATTGCGCACATGCATTTAAAAAGTCAATAATGGTTTCTGAATATGCGTAGAGAGGGTAACCGCTGTGGCTAATGCTGGCTCGATTCTTGGTGCTAACCAAAACGATAGCGGCCTTTGGGAACGACGTTGCCGTTACAGTAGTTTTTGGTTGCTCTAGCACTTGTCAAAACAATGGCGCCTGGTGTTTGATCATGACCAATCAGAATAGCGTAGACGAACGAGGAAAATTCGAAACTTACTGGCTAACATGTACACGTCTTTTTCCTTCTCAGCGACTCGCTGAGAAAAAGGAAATGTAATAGAAGTTAGAAATTAACGACAGTCCGTGTATCTGGTGACGCTCTCATAATGAATTGCTCTAATTTTCTTTTCTCTCCCAGATCACAGCTCCTGATTCCGTTATAACATACGGGGTGGTTAAGTCTAGCTATGTGGATTCGTACTTTGAACTCAACGAAGATCCAGTCATGCAGTCCATGTTTCGACGCATGCGTGATAAGAAACACTTGGTAGATAACTTTACCGATGGCGTGGAACGAGTTAGGAACAGGTTTGACCTGTTTCTCAATTTCAGTCTCATTTATTCAAAGGTGTCCTTCTAAGAAAATTTAGCGCTTTTCCCAGTTAGCAAAAATCAAGAAAATTTGATGTCGCTGAAGCTTTAGAGCAGCTGAAAAATTTACGAGAAGATCTGTTCCTACCACCATGCAGTTTCTGCAAAACGGCCACCTTACTCAGGGACAGATCGAGGAATGTTCCGTTGCTGAGAGGTGGCCGTTATGGGGGAGTAGGAGTGTAAAATACACCTGTATTTTTTCGGGGTTGCAACATTTTTATCTTTAAAAAGATGCTTATTGTAACAGAATCAAAATATATTGATGAAACAGAAACCGACGAGAAACAGATGCTAACGACACGCGGTATGGATAAAGTTTCGTCACCTTTTACGATAGAAATTGAGTTTTGTTCAACACGTTCGCCGGTCGTTGATTAACTAGCTGTTGTCGAGAGGCTATTTTGGCAGTTGTGACGTGCCTTAGTAGCCGTTGTAGAGAGGTTAAATTAAGAGTAAATGTATGGACGGTCCTTCGGGACAAAATAAAGTGGCCGTTGCAGAGTTAGTGGAGGTTTGACTGTATAACTATGTAAAAGGGTTTTACTTTTCCCTGTAAATGTTTATTGGGTTCGCTTTTTCTTTTTTACCTGTAGGCAGCTGGATATTTTCATCAGTGAAGTGTTGTCAATAGATTACGAAGTTGCCAAACAGAAGTCAGCATCGTATCCGAGATTACAGGTGGTCGGAGCGACTACGCCTTTTGCAGAGAGTGGATACTCCTACGCTTTTAAGAAAAATTCACCCTGGAAACCGAAATTCGACCTGGTCATCAACAGAATGAAGGCTGAGAATAAGTGAGTAGGTCCGCAAAGCGTCCGTACGCGCTTCCTGACGCCAGATTTGTTTGAGTGACGCGGCGCAACATTTTGAAAATAATGTCAAGCCACTAGCGCGCAGTTTTTTTAAAAAAAACTTCAAAGCAATAGCCATTGCATCAAAAAGAAGCCCTTTTTGTTACAGACGAATGAAGATGGAAGTTCTATAGTGGTAGCGGCTTATTTGGTAGAGGCGTTACCTCCCATATGAAAATAATAGGTCAGCTTAATGGCGCTGCTTCGACGACTGTAGCGCGCAAATACAGCCCGCCACTTCTTACAGCAGCTATAATTATTTTTAGAGTCCTTTGGTCAAGAGCGCCAAGCAGTTTGAAAGAGGGTCAACATGGTGTCAACAGCGACGTTTGTTTAATCCAAATTTGAAGTAATTTGCACAAAATTATAATTCTGAAATACCCAAGATTGTAGACCAAGGATATCGATGAAAGAGTTTACTCTTAACTTTTAGAGATATGGTTGAGCTCACATGACAAACGTGTCTATCATGTCTTGGCCAACATCTGCCTTTTAGCTGAGTCTGTGTCTGTTTAAGTAGAAGCAAACTTATATTAAATTTTGTTTTTATTTACAGACCAAGTGAGCTGTACAAGAAGTGGGTCTCTTCCGGCGAAGACATGAGCGAGGAGCATCACCAAAGACTCGCAGTTTACTCGTTAAGTGGCGTGTTTTTTCTAGGCGCTTCTCTGGCGCTGGTCGCCATATTGTTTCTCTCCCTGGAGAATAAACTCTTCGCTGCAGGCTTCATATACAGCGACATGAAGGGTAACAATTTTCCTGAGAAAGGAAAGCGGAAGTACTCGGCTGCAGTCAAACGGAAGCTACTGGATCTAACAACCAACAAGGAAGAGGCAGAGTTCCCGGACATAGCGGACTACCTTCACAATAGGAGGAGAAGTACTTTAATGTTAAAGACGTTGTATAATCCTAAATCCGTGAAAAGGAAATACGAAGAGGCAGGTGAAAATGGTACTGCTTCTAGCTCTGTATGATAAAGAAATGCGAGTTTTGTAGCTCGATCAGTAGGGATATATCACGATTGTAAGTCAATTTTCTGCATAGGAAACTGTAAGCTTCTACAGCATGGCTACGTTAGGTAGGAAAATACCAACAGAGAAATACATTAGTTACTCAAAACGAAGCACGGATGTTCAACACCAGAAAAGGAAAAAACGAATTAGAAACAAAACCTACCTTCGGGGACGAGGGGGCCGAGGAAGCGTACTCTACAAAGTTTTATACAGGAAGGCTCTGCCCCAAGGTCCAACCCCTTACCCTTTTGTATACCATTTTGACAGAAAAGGTACCCCTTTCTCATGATTTCATAACAGACCCGTTTTATTGAATAAATCGCCAAAAAGGGAAATCATCTTGTCATTTTAATGTAGTGCTTAATAAATTTAATGATACAGCCATAAGTTGCGTCTGTTCGAGATATACTAATGAAAGGCTCTTCTGAACAACTAAATGACAGATTTCCCTAACCTTTCACATACCTCAACTTATAAAATCCCTACCCTTTTATACACCTGAAGCCTAAAAAAGGTACCTCGGGCGGAGCCGCCTTCCCGCATAGTCCGTTATAGGGAGCACCCCCTCCCCCGGCTTGTCTTTTTTCAGTTCTATTGGAACAAAGATGCCATCTGTGTAAGTTACCAAACTAACGTATTATAGTAAGCTGAGCTGGTTTAAAGTTTGAACATGTTGCAAAATGCTGAATCGGGATTTATCATGGTATAAAGACGCATTTGACTAAATTTATCCTGTTACTGGGATCAGTAACTCAACTCTTCTGAATATGTATTGCTAAAATAGAAATATATTTCGAACTTTTTGCTTTAGTAAAATAAATTTCTCTATATCAAACCTTTGATGTGTGTCCAGGCAATTCATAGCTTCCCTTGTTCACAATAGCGGTTGACACGTGACTCAATCTGATCCCAACGGGCGGGTTGTTTAAAAGCCATTTAACGCTGACACTAAACTGCTTGTCTTGTGTAGATTGAGATTACTCAAACTCAAAACAGAAAGACAAACAGTATAAACAGAAAACCACACCAGAAAATTACAATTTGAGCTCAAAACTCTCGCTAATCCTGCGTTAGCTTAATGGGGCTTTGAAAAACCCGGCCAAGGACTGTTCGTGCTTCTTAGTCGGCGGCTTATGGCAAAAAAGATCTGGGAACGAGAATTAACCGACACATGGTTTAGCCCTGATGATGACGTGATCGAAGCGAGGCCCCATCCTGCTCAAAAACTACCATGGACAAAATCGCACGCTCGATTACCAGCCGAGAGAGGAGCCCAAGCCCCTCCCCCGAAGGGGAGGAGCGTAGATCGGACTCAAGAGAGCGGCGGAAATACAGCCAAACAAAATCGGCGCCAGACTTCGATTGATCTTGCATACAATAAGCTCTTCGCTTCATGTGATGTAACAATAGCCTTTCCAAGCTTCATGGTGCTCATTGACTTCATAGCAGTTGAACACTTTCCCGTATCAAAGAGCAGGGGAATGAAATTAATTTTGAATTCGTTTTAAAACCGTAGACCCTGATGCTAATGCGGGAATTCGTTGATGGCGTCATTGTTTACATCTTAGTTCATTAGCCAACCATTTATAGACAAAAAGTGACTCCAAACATTTAAATAACTGGTGAAATTAAGTAATTGCCGAGATTTTCCTCTCTCCTCCGCGAGGCTGGAAGGTTTTTCTCGGGAGGAGAATCCGCTGAGTGATGTGAGTGCAGGCGCAATGTCACGGTGAACGGAGGAAAGCATGGGATCAATCCATTCCACCTTGCGTCTGCACTCACATCGCACCGCGGATTTTCTATAACGAACATTCGAACCCTGCGGAAGAGATGAGTTTTTCAGCGTTTTGAGTGTTACATTGGAGGATACTGGCTTCCAAAAACTGCAAAATGTTTGGGTAGCGAAAGCGCTGAGCCATATAGTCTTCGCCAAAGTTTTCAGATCTATTTACAGTGGAACCTCTATTAAACGAAGTCCTTGGTATAACGAACAATATTCTCTGCCCCGGTAATATTATGGAAAAAACCCCTGATATCCTGATATATTGATACCTCGTTAAAGTGAGCATATTTTGCCAGTCCCGTGACCCTTCGTTATATCTAGATTCCACTGTAATACTTCAGGCTTAATTCCTTGGGACAGTTAATCATGCATGCCCATTCTATTTGTAAAGCTGATGTTTTCTGGCTTGATCAGAAATTTAAGTGCCTATGGTAACTTGGCAAATATTCTAAACATTTTTTCCTTTGTGGTATGATTTCGGAAAGTAAGAAAACATACCTTTATCAAAGCAAAAGGGTCAGGTTAGCAGCTCTCGTAAGGTCTCACATGAATGGCTTGGTACTCTTTGACAGGACAACAGAACAATAACAGCTGCTACACCATGACCAAGCAAAATAATTACAAGCTTACGAGTGCTGCTACACTTCCTTAGCGAAAACCAGCCACAATCAATAGATTTTTTATAACAGTAATTGACAAATGAAATGAACCCATTAGAACGGATGGCGAAGGACGGCCTTGGGTGAAATACGATTGTAACTTTTCTTATAGAAACTTGACAATAACTACTTCCAAAATGAAGTGTAAACCTTTATTCGCAAAGGTTCATTTACGATATTACAAAGCAATAAGGTACACTGTCAGTGGGATCTCCACTTTAACAGACATTACAGGGATCATACATATTCATATTCTCAACACCTTTCTGCTGGAAAAGCTGTTAATATTGTATGGCGAATTTAAAAGATGCTGATCACTGACTTCTTTTACATGG
>Ga0126338_10001753_pt1 | contig 14348 bp, 10 predicted proteins | sample OrbCmetagenome_2_FD_92529 | JGI IMG/M metagenome (GOLD analysis project Ga0126338, IMG submission 92529) | Coral microbial communities from Petempiche,Puerto Morelos, Mexico - Orbicella C C metagenome | ecosystem: Host-associated > Invertebrates > Cnidaria > Coral | place: Petempiche,Puerto...
TAGCCTCCCGTAATCGTTTGTCTCGTCTTCTCTATCGCCAATTTCTCTTCTGATCAAAAGCACTTTCTCAAGATATTCTTGAGCCTTGACATATTCACCAAGGTGGACTTCAACACAGGTTTCCGTAATGCTTCCTCTTTTCTGTCTCCAATTTCTTGGAGTATCGAAATTGCTCTTTCAAGGCATTCTTTACCCTCAACAAGTTGACACAGACGAAAAAATGCCGTCTCTAGATTTCAGTGCATCTGGCTTCTCGTTCTCTGTCACCAACTTCAATTCTGATCGCAAGTGTTTTCTCAAAATCAGATATTCTTTCATAGTCTTGGAATGTTCTTCCAGTGATTCCAGAGCAAAATCCTAGTTTCTCATAACATGTGGCTTCACCTTGTCTGTCACAATTTTCTATGCTAATTTCAAGAGCTGTCTCAAAATATTCTTCAGCTTTGACATGTTCATCAGTCGATTGAAAAACATTTCAGATATAAACGCAGTCTTTCGCTTGTTCTATTGTGTCACCAGTCTCTATTCATATCGTAAGTGCTTTCTCCAAACATTCTACAGCCTTGGCCCAGTCGCCCCGATTGTAATACACAGCTCCTAGCATTTCCCAAGATGACGCCCACCCTCGTTTTTCACCATCTTCTATCTTGAACTAAAGTTCTTTCTTTACACATTCATCAGCTTTGTCATATTCAGCAAGAAAGAAAAATAAATTTCCTAGAACATTATAAGCTTCGGCTTGCCCCACTCTGTCGCCAATTACTTTTATCATTGCAAGCGCTTTGTCAAGAAATTCTGCAGCCTTTGCATACTCTCCAAGAGAGCAAAAAAGATTTCCTAGGAATCCCTAACATCGGGATTGTCCCCCTCTGTTACCTGTTTCGTTCACGATAACAAGTGCTTTCTCAAGGTTTTCTTTACCCTTGGCATATTTACCTAGAGAGAAAAACTCAGCTCCTAGGTTTCCATAACAACAGCCTTCTTCATTCCTATTTCCTTGTTGATGGCAAGTGCTCTCTCGATATATTCTGTAGCTTTGGCATACTTACCAAGTGATCTAAACACAATTCCTAGATTTGCATAATCTTCCGCTTCCCCTTGCTTGTCGCCAATTTCTATTCTGATCGCAAGTGCTTTTTCAGTGTATTCGTTGGCCTTGTCATAGTCACCGAGAGCTTCAAATACAGTTCCTAGGGTTCCGTAATCTACAGCTTCTCCTCGTCTAGCGCCAATTTCCATTCTAATGGCAATTTCCATTCTAACGGCAATCGAACATAAATCACAGGGTAAACTACAATTTCGATCATGGACGCCGGGTTTAAAATACTGTATTAGGTGTAAATGCTGGTTTCATTTGTTGGTTGTCCTGTGTAATTGGAACAGTCCGTCCCTTCCAGCGTTTAGGACACCTTATCTGACCGAGTCTCGGCGCTGCACGTTTCCGTTGATTACGTTGCTATTTCGCTTATGTATGGTCGAAGGAACACTAACAGGACTGTCATTTTGAAAAGGAACTTACGGAGAAACAAAGGGATCGAACATCACAAACACTCGTGAATTAAGTTTACGGTAACATAGATTTTCGTATTGTAAACAGGACAGTGTCGAGCGTTTCCCTCGTTGATCTAGACGAATAAACGAGCCAGCAGATTATCCTTGTTTATTTTTGTGTGACTCACTTCAGGGCAACGTCGGCAGGTAGCATTCATTATATTTAACATTTACAGCAGTAAACCAGTTAAGCGGTTACTGCAACCTTTCGACCACGAATAGTTTTGATTTTAATTATCAAAAGCAAAATGACCTGAGAACTAAACTAAGCAAACTAAAATGAAAATCATCTAATTGGAGAATCTCAAATAAATGTACCTATACACTCCCTGTAGGATCAAAATCATTGAAAATACAAACAATAAATTTGTAAAAAAGAAAATACCACCAAACGATAGATTGAGCTAACGCACTTTCTTTATGACCAAAATGAAACCGAAAAAACAGACACTTAGCAGGCAAAGTTGCAAATAAACTAACAAGCCTTCCATTTCTGTTTCGTGGAATCATGTCGAAAGGAAGCTCTTTTTCAAGCTCAACAGACGGGTAGTTATGTCAGTCATGTACCAGACTAAATACATATTCATACGATTTCGCATCAGTTCTCTATTACCTTTTGCTAATTTCAGTTTTTATGCAAACGAGGGCCATGCAGACAGTATTACGAAGGGATTGACTTGTCAGCCTTCGCTTAATCATCGGCCTCTCGCTTTGTTAGCTAGAGGAGCTTAGAGGGCATCTTCGAGCGGCGAAACCATCAGTGCAAACCAAAACACCAAGGATTGAAGGAAGTATAATTGGAAAGGCCTTTTGGCTGTTTTAGGCAGTTTGACGGAGGGAGTGAGAGCGAAAGAGATACTTACCAAGGCGAAGTTCAACCAGTTTGTATCGAAACACTTAGGTGTTACTCCGTCTTCTCGAGAAATGACAGAAATACCTGTCGGGATTTCTGGGTTTTTTTTTATGAATACCAGTCTCTTTCAATGGGTCATGTTGATTTTATCTGAGTTTTAGTAGGACCAAGCAAGAGAGGATGTTTTTTCGCCCTTTACTCTACCTTGTTTTTGGCAAATTTCTCTTCTTGTTTCTATAGTATACCTAGAGAAATATTCAACCCTTGACTTTTTTTTACGAGATTAAGGTGGAGAAAGGGAGGGGGAAGATGCGTGTACATCTAATCAACCGAAAGTGAACAAAACAAAGCAGAAAAAGAAATACAAGAAATCCAAGTACATGTATGATCACTTATCGCTGACACAGCCAGCTTGTTCACTGGTGCACATTCATAAAAATATTCAGAAAAATAAACAAGCATGGCCTGAGTGGCATATAACAACTGCCTATTAATTCAGCTTGCTCCAGCTGTACTGGGGAATATTGGCCCTCGGTCGAATCGCCACGACTTCGGCCCCAATACGTCCCTTGCGCCCGGTTGGCAAGAGTTTAGTATTTTCTGCAAAAAAATTCATTGCCTTTTCGAGGCTTTTCACTGGTTCCTATGCAAACTGATTTACACATCTTCCACCCCATACTCGAGGCCGCGAAAGCGAAGAGGTTGGCGACCCACCCTCCCACCTAACGAGTTAGTCGGGCTTGATCTAGCTGTCCACTTCTATTTTCGCCTGGTCTTCGGCTTGTCTAAGGCCAGAGCGAATCAGCACAATTTTTGCTCACCACTGATGTTTACCAGTGAGTCTCTCTCTCCTTGAAATAAAACACCGTTTCTGGAACGACCAACACTGAAAACTCGAAAATTCTCTGAACAGGAAGGTTTCGAACAACAGTCGATCTCAGACCACGCGCCAGATGTTTGTGTATTCCAATGCAAATTCAAAATAGCCGTCACCAAACAGGAACACATCGATTAGGTCATCTTTTATTCATCCTTTAATTTGATGTGAGAGGCACATCTTATTGCGAAGCGTTTAGACTGTGTTATCGGCGGTGCTATGGTCTGAAGGAATCCTTCAGTTCATCACAATAAAGTATAACAACGCTTTTGAGGTAGTGCTAACACTACGAATACTACTTAAACTACCAAATTTGTATACGCATGTACTAACTTAAAATACTAATGTATTCAATACTGATATAGTTTAAAATTTATCATGGTGTCTGACTAGGTTTACATCGATTCATAGCTATCACACGTACTGTAAGTCAAGTTCCTTAATACACAACTAAAAGAAGCTAAAAGACAATCAAACAACCTTCATACAGTTCTTTTGAAAGTGTATGAAACCAATCTTTCACTGACTCTTCAACAGACAATTAGCTGTCATTTTGAGACACACTTTTCCTCCAAAGTTAACCGGTCTTCGAATTTCTCGGGATTTATTTCACTTTCGGTTTCTCCTCCCTCAACTGTTGACAAGGCCTCCTCGATTTCCTTAATTACCTTCTCTCTTTCGTCAGCAGTGTAAGTGAAGCAGTGGAATTTGCCTTCTTTTAAAAACACGTCACCGAATTCGTACTTTTTGTTGCCAAACAGCTTCAGAATACCTTGGATTGTTTTCTTGATCGGAAGTTTGTCGAGCTTCATTTTCTCAAGAGTTGATTTAGGTGAATTTTTTACTAATCGTCGCCCTATTTCAAACAGCAGAAGCATATAGGGCTCTGAAGTGACGAAAGGATATTTGGCTATGGTTTCATTCTTTTGAAAGGGAGTGGTCAGGTGTCTTGCGAACGCCGAAGTATCGTCACCGTACATTTCTTTAAGATCTTTGACCATCTCTTCGTTGTACGATCTTCCGATATATCGAGAACCTTGCCATATGAAAAGAAAGCCATTGCCAGGTTGATCCTCTGTTGGGTTTGCTTTCAGCTGAAATTTCTTTTGGAACGCTTGGGGATGCTGGAGGTGGCTCGAAGTTGGGCTGATCATAAAACTGAAGACGGCGTCTTTTAAGTAATCTTTACCATTGACAATTGATTTCAGCTTTTCGACCACTTGATCACAATTCATGCCCGTAATGTCACAGCTTGTTGAGTCCTCAGCCATCGTGAACTTCTTCTGTTCTTCTGTTCAGCTCCGGGACTCCCACACTGAGCAACGAACGGATATTTCGTTAATCAATCCCTGACTCCGCGATGTCAACAGAGTTTTTGATGTTTCTCTAATTTTTGACCTAGTCCACTCAACCGGTGTCATTATTTGGCACTTTTTCGTTGGTTGGACAAACAATAGACTACCCTGTTGCCATGGACCCCAATGTTTGTCACTGAAAATTTAACCAACGCCGAAAATAACATCTGCCCCCGAACCCCACCCCCCACCCCCCTCCCCAAGGCGGTATATAAGTGGGCGGAAAGACCTCTTCTTCCGTTTGCAAACAGGCGTTCTTTTGCCACGCTTTTTTTTTTTTTTTTTTCAGGCGACGTTTTTCGCGCTGCGCCCCAACTAACTGAAGGCCTGGAAGAGGCTATGTCGGGGTGGTCAACCAAGTCTTACATAGGAGGGGTCAAAATTTTTTTTAACTTCAATGAGTATATCTTAACAAAACAATTTTCTTGGCAAAAACTCATAAAAATCTCTCAAATATTCTCAAATTATGACGGTGTACCATTTGGCACTCTTAGGGAGTAAAGGGTTAAAGGGAAGAAAGCTGAAAAGGTCGCAATAATCAAAGCGCACATTGGCAGATTGCTGTACAATTATATGGAGCGTCAACAACCTCAGCAGGCCCCGTTATGAAATGTGCAACAACAATTGACCTCATCACTTTCCGAGGTCGAAACTGACTCGCGCAGTGATGCGGTAGATCGAGTTGTAGGTTCAAGCTCGAGTAGCTTGAAGTGACAGAACCCTGTGCAGAAACATTACGGCCCTCAAAATAAGGACGAAAGCGGGCGGGTTGAGAGAGACGATTGTGTTAGTGGGGAGAAGTTAGTTTTTTTAAAAAAAATTTCCACACGTGTAAATAATTTGGATTGATCTTGGCTGGTAGCTTTGCTTGTGCATGCAAGTTTTAGTTTTCCAAAGACTGCGCATGCTTGTTAACACTTCAACAGAAGCTACATGGAATACTTTTTTCCTTGCAGGAAAAAAGTGTGATTTAAAGGTGCCTGGACAGTTAATCCTAACTTTCTGATATATTCGAGGTCGAAATTGTAAAGTAATAGGGCTTTTTTCGTGAAAAGTGATTTTCAGTAGTCGTTAAGCAAGAATCGAGTTTCAGGTTGCCCCGAAGTGATTGAGCGCGCAGGAACTTGGTAATCACATGAAAGATCGTCAGCTAAATCAGAACGTATGGAGATATTCCGTCAACCGTGTTACGGATCCCCCTTCAAATATCCTGACACAAAAGTTCTTGCTGAGGATTGAAGTTATATAATACAGGGCGACAAATTCTCGAAGAAAAAAGAAAAGAAGACTAAGTGCATGTATGATCATTTGTCATTGACAGAGCCTCGCGTTATGGTAAACCAAAACTGACGGCGTTTGTTAGAACTTGGACATGAACTAGAATGGAAACTGGCATGTATGTTGCTGAATCAGCATTTATTTACAAACACAGGCCTTAAATAAGACGTACAATAATCTGTTACCCAAGGCTTGGGTAAACAGTTCTACCTGACTCATGCGTTAATCAAAGAACAATGGATTCTGCATTTAACTGTCTAAGAAGACTCATTTTATAAATAGAATGGTTTACGAGAGTTTGCGTTTTAATATTAATATAAATAGCAAAATAAACGAACTGCTTTAAAACGGCTGACTTGGTTATCTACAACCAGGGAACGGTTTCACAAATACAGGTATTGGAATTTTTTTTCTATATTGTTGCTCTGCGACATTGATTTTTAGAAAACACTTATGGCCACAAATACATCTACATTTATAGGAATTACAAGTGAACTATACCTTCTAACTATGAAACGAAAATTTTAAATTGTTAATAAGAACGAATAAATTAGCTAGCTGTGTTTATAGCATCTATGCTGAGTTAAACTTGAGGAAATCCTTGACATCTTCAGCGGAACCAATGAAGATAGGACATCTATCATGAAGTTTCTGTGGTACGACATCCAGTATTGGTTGTTTGCCGTCACTGGCCATTCCTCCAGCTTGTTCTATAATATATGCCATTGGTGCACATTCATACAACAGGCGCAGCTATCAAAAACAAGGAAACAGAAAGTATGTTGATAAATAGTTAATACTACAAGTGAAAACAGTGCTTAGATGACCACTTAAAATATTCTGTTTAGTATTATATTTAATTTTATTTCTAGACTATAAATTGCATTTTAGACAATTGTACTTCCCAGAACAAAAGTTAAGCGTGTTTGTCTAACACATTGTGAGGTAGCCTTTTTCTTTCAAACACACGAAAGTCTCAAATTTGAAGTAAATTTAATTTCTAGTCCATTTCTTCTCAGGATATATATTAGTCAGATAACTTTGTACAACAAACCTTTCCTCTAGGGCTTTTCTTGTTTCCAGGGTACATAAAAATTCCTCCGTACACTAACGTCCTGTGCATGTCTGACACCATAGAACCAACATAACGAGCTGCATATGGAGTCTTCCCATCCTACGAGAACAAAAATTTAAACAACATCAAATAGCATTATGCAAAGAAGAATCAGAACTTCTGGGTCTCTGTTAGAATCAAGGACATGTGTACTATTAATAGTTTCTGCATGATTGTTTCAGAGACAACATTATGATACAATAATTTATTCAAAGGGGGTGGGGGGTTATAACTAAACTTGCAACATTGCCATCTTGTGCAACTAGTCTTACAACAACATAACAAAGTTGTGAGAAAAGCTGCAAGAAAAAATTAGCTACAGTAGTGTACTCTAACAATAGTCAACCCTGAAGATGTAAAAAATAATAGACTGTAAAACTGGTCATCCATTAGAAAAGTCAGTGGTGCATTTTGGTCATTTTGCTTTTTAGACTTAGTCTGCAAAGCACTTCAGGTAGAAAACAACAGATCTTCTGAGTTCATGTCCCTTGTGTCATAACAAGCCTAGACTATGAGTAGTCCCTCTTTCGCTTAGTCCGTTGTGTACGACACAAAAGAAAACCATGAGAAAAAAATGGCCATTCAAACTCCTGGGGGCAAGAAGCATACAAAAGTTGCTCGACAGACTAAGAGAAAGAGGGCTACTCATAGTCTATAACAAGGATTCCAGCCTCCTCACCTTTGGAAATTTGATAGATTCTAGATATTTAGTGACTGCATCATCAAACAAACATGCGTTCCCTTCATTTATGCTATATATTGGCTTTCCACGTGGCTTCATTCTAATATCTGGATTGGTTAAAACAAATTCACCTATGGACTGAATAAGACAAGGAATTCATAATCAAATAGAGATGAATTGCATACTTCCAGAAAACATCCATAGCACCCCTGCTGGTGGGTTTTGCCATGGACCCACCCCAATGGAATTTTTATCTCATCCTGATTGGCTAATTTATTGGTGGCATCCCTCCTTCTTTGGAGTCTCCACGGTTTTCCACCCGAAGTCCACTACCACTTGGGAATTCAAACCCCTTTCCAAGCTATCTCATAACAAAGGCAAGCCTCTAGTTATCACTCAAAAGATTTATTTTCAATAAACTGCTCTTGGCAACTATGGTGCACATGGAATTAACGGCATGTGACTGATAAAATTTCACAATGGTTTGTACATGCATGCCCTACTTAGGCCAACCCTTTTGATCAGTGACCTTAATCACCTTTTCAGTGACACAAACAGTCATATACTTGCTATCAGCGACTGTTTTTAAAATATATCTTTGACAACTTTATCATGTTCTAAGACTATTGAAGGTCTGACTACTTTTGATAATGTGCTTTTGTAAAGTATATCCATACCCTCCACATAGGAGGTTTTGGCTAGATTTTCCATCTCTTCCAGCCCTTAAGACATTCCAGTTCAGCTTCAAACTTCCCTTTAAAAGTATTGGCTTTTGAGACCCTCCTCTCTTTCAGAATTTCCAGTGACCTTCCCTAGCATAGGTACGCATATTTTCTGGGACTGTGTAAGGTTAACATACCGGATCAAGAGTGAATCCATTAACTCCATTTCCAGTTGTGATCACCACCATTGTCGCACTACCGAAAAGAGCATACCCAGCCGCTACAAAATTCCGGCCTGGCTGGAGTGCATCAGCTATCGTTGGTGGACCATCATGAGTCTACAACAGTTCAAAATAATGTGGTAATTAGCTTCAAAGCAAGTTGTAGTTGGATTCAAATTCTAGGACACCATTATACTGGAATTGCTAACCAGTGATGTACTGGAATTTGGCAAGACTTTTGAATCAAGCACTAAGATTAAACCTACTGCCTCAGGGGGGACTTCCACATTAAAGGATCGGGGATGCTCAGTGGAAAATATGAATAAAGTCCCTTAAGGAGAGCAATCTGCCTGTGCCTTTATATGAACTCTAAAAGATTCAATTTTAAACAGAAGACAAGTATGCACAACGATAATTTTAATGATGGTAAACACTTTGCAATTGATCTGACTACTTCTTCTATGCATAAAGTTTAAATGTATGGCCACATTTTTATCATTTATTCATACGCAAACCTTAAAGAGGCCTTTACGGCTAAAAAAAGTGGGATTTATTCTCCTGAACACCCTAAGTGCGACCAAACTCTGTGTATTTAAACCTTCTTTTTACCTTCTTGGAAATTCCAAATATTGAGCCAATAGCGGCAAGACATTCAATGTTTGATGAGCCGTCTAATGGATCAAAGAAAACCATGTACTTTCCTTGCCTTTCAGTTTCTACTTCGATGACTTTTTCATCTTCTTCAGAAACCAGCAGGCATGTTGTATAAGAGGATTTCAGCATGTTAATAAACAGCTCATTTGCCATGACATCTAATTTTTGCTGTTGGTCTCCTGATACATTTGTGTCTCCTGCGATGCCATATCTAAAAGAAACAAAAATGCAAATATCTCATCCTTTGAACAAATTTACAAACTCAACCCCAGTGCCCCTTTTAATTCTACATAACTCTTGTATCCAGATCATTTTCATGTGACACACACCTAAGAGCCTGGGCCCAAACCTTTCATTCCAAAGAATGATGGGTAATAGCATCCCATGATTATAGGTGTTCTGTGTTTCCTGGTCAACAATGGTTAGACTCTGGTAAGAATTTGATGTATCAAATGACCACTGCTGATTTAAACAACTTTTTTTTATGACAAATTATGCCCACATCACCACAACTGACGATGATTTTTGTTCAGCAGTTGTTTATTTTAAGGTGCATTCCTTTGGGATGATTCGACTGGTCCAATCACTCAGATCATGGTACATCAAAGGAAGCAATAAATCCTTGGAGTGGATTCATCAGTTTCTATAAAGCACCACTATGGGAGTGTGATGTGATCTTGGATCATTGACCCTGATCCAGATCATCCCAAAGAAATGCTCCCTTAATTTAAGCTTGCCTGACAAGGAAATTTCATTTTCTTCGGTTGTGAGTGAACAATCCCTGCCTTGGCAACTCTCTTATTACCACCACATGACTTGGCTATCAGTTGCAAGAAAGGGTAAAGGTACAAGGTCCATTCATGATGCTTCGCCTGACTAACTACTGATGCAATATACACTGTGTACTGTCAAATTTCCGTAAATTTTTGTTCAGTCACAAACTTACAGCTGAGCAATTCCTGCCTTCCTCACAGCTGAGGAAACTGCTTTGATAGCACAGCAGATAGCATTTAACAGTTGAGTAAGATCTCCAGTCGCCCCGGGAACCTTTCGCTGCTCTGTCAGTACAAAGCGAGTGAGGGTCATGCAGTTTGTGTCAATGTCACCCATTATATGAAGTAGAATATCTGTAGAAGAGAAGACATTAAGAGTTATTATACACAAATTGTCATAGTGGAACAATTAAACATCAACAACACATACACTAAAGACTTGTTAATAAGCTTAAGTTAAATGAGTTTTTGCAGTAAGGAGACAGTCAACTAATTTACGTGGCTCATTTAGTGGTGTAGTGGTCTTCAGCGAAAGTTCTCTTGCAACACATTTTGAGGAACTAATGCCTCAGCCCGGTCATAAATGCAGCGAATTTGGAGTATTTATACTCAAAAATAACTTTACAACAACTACACAATCGGCTTTTACCTGTTCTACACGCAATGAAGCTTCCTTTTTCCGCCTGATTGCCCACGAAATCCTACGTGGCTTCAAACACTTCAACAGTCCCGCCGAGCGAGGAAGAAGACGATCTGGGTACGAGGCACACACCTTGTTAACGCCTCCAAATAGTCACGTGGGTTCTTTTCATCTCGGATTCAACATGGCGGTACGACTGCATCAACTCTCGTGTAAAGTTTTCACATTTCGTGCCATCTATTTAGGCTTAAATAGGGCTTCTTTCTGCTCTGCACAGGGTGGTAGTTTATTGATCGAGGAGGAAAAGTACGCCTGGCTGAAAGATCTCGGTCTGAAAGCCGAAAATGATGGTGTTTTCAACGGCACGTGGAGCGCAAGAGGAGAGGTGAGCTAAATAGCATAATTGACTTAAGCCGTTTCATCATCGTCATCATCATGCCTTATATCCCCCAGTAGGGCAAAGGGCCACTTAAGCCGTTTAGTCTGTGATAAACTATCAGTTTTAAACTTACCACTTTAAATACCCGGCTTTTTATTGTCACTTTTATTTAACGCGCACCTGATTCTGTGAGAATTTTTTTTTTTTACCAGTTTTGAATGAACGATTAAATTAAGGCTACATTTTTATGGTAGAAAGAAAAACATGTTATCCTTGGAGACTTAAATTGTTGTTTGTTGAAGAAAAATCCTGTTTGTTATATAGCTGGTGTTTTTCCCGCTACAACGCAGTGGTCGATCTAGGGGAGGGGCCCGGGGGGTCCAGGAGCCCCGTTATTTTGGGTAAAAAAGGAAGAAATGACAGAAAGAAGAAAAGCCGGCAGGGCAAGTAAAACAAAACCAGGCCCCTCCCTCAGCTCAAGGTCTGGATCTGCCACTGCAGCATGCCCATTCATTGGCTAGTTCATGGTCACATGACATAACAATGAAACCGTTTCCCGCCAAATGCCATGAGCGGGCAACATTGCAAAAACTGTGACATCAAATGGGAAACAGTTCACTGCTACCTGCAAAATGTTGACCGCTGTTGCACGTGATCAGAGGGTGCAGTTGTGGGTGGTCTGATGTTGTCGCTGGAATCTCAGTGCCTTTTCAAAAATATTTGCTTTAAATTTGTTTTTGACCCATTTGTTTTGCTATATAACAAATCACTTAATGACTGGTCCCTTGGGGAACGGTGAATTTTGTTTCCCCTCGACTTTGTCTTGGAAAACATTGAGATTCTTGGGAAACAAAATTCACTGTTCCCCTCGGGACCAGTCATTAAGTGTTAACTGTTACACCAAAAGTCTGCAGAGTTCCAGCCAAATGATTGCAACATGTCAATGCAACATATCGCAACATTGCTGGGCTCAACATTGTTGCAACGTGTTGGGAGTTGTTGGTGCAAGTTTGAAAATGATCAAATTTGAGCCAATAACACTCAACATGTCACAATACGTTGCAACATGTTATAGCAGGGTGGCTAAACACACAATGCCACACCTGAGCCCAAGCCTAACCGGCTACTCCAAACCTAGCGGGGGCTCCATCAAGGCCAGGCTGCAGGGGGCATGGCCCAGGCACTGGCCTATCTCCCAGTGGTTTGCTGGTGTCCAGCTGTCAAAAGCAGGGCAAAGGGTGTCTTTTACTGACACCTTTACTTAGCTAGACTTGAGTTTTCATTGTTAAATAGCTTTGAAATTGACTTTGTTGACAGGCCGGACCCTGCTGAAGAGGTACATGCCATGTGCATGCATGACAGGCCAATCTCCTAGCCAGGGGAGGGTGGGGGTGGTCAAAGCACTTGGGACTGTCTTTGAGTTCTTTGCTGGCATGTTTCTGTGATTTTGGTCAGATTTATGTACAGTAAAATATTGTATATAGTTTTAATCCTCCTAGTATAGCCACACGTCCCTTGTGGAAATCAGCTTTGTTTCTTATATTGTATAGTTATGGAGCAAACATGTTTAAACATAGTTTACCTACCTACCTCTTTTTTTGTAGATGGTGACGTCTATTTGTCCTTCAAATGGACGGGCAATTGCAAGAGTCCGCCAAGTAAGTATAGAGTCTTCAATGAGGCTGTTTTGTGCTCAATATTTTTGTACTTGATAAAATACTTGTACATGTACAAATAAGCTTTTAATGAAGCTTAATACTTGTACGTACACCACACCTGCATGTAGTATTAAGATTTCCATTCACCACAAGGCATATCTGAAGTTGAATATTAATACCAGTAATATGAATCTAGACATGACAACCACTCATTAGTTTCACAGCTGGGTTCAGGCAAAGGTCACAGCCTTTTTAGTTGATTGAGCAACTTTATTGCAAAGTCATGAGACTATAGCAAGCCAGTAAAATTCCACCACGTACTTTAGAGTAAAATAACTGTAGTATCGTTTAATACCTAGTATGTAACCTAGTTTTGGATCTGGCATACATCAGTATCATTCTACCAATAGTGCAATAGCTATCTATTATTCGCGCTTTTCAAGTTACCAGCATTAGCTTTCCCGCCCACCCACTTCCATGGCAGTAATGATTTTTGTTGTGTTTATAATCTTTGTAATTTATGTATTTATAATTATCTTGTACAGGCTCTCTATGGGCCCCTAGTTTTATTGTAGTTTATTCAAAGATCGTAATTAGCAGAATCATTTTCTGTGTTGCTTGTATGTGTAGGATTAAAATAAATTGCCTGATCCCAATCATGTGGTTCTAGAGTGAGTTTCTGTGTTTAGATCTGGATGTAAATAACATAAAACATGAAAGTAATGTAGACTTATGTAACCATATTATTTTGCTTTTTACTTGCCCTTGACCTACATCATTTGATGAATGGAAATTAAAAGTGTACAATAGTCAAAGGCAAGACTGCGGTGTTTTTGCTGGGAATTGACTGCAGTAGAAATTCTTCCAGGGAATTGAAATGACATATTGCATGACTTTGAAGTATCAGATATTTGATCAGTTAAAAACTGTAGGATCTTTTAAAAGTTACACTAGGGACACAGTACAAAGCAAGATACATGTTGCATGTAACTTAATTTTCAGGGTTCTTTGGAAGACTACAATGAAACAGTCAAGTGTTCCAAGGATGCTTGGAAAACTTGGGCAATGGTATGGCTTTAGAAACTGTAGTTTGATATATGTTTTTGACAATCTTCTAAGGCTTAGTTAGGACATACAATGTTCTACTCTTTTCAGTAGTTGTTTATCTGTTTTTTTTAACAATTTTACTAAGCTGGACTAAAAAATATTCAACACAATAAATATAATTATAATTATAATTATTCTTTGCTTCAAGTCTTATTCTCACATTATGTAGACTGAGCTACTTACTTAAGAGTTACTTACTTTAAGATTCGTATACTAGAAGAGTTATGACCCTCTAAAATCAGTTGAAATTTTACATGTAAATTAAATTGCGATAGTTGCATTTTTCAAACGGCCAGGAAGTAGACAAAGCAAATTTACTCTAAGATGACTTTAAGCTCAGAGGAATGATCAAACCTGAAAATTACAAACTGTGTGAGTATGAAATCCAGACAAGTTCCCCTCTTTCTGTACTGGCCTGATGACAATGCGCAATTTTGCAAAAATTCCATCAGCCATCTTGGTTGATTAAGCGGTCTTTCGAACTTTCCTGAAACTTTTAAAGTACATTTCAGAAAAAGTTCACCACAAGGGTGTTTTTGACACA
>Ga0126338_10001754_pt1 | contig 14344 bp, 9 predicted proteins | sample OrbCmetagenome_2_FD_92529 | JGI IMG/M metagenome (GOLD analysis project Ga0126338, IMG submission 92529) | Coral microbial communities from Petempiche,Puerto Morelos, Mexico - Orbicella C C metagenome | ecosystem: Host-associated > Invertebrates > Cnidaria > Coral | place: Petempiche,Puerto...
AAACTAAACTAAACTAAACTAAACTAAACTAAACTAAACTAAACTAAACTAAACTAAACTAAACTAAACTAAACTAAACTAAACTAAACTAAACTAAACTAAACTAAACTAAACTAAACTAAAACTAAAACTAAAACTAAACTAAACTAAGCTAAACTAACCTAATTCACTTGTATCTTCGCCATCTACTGGTATACTACAAACTCACAACATGACCAGCTCCCAGTTGGCTTGATAGCTCAGTTGGTAGAGCACTGCACTGGTATTGTAGAGGTCATGGTTTCGAATCCCCTTCAAGCCTGAAAAAAAAAATTAAAACAAGACAAAATTAGAAAAATTGGAAAATTTAATAATTTTACAACTCCTAAGTTGTGTACGTAACTGATGATCAATCATGTCTTCATACATTGCATGACTAACATAGTTTGCCTCTGTTGACTCATCTTTCAATATTTTAACTAAAAAATGGGAAACCTTGCAGACGTACATGCAGCAATTTTTGAACCTCAGGGTATTTTTCAAGAGGCTTAATCTCCAAAACAGTATAAGAGGAAATTACATGTAATTCTAATTCTGTTAGTAATTTCTGACATAAAGTAACTCATTATCTTACTGCAGTAAAAATTTGAAAAAAGTCCATTATTAGGAAGGATTCTGTGTCATAACAGTTACTCTGTCAGTATAACAATGTTTTTCACCATGATTTGTTCCTTTCTGCTCTCTTCTTCTCTGCGTTACACATTTTGGCACTTCTAGAACTTCACAGTATTTGAACATAGAGTATACTTATTGTATACATCTAGTACACAGTTACTGTTTTCTTTCAGATTCATGTAGCCTAATATAATGTTATAATATTAAGCGGCCTCCCTTGGGGAAATGGGAGGTATCTGCTTAATAAGGGTTAGATAGAAATTAGCTGGAGGCTTGGTAGAAACATCATGGTTCATTGAAATGCAAACAGGCTTAAAGGTGATGTGGAATCCTATGAAGGCAATCAATAATAAAATGTGTTTTTGAATATTTTTGTCACTGTTCACTTTCCATTTTGGACTCTTATCTGTCACCAGCTGCTCCAAAACAAAGCTAAAATGTGTGTATTCAATTTTGGACGTCAATTAATAGGTGAGAGCACAATAGAAAACCCTCATCAGGATGTCTTAAAGGTGGCTGTAGCCACTTAATAGGAGTTTTGTTTAGAGTATTTTACTGAGAACAATTTTGGGACTTAGTTAACTAGTTGCTTAACAGGGGGTGGCTGATGAACAGTTGGCTGCTGAATAGAAGTTTGATTATAGCTACAGGTATTGACTGGTAGATGCAAAAAATATTGTGACAGACTACCACTGACTTTGCACTTACATGTAACAAAGTATATGAAATGTACATGTAACATTTCTTGACTATGACATCAGCACTTCATCTGTTAGATGAGGCCATTGCCACTCCACGGCAACCACTGCATACAGCATCTTCTCTTTTGAGAACAGCTAACACTCCAACTCCACTTCGACAACAGGCAACTTCAACCTCACGACTCAGGCACAGTGCATGTATGTATAATGTAATTGTACATGTATATTGTACAGCTATTTCGGTAAACATTGTCTGATGAAAACATCAAGCCTACACAACAAGACTAAAGGGTCGTTTAGTTTTCATTGGAATGTTACATATATAATTTCTTTGTATTTTTGCATGTGAAGTATTAGCAAGGTTACATTAGAGTTTCGATTATGAGACCATTTTTGTGTAGCTTTTCTTCTCACTGATAGATGTCTTTTAGTTAAAAATTGTTTTAAAATTTATGTTGGTGAAAAGAACATGGATCTGTTGTTTCTTTTGCTTTACTGTGCCTTTCAATAATATGCAAAGTCTGTTCAATCAATGGTTTGATGTTTTGCCACCTTTAATCATCTTAGCACACCTCTTAGAAACAGAAGTTTACTTCAACAAGTTCAAAAGGTCATGTCTGTGGGCTTTGATTGGAAAAGAGCGATCCATTTTGTTTTATTCAAATTCTGTATTTTAAGGTTCGTGGGTTGGTTGTTACATGTATCATTTTATTATGATTGATGGCAGCTAAAGACACAATCCTTTCTTGGTTATGAACTTCAGAGTTGATGTGTTATGGAAAGGCACAGAAATAGCTTCTCCAGACTTGCATAAAACATTAAGAAAACCACCTGGTTTAAAAAATTGTGCCACAATGCATTGCTTAGCATACATACTGATTGGGTCATCCGATTATTAACTATTTTGCTTAATATGCAAATTCAATAATTAATTTCCAGCACTATGTAAGGTGATTTTTTCAGTGATTTGTTCAGCATTAAGAAATATTATTTTTGTGGTTGAAAGTGGCTTCCCTATTTATGTGGCACATTGTTGTGTATCTTTTTCTAGGGCTTTTTTGCCATTGTAGTTTATTGCTGTTTAAACCATTCACTTTGATTTGATTATGCAGCAATTATTAGGTGTGATATAAAACTTCAAGGAAACGAAAAAATTAGTTTGTCTGGATCAGTCACAAACCATACTTCAAACATTAATTTTTTCCTCCCCAAAACTTTGCTGTTACACTGTAACATTTATCATCATTAACACACTGCAACCTTTTACCTTTGGAAATTTGAGCATAAAGCTGTGTGATGTGAATTTACTAATGATGTAAAACCACAACTGAGAAACGTTTATTTACTGTTTTGAAATGTAGACACTCCAAGTGGTACTTCCTCAGTTGCAGACACTGATCTTACTGCTCAGGTAAACAGAATGTCCAGTTATAAGAGCCTGGATTTTTACTCAACATACATGTGGCAGGCAGGCAGGCCTTCTCTTCACTGTGACTCTACAATTGTACCAAAGTCATGCAAGTTCTGTGTTTCAGTGATTCTCAGCAGTACTGGCACTACATTTTCTCCATTTTTGTATCTACATGTAGGACATTTCCTTTGCTAGTGAGGGAATCCCTCATGGACCATTATCATCTCGACCACCACCAATATCTGGCTACACCACTCTGGTAAATCTGAAGCTTTTGAATTAAGTTGATTTAGATTCCTGAAGAGCTAAGATTAATTTTTTTTTGCACCTGTTTCCCTGCAGGGTTCACTATCATTTATGGAAGACAGTGGATTAAGCCAACCTTTAACACCCAGTAAACCACTTGCTCCTGCTGTTGAGGTAACTTCCATCAGCTTTGTTTCTTTTAGTACCAAACTGTTGTTCAATGTACAGGACACCTGGGTAACACATGAAGTGGTTCCAGTCAAGGAGTGTGACAATGGTCTTGATAATTATGTTGTCAGTAGTTGAGAAATTCACATTCATTGGGTATTATTCAGGTGTGCATGCATGTCAAATAACATTGTATTTAGGCTTGGTGTTGATTGACCATTATGATTTGTTGTTGCTATAAGTGTATTGTACTCTTTGCCACTCACTGATGCACTTTTCTGAATTTGAATATAGGATTTATTACCTGGAAGTGTTGTGGAGTTATCTCAATTAACTGAAAATGTCAGTATTTTGACAGAAAAGGATCCTGTGATTGCAGGTCAGTGGAGTGTTTAGATTTTGGTTTATTTGTATTTCAACAGCATTGTATTAAATGTAATGGTACATGGGAGACAAATGCATACGAAACTCAATTTTAATCTGGTTTATGATGGTCAGCCGCATACAGTACATGTAGGTATAACTTTCATGCAGTTTGAGATGAGGTGTTCCTCTTCAAATACTTTGATAAAAGTGGCCTGCAAAGTTTTTCTTGGATGACTATTTTAAAAATGGAGGTCACCAAAATTCAAAGTGTTGAATAACAGACCATTGAGCACTGTATATGATTAGCTGTGACACAAGAGATGCTCCAAAACATGCTGGAATTCCGCGGGTACATGTAAGTGTGGGTAGTTTTCTGTGATGCTAAGTAATATAAGACTTATTGGTGGAATTTGGTAATTAATATGTAATAATACATGTATATGATGTAGGTATTGTATTTCATATTCAGTAAAAATAATTGGTTTGTTTAATCTACAGCCAGTTCCAGCTTGTTTGAAGAATTTATGAGTGCCTTTACATCCTTTCCTGACACAAGGCATATTTTTGATGTGTTAGCCAGATATGAAAAGGTAATAGCTTGATGGGTTGACTGAGTAAGGTCAGTGTGTTTTGGAAAAAATCTATCCATATTTCATGCTGACAAGACCAACTGCAGCAAGTTAATTCTCAAGTGCACTTTCCTTAACTTATGCAGTAGAACCTTACGGTGTGACCATCTCTCATAAGCAACCATCCGTGTAAGCAACCATTTTTTCCAAAATGCCAATCTATTTTTCCCGTCAGATCACTATATACATGTATGGTCAGAATGTTTTGTAAGTAACACGTGCCAACTGCTGTAAACAACTGATTTTAAGGTTGAGAGTTTAAAACTTACTTTCTCATTGCGTTAAACCTCTGGTAAGTGACTGGTGTCTTGACACAGACATTTACCTGACTTGTGGATATATACACTTTCACAGTAGCAGTAGATTAACAGTAACCTTAAGAAATAACCAATCAATCAGTTCAGTCACAGGTCTTACAAAACCAGCTTGGTTAATGAATGCACTGGTTCATGGAAATAGCAGTCTTCTAACACTACAGCTCAAATTACTTAACACCTACACCCTCAGCTTTTGGACGGACTGTTTGTACATGTAACAACCCACTTAGACTTGATCGTACATGAACATTTTAGAAGACGCATACATGCATATATATATTATGCTCTATTTCTTTTAGGCATGTAGGCAGCAACTGCGAGTTCTTAACGGTTTGATAAGACAATCAACACCAGGAAAAGCCAAGTAGGTGCATTCATGTTATGTGCAACAACATAATGCAAGAAGTTGGTAACTGAGTAGGATTTTACAACTTTGACAGATAGTGGTCTTGGACAAAGATTAGAGGATTCCAGATGCCACTGTGCCTGCTTGGCAATCAAATTTTAGGTTTACCTTAACAAAAAATAAGTAAAAATAGTTAACAGACTAATTAACAACAATTATTAGATTATGAGCTTGAGATTTCTATTTAAACATGGTGTTTCTGTTGAGGAACTATCGGCTGATAGTTGCCCTGCAGAAATTTGATGTTCTTAAAACAAATATGCTAGTTAGTGCAGAGTGCACCATTGGGATGGTTTTGGGGGCTGCCTGCCACTAAGGCATTAAGCCATTAAGGTGCTATGGCACTAAGGTGTAAACTTTAATGTTTGTTTAATTAATTAATTAATTTCAATTAATTAATTAGTCTAGAGGCAAGGAAGTGGTACAGGTGGGGTGGGAAAGGTACATGTGTACTCTACATAAAACATGTTCCATCGCCGTCACTTGGATATGAACATTGCAAAGCTATATATTTGTTTCAGGTAACCCCTTGCTCTCCTTGTGGTACCATTCTCTTTAAAACAAAACTAATTTGCTCTAAACTCATGCGTAGATTACTTAGTGCTCGGGGCTTCTATATTAGGTGGAGGATACATTGCATACAGAATCACGTACAAATGTTGACTGGTTTTCCTTATGGTAGGACTCAACATGTAAGACGCATGCGTTCTAGTATCGTTAGTGTTATACACTATCTTTCCACATGGTATTTTATATGTCATGTCATGTGACCAAGGACGGCAGTTATTTTTCAGGTAGCGCCAATTGTCCCTTTTTATTGCTAAAGTGAAATGTTACTCTGGCTGCGTAACTTTTAGAATTACACACAGGTCAGTTCAACAAATGTCATCTGCTGTTTTCAATCTACAATAGTGTGTTTGTCAGGGTTCAAATGTATTACTTCTCCTTAGCGGCTTGTTTATTTCTTGCCTTAATGGTGTCTGTAAGACAGACCAGAAAGTTCCCAAGTTAGTGGCTTTAATACTCCGCAAATTGTAAATTTGTGACAAAAGAAACCAGGAAAGTGCTCAAATATTGACGCAGACTCTGTGGCACCTAATGAAAGCACAAATTAATTTAATCAGTCTTTAAGGAGACTCATTCATATTGGCCAAGTAGTGCTGTTTATCTTCAATACTTTTTGTTGAAACGCTTCTCAGCCATCAATATTGTTGTGTGTTAATTTTGAATTGTTTTATCGTTAACAACAAAGGTGGCAACAGAAAAAGAAATTGTTTCTTGTTCATCAGTAGGAAAATTTGCATTTTAGTAAAACAACATTGTTTCTGTTCCGTTTCTTCATCACTACATCAGATATTTAAATTTCTTTCATTTATCTCCAAAAAACAAGCACATCTTCCATGTGTTTTGGAGAAAACAGGGGTTTCATGTTACATGCCTATGTGAGGAAAACAAACGTATCAAGTTATAAAGTTGGCGTGAAGAGCTAACTTGTCACGTTTGCTGCTTCAACGTATTATTGAATTTAAAATGAATGAAAATTAACGTAAAACACCAGTAGTAATTTGTATGTAATTTTTGGACCTTGAATGAAAATACAACCTTGAAACATACACACTGCTAAGGGGAAAAGCCCTAGCAGACTACCAAGGTAGACACAAACTGAAAGCGAACTGAGCAGGGGTGAGTACTTATGGGACTACCATGCCAGAGCTATCAATTGCACTCTGCACTATCTGAGATTGTCTCACTAGTTTTAAGAACATCAAATTTCCAAGGGGCAACTATTAGAATGATAGTTCTGAGACATAAACACTCTATTGTGGAGTCTTTATTGTTCACCACTAAATTTTCTTCTGCGTGCCAATTCAAAACCGTATTGAATTATTTTCAAATTTTTTGGATGAAAGCTGTGAAAGCCAAACGTAAAATTTGAAAAAGAAAACAGAACAAAACCCACTTAATACAATTTCAGTTGTTTATTTTCTAGAAGGTCGTATGTTTACAGAAACATTTTCATGGACAAGTACTATCTATCCAGGTATTTTCCTCGGACGGACACTATGGGCTGATAGTGTCTCTCCACGGATGAACACTATTGCGTCACGTGATCAATTTAAAGCAATAAGAATCGGAGAAAATTTAGTGGCAACTTATAAGAGGTGATAGTTGATGAGGCCAAAGGCCGCGCTTATTAGTTTCTTTAAAGAGGTACTGTGACGAAAATCACATCTTTCCTATCGCAGCCATTTTAAAACATAAACAAGTAGCCTGTGTAAGAAGAAAAATGCTGTTTACTATATTCAAATATCTCTTTTCATTCCAGAGATATTCAAGTTTTTAAAATATGCAAATTAGTCCAGTGATGACATCATACACTCAACCAAATTTTGATCAAATATGAGGAAAAAAGATATCTGAGCCAATTTGTATCAGAAATGTTTGATACTTTGCAGTAAGATTCTACTAAATGTGCTCCAAAATATGAGCTTAACCGTTTCGTTTCCATGGCAACATACTTGGTTCTAGACCTCCCCAATATTAAGGGCATTTCTGGCCACCTTTGTGTTCCATTTTTGATATTTGCAAATGGTGCCTTGTGTGCTTGATCTAGCAAGCATATCAATATGTTAGCTCAAGTTTGTGGCCTTTTTTAATGTTTTACGAGCTGAAAATCACTAACATATTAAAATCAAGTGGGTAGGGACTGGAAAAGAGTGAGTTGCCTTGGGAACTGAATTTTTATAGCCATAGGTGTGTTTCATGCAGAACTATTAGCCTACCAAGTTTCAATGGTCTGCGCTGCAAAGTGACCAAGATAGCTCTATTTATATACTTGATGTAAAATTGGGTTGAGTGTATGACGTCATCAGTCATCTCATTTGGATATTTTACACATTTTTCAAACTTAAATATCTCCGGAAATAATGTAGATATTTGCAAACGGTGAATGGCATTTTTATTCTTTCATGGAATTCTATGTGATACACATAAAATATCAAGGGGGAAAAATTTGATCATAGCACCACTTTAAAAAAATGCGAGTGTTTTTTAATTCTAGAAACCGTGAATGTCCTTTTTCAGTCTTCTCAGGAATTTAATTATCCTTTTGTTTTTAAATGTTCTTTCAAAACTTGAGAGAAACGAGAAAACGTTGAAATTTTATTGACCACACCAAGCCACTGAACACTAATGGCTGATAGTGTGCAGTGGCTCATCCAATTGGATTGCAGCATTTGCATTAGTGTTTAAGTAGAATTCTTCTAATTTCAAATAGTTGTATACGTTGTCCCTGTATGTACATCTCCATCATTCCATGTGTACGTATACCACACAGTATTAGTCTGTAATTTACAAATGTCTACCAAAATGAATCCAGCTAGGTAGACATGACAGTTCTTGACTGACCTTACAAATCATCTGTCCTCATTGCACCATGGGACGCACAAGGCCTTGACCTTACAAATAATTGTTATTAATTTATGTATATTATTTTGTTTGGTTCCTGATGTTGGATAAGAGCTGATATGTTGAGGCCAGTATGGTATTTCAAAATTTCAAGCATATCTCAACAGGAACAAGTTTATTAGTACAAGTTTGTTGCAAAATAGTTGAAATGTCATTAACAGTTTTTTTGTTGTTAATTATTGTACTAGATTTTCTAAACAAGCAGATATATTATACCTCATTTCTCAAGAAAGTTACACTTGGAGACTTGTTGGCTCATTATACAGGCAAGTAAAATGTGCATGTTTTAGTTAAAAATGTATTCTAGGTCAGAATGATATCAACCTAAGTTAATTTGTTTCAACCTAGGTTAAATTTTTCAGACCATTTTTTCTTTCACTTTTTGGGGCAAAAAAATTAAGGCTTGAGGGAAAATTTTTAACACAAATATTAGCCAAAGAAATATAAGACGTTTCCACATTGTTGGATGTCATTGCCAAATAAATGTGTAGTTTAGTTTTTACATTATAAGAGGATCTACAACTATGTGCATAACATAATTTCCTAATAGTCACATGTTTCTTATCACATAACATATTTTGCCACCTTATGCTCATAATTGTAGACCTTTTATAATGGAAAAACTTCAGCTACACATTTACTCTACAATGACATCTAAGATGTCGAAACGTTGTATATTTCTTTCGCTAATATTTGTGTTTGAAACCTTTTGGAGTGTTCTTAAAAAGAACACTACACACACCATCCACTTCCCTTTGTCCCTAACCCTACCCTGCCAGGATCCCATATCAACCCCCCACTCTTTTTTCAGTGTGTACACACCTACAATTGTGGACAAAAGTCTTTGGGACACTTATGTAATGTAATGAATTATCTGTGTTTTACAACTGAAGTTTGAAAAAAGCACTGCTATCCTTTTAAGAATGTATTGCTGTTCCTCCTCTCCTCCCAATACAATGTTGAAACTCAGGAGAAATTGCAGGTTCTAGTTGTCAACATTGTATGTGGGGTGGGGGGATAAGTTGGGCAGGTGAAGTGGTATTCACATCTGGCATGTGTGCAAAAGTGCCAAAAGTGCAAATTTGTCTCAAGACCGTACTTTTGTCAATGATTGTAGATTTGAATATCTGATTTCTGACTTGGTAGTCCACCTTCACTCCCCCAGGCCAAAGTCAAATAAAGTTCTACTTCCTTCCTTCCTTCCCTCCTGCCTGCCTGCCTGCCTTCTTATTTAGCTCCTTCTCTCAACACATTATGGACTGAAATCTAGAGAAGAAAGACGTGAAGGGTTGATTGAAGCAACGAGCAATGTACTGTCTGCTGCATGTGTTATGTTTGCCTACTGTTATTTTCAATAAAGTTGAATTAATAAATTCATCATGCTACTTTGAGAGGGTCATTTCTGTTGGAATGTACCAACAACTGTTTTTTATTGTATACTTACATGTTATTGTAATATTGTAATCTGATTTTTTTGGTTTGTTTTTATCTTGTGCATGTTTGTTGTTGTAGTGATCGTCTTCAGAATGGAATAAGCGATGATGAAGCCATGCTTACAAATTTCGTGGTATGTATGTAATGTTGTAGAACTGTTGTTGATGATATTTTGTACAGTGTTTTGTCAAGCTTCCTATCCAGAGCTGAAAAATTTGTACAACCCAGTAGTTGCCTAGACTAGAGTACTCACAGGTAATCAAAGAACAGTAACAACTTTGAATTTGGTTTAAATTGCAACCTGCAAAAGTGGTCAAACTATATAACTGCAGCATGTACAGAAAAGGTCATGATGCCTTTGACATGTAAAAATACAACACTCTTGTTCCATTGTGTATTCTTTTTTACAGGGAAGAAACTGGAGTGAAAAGAAGATTACGAATAATTTGTATGAAAGAGAGGCCACTACTAGGCAAAACCAGGTGTGTGTGTATGTGGAGACAAAATGTTATATCTACATGTATCATACGTGAAGTTTTCAAGTTAGTGATCAAACTTCTTGTCATAGAGATGCACCGTCAGTAACAAAATAATGAACACAAGAGCATGGACATGATTAGTTTTAAGGTATAGACAGCAATACTCTTTAAAACTGCTCTATTTGCAAAAATTGCTAGCTGGAATGTTACAAATTGCTGTACATTTAGGGAGCGTGAACAGATGTATATATCACAAAGGCAGAATTTAAAGCAGTATTTATAATAATTTGTCAGTTTTTCAATTTTCTTTTATCTGGTGTTCATTATGTTAACCAGTGTCCACATATTTCAGTTTAAAATCCTACATGATATTATGTATCTTCCCTTTTTCATATTTCTATGTAACATTACATTTTATTAAAAAATTGTTTATTCCAATTCCAAGTCATTATATATCAAAGTTGATGTTGTGACCTCTTGACCTCTTTGAGTATCTTCATTCCTTGTACAGTATATAAATTTGAAACTACTGTAGAATCCTGATTTTGGAACCTCCAAGGGCAACAAAAATTTGCTTGAAAAACTGGGGGTAAACTTATATTAAATTTATTTGAGTGAGGGGAGGGAAACTGCTTTAATTTGATTCGAGTTGTTGGGAGGTTCAATAAAGGGTTTTGCACAGTGCAAAGCATAAATATCAGCCACGAACATTTCAAACCAGTATTCTTCTAGCTAAAAGTACCCCAAAATGTTCAGTCCAAAGCTGAAACTCACCCATAATCAATACTGGTGAATGTAAACATAAATAATAATTGCCGGTTTTCATGTGACGTCATCAATTTCCAAAATAAGAAATTACCAATCCTTGTGAAGTTTTAGTTTCATGAGATGTAAGACCCTCTAATAACTTGACGTTTTGCAACGTCTAAGCCCGACAGGGTTGCTCATTATGTAATGGAACACGTCGGAATTTCCGAGTTTATGCGTTGTGTAACATAAAAATGGCGGCTCAATAAGGCTGTCGAGTAAGTCAAAAGATGTGTTATTGCTCAAGTTTTTACTAACTAAACAGTTCTTGCTCTAGACAAGTATTAATTTCAATGTATCGGAGCTCTAGAGTAATAACGTTTTGTTTCAATGGCAAAACTCAATGACAGATGTTTCTGTTACTCTACGGCCGCCATGTTTGTGTCCCTCCAAGGGGCATGAACATGGCAACACCATACAAAGCTCTCTAAATTTGAGTGAAACACTTTTCCGAATAACGTGTGGATGGAAAACCGTACAGACTTAAAACTTGGCGAGGTTATTTATATGTCAATCATCTTTCATATCTCAGCTTCTTGACTTAATTTATTGAATGGTTGCGATTTTTATTTTTGATGGTGTGACACTGCAAACCAGCCGTTGTTTAACTGGTTGAATACTTCTGCCAGTCAGAAACTGGGCAACATGCATTTACATTTTGTTTACCTGCATATTAGGAGAAAAAATTGAGTTGGCTGTTAAAATTGGTTCAATATTTATAGAAAGGAGGTGGAGGCGCTGTGGCCTCATGGTTAGTGCGCTTGTTCCCGGAGCGAGCGGTCCGGGTTCAAGCCCTGTCCGGGGACACTGTGTTGTGTTCTTGGGCAAGACACTTAACTCTCACAGCGCCTCTCTCCACCCAGGAGTATAAATGGGTACCGGCGAATTGTTGGGGAAACGTAACAAACTGCGGGGGAGTGACCTGCGATGACTAGCATCCCCTCCAGGGGGAGTAGAAATACTCCTAGCCGCTTCATGCTACAGAAACCAGGATAAGCTTCAGCAGCTATGCTTCTTCAGCCATTCAGCTCCAAGGCTTCACTTTTATAGAAAAGTTTAATGCAGTTTGTGGGGAACAATATTACATATAACAATAAATGTACCATTGCAAGAAGATAATGAAGGTGTTCCTTGGTAGATTGTTGTTGACTGGTTAGAGAAGAATGCAGAAGATTGGTTGGAAATCTTTCTGGAGACTGATAAAGTGGAGTATTTCTCAGAATCAGTGTGTTGGTATGTGTCTGTTCTAATTCATCTATTCACAAAATTCTTTGCAAAGTTTCCTGTATTGATACAACAGAAATCAAGTCTAAAGCATTGCTGAGAATATTTATCACCTTCCATCATTTATTTATGAAGTCAGGCTTTGTGAATAGGTAGCAATTATTTAGCAAATATGTGGAGTTGAATAGTAGAGTTTTTCAAAGGGAAAATACTATGTGATTGTCATTTATGAAAATACAGTTTTTGCTTTCTATTTACAGTTATATAAAAGGCAAGTGTGTGACCTTTTCCACTATCTCCCTTTCTCTCATCATATTCTGCATGTGAGACTTCTGTTGTGTTCCAGTGTTTTCTGTAGCCTGGGTCATTTGTTTATCCCAGTATATTGGAATGCAGTGGTGCATGTAAAAAGTTAATGAGAAACTTGTATTCTTTTAGGGAGAACACTCTTCATGCACTGCAGCAAGAAGGAAGAAATCTGGGAATGAGAAGACCTCTAGTGACAGAGATGGTAACGGCTCTATTTGCAAAAAATTAATTGCTAGCTGGAATGTTACAAATTGCTGTACATTTAGGGAGCATGAACAGATGTATATATCACAGAGGCAGAATATTTTTCACATTGTGTACATGTGTAACACTGTGGTAAATCAAATAAGTGCCACCCTCAAATGGCCCCTACCCTCTATGAGATGCAGCGGCAGGGAATCATGGTAGTTGTATTCATCATCTTGGACTGGATTTTTTTGGATGAATACAACTAGCATGATTCCCTGCAGGCACGAATAGGCTATGAAAGGTTAGTGTCACCCTCGAATAAGCTCCACACATTAATTAGTACCACCCTGGAGTAAGTAACAGCTGTCCCTAGATCAGCAATGCGATGCTGACTAGACACACTTAAAAACAGTGTTTATTCAGCGAGGCTTATACCCTTAGGTAGCACTACTTGACTCCAACATGGCTAGAATGTGAGTTGATAACTGTTTCTTCTGTAATTTTTGATTCTTGATTATAATCTTTTTGCTTGCACGTGATTGGTCTAAACATGTCACGTGACTGAATATGCCTCAGCTAAAACTGGAGAATATCTGAGTGTCATTCTGCAATTTTCAAAAGAGCCCACAATAACCTCCATTTGACTGTAAAAATATATGCTTGGATATTTTTTCAATGGTCATGTCAGCTGTTAGTCAAAACTCGCAGTTTTCCTCAAGCCTCGCTCTTGGAAAACCTCTCGCTTCTTGTATTGTCCATGGACAATATCCAAGCATTTTTTTCACGTCAAATGGAGGCTATTTTTTATTTTTAGAAAACAGTCCTAAGAAAATATGCGTGCTGATTGGTTGTTTTCCTTTTTTTCGTCACGGTGTTTTCTAAACGAAATAGAAAACATGTTCTCCGTGTTTCTATCGAGTTATAGAAGCACTTGTGAAAGTTTGGGGGAACTCGAAAAAGCTGTGGAAACACTCGCCTGCGGCTCGTGTTCCCACAGAATTTCTCGTTCTCCCAAACTTCCACTCGTGTTTCTATAACTCGATAGAAACACGGTACATGTTTTCTTTTTCTTAAATATTCCATCAAATTTTTTCACTGCACGCAATTGGTCAAAATGCGTCACGTGACTGAGTATGCCCCCAGCTAAATCTGGAGTCTGAATATCCGAGTGGTATTCCCCAATTTTCCAATCTTGCGTGTCGTGAAAAATACTTGAATGATAATAAACACAGTAGCCTCCCATTTGACTTTGAAAATATACTCAGATAATTTAAACTTGGACATTATCTGTTCCTTGACGCTCGCAGTTTTCCTTGAACTTCGCTCTAATGGAAAACTGTTCACTTTTTGGAACAGATGATGTTCACGGAGAAATATCCAAGCATTTTTTCGCGGCAAATTGAAGCTACATTTAATAATAATAATAATAATAATGATAATGATAATGATAATGATAATGATAATGATAATGATAATGATAATGATAATGATAATGATAATGATAATGATAATGATAATGATAATGATAATGATAAT
>Ga0126338_10001755_pt1 | contig 14340 bp, 4 predicted proteins | sample OrbCmetagenome_2_FD_92529 | JGI IMG/M metagenome (GOLD analysis project Ga0126338, IMG submission 92529) | Coral microbial communities from Petempiche,Puerto Morelos, Mexico - Orbicella C C metagenome | ecosystem: Host-associated > Invertebrates > Cnidaria > Coral | place: Petempiche,Puerto...
TAATAAATTTTGTGTTGCTTTATATAGCTACATGTATGTTGTTTTAATTTTGCACCTAAGGTACTTGATGATGGAACTTTGTTGAAACGTTACCGAAAGGAAATTAGTGAACTGAAGAAACAACTGGTCGAGGTAAGTGTAAAGCTGACTTCAACGTACTTGTATTCTTCTCTTCGACACCTGTAGCAGAAGCTTTTATTATGACATGGGCGAAATATGATAATTCTATTTGTAACGGAGGACGTCTGTTCCCAAGGAAAAGGTGGTTGGGTGCTACATGATAGCTTTGGAGGCAGCGAGGCCGAGTGGTTAGCGCGCCGGACTTGGAATCTGGAGGTCGCGGGTTCAAGTCCCTGGAGTTGTTTCTCGGTAGGCCCTAGTTCAACTCCTCGGTCATGCTTTAATAAACTGGTCTGCCCCCTGCCAGTTGGGATTTTTAAGCCTGTTATGTTTGTTTGAAGTAGTTCTTTCTTTCCGTTTAACTGGCATGCCTGAGAGCTAGCTAGGTGTAGCTAAGCGCATTGTCCACTACACTATAAACAACATTGCATTTTTCTTTTTTCTTTCTCAGATGAGCAGCAAATCTCACATGCAGGAATTACAACTCGAGAAAGAGAAAGTGAACGAGGTAAGAGTTGACGAATCCTTTGATAAGAAAGTCACACAGACAGCTTGTCAAAAGTAGATCATTATAATTGTCTTGAAAAAAGTCAGCTATTGTTCAGGATTTTTTTCCGATTATCGGTTCCCATATTTATTGCATTAAATCCATTACCACGATTTAACATATTGTTTTTGTTTTGTTGTTATTTTTTTGTTTATTTTTCATCTCAGATGGAGGAGATGCTGGAACAACAACGAAGACAACAAGTATGAAAAATGCTCTCAAATTTTCACCATTCAATTAGATCTTCTCAAAGTCCGTTTCCTTCGTCGCTCGTTTATAGCGACTTCGTTGTTCTTAGAAGTAGAAGTCGGCTTGTGGCAAGTCAGCCATTCAATGCGCACTGAAGTGTACTTATAGTAACTTGAGTGTCGCTATTTTCCCTTTTGTATAGGATGTCAGTCTACGGCAGGTTATTTCCTGAGAGCTTGCTAGGTGTAGGTACATGTTTGTTTTTCATCTTTCTCTGTAGAGCGAACAGAAGGAGAAAATCAAAAAGCTGTGCGATATGATTTGTTCAGCCGGGCGAGAGACTGGCATTAAACCGAGCAAAGCAAGAATGGCCAAGGTTGGTGGTTTTGTTGTTGTTGTTGTTGTTGTTGTTGTTGTTTTAGTTTTTGTTTTTGTTTTTGTTTTTTTTTTTTTCATTTGCTGATGGCTTGGAACATCGTTAAACATTTGGTCTAAAGGACTTCACGTTCGTGGGTTGTGTTCTGTATCTTTCAACAGAGGTTCTTTGAACTTTAGTTTCTTTGTTCTTTTTTTGGTTTATTATGGACCCCTCAAGTGTTTTTCTACCTCAGAAATCTATTGTAGTGAAATCCCGATATATTAGTTACAGAGACGATTTCCACCGCTCTATCGAGTCTGGCTACCCTGGGTGCCAGAGGTTTTTCTTGCGCGGTTTCCCGTGTCGGCATGTCTTCCGAAGCAGAACGAAGTATTACCTCTGGTACCCAGGGTAGAGTCTGGTCCGAGTTGGAAAAGAAAGAGCTGCATTGCACGTACGAGTTACAGTATGGTTTTCAGGCCACTAACACTTCCTTTTTCTTGTCTTCCACGCACAGAGACGTGAGACCTGGTGTCCAGGGGCTCTTCTTGCAAATGCTCCGCTCGCTTCAGCTGCTGCTCTTGCGGCAAACTCGGTGCAAGTTCGTCTGGCGCGAATCTCATCGAGCCCAAGCAGTGAGGAAAGCGAGTTTGATGAGATGTCCAGAGATGCGTTCCTATCAACTCTGGACGAAGAAGAAGAGCGAAAGAATTCTGAGGATGGCCGAAGAAAAGTGGGCTTTGCAAGTCCGCGAGCAAAGAGGTTTGTGTCTGCTATGCTTTGCCAGGTCACTCTTCCCGGAAGCGAGAAAGTAGTGGGAGAAAAGAGAAAAGAAATCTGGGAGAAAAAGGTTTCCATCCTCAAAGGTCAAACGTAGGCTCGATTACCAGCCAAAAAATAGAAATTGTGAAGCCTTGGAGCCGACTGGCCCATAGCTCCTGGTTTCTGTGGCATGAGGCGGCTAGGAGTATTTCTACTCCCCCTGGACGGAATACTAGTTCATCGCAGGTCACTCCCCCGCAATTTGTTAGGTTTCCCCAACAATTCGCCGGTACCCATTTATACTCCTGAGTGGAGAGAGGCATTGTCAGAGTTAAGTGTCTTGCACAAGAACACAACACAGAGTCCCCGGCCAGGGCTCGAACCCGGACCGCTCGCTCCAGAGTCGAGCGCACTAACCATGAGGCCACCGCGCCGAGCCAAAAGATAAAATGATAACAAAAGATAATACAGTCACCGAGAAAGGATAGTTCACGTCTTTGTCTTGTTCACCGCAATAGTAGAGAGACTTGTTATCAGTAAGTGTTACCTGCTCCATCGGCTCGTTATCTGCTTCACCACGTTTCTTATTTCTTCTATCTTTCACTTTAAAACTGTTTTCTGATCTACATCTGAAGGTGTTTGTCTCCAATAATCGACACGGCACAAGAGGATAAAGAAATGCAGACAGAGGTACAGATTTTTATTTGTTTTACCGCCATATTTATCTAAAATTACCACTAACTGGGCGCTGTTTTTGAAATAACCTCTAGGGCCGGTTTGTTCGAAAGCCGGTCAACGCTAATTTTTCTTGTATAAAATGTTTTTCACTGTTTATGTTTTGTGTAAATTCTCGCTGATCCTGTTTTAGCTTAATCGGACTTTGAACAACCCAGCACAGGTTGTATGGTCATAGTGCAGCTGACGGGATGAAAGTTAACTTGTGCCAAGATCCACATAAAAGAGTGAGATCTGGATTCCAGACGATAAGAAAGTGAAGAAAAAAGTCAAAATGTGGGGCTCCTTTATTGGCAATGGTTTCAGTTCCTTGTTGTTCAGTTTGCCATAGTTTTCTCCGTGGACCAAGTCCTTCACGAAAAATAATCACTTTCAGTTTACATGTCCCCACATTCAAAATAGCTACTGCGGCCATGCAATATTGTAATCAACAACAGGTCGCTCTTTTCAGCGGCTAGGGTCAATATATTTTGTTGCTTTGTTTTGTTTTGCGTTTTTGTTTGTTTGTTTTTGTATAGAGAACCGTTTATATGAATCTAGTTTTGTGTAACTGTTGTTTTTTCCTTAGCCGGATGAAAAGTCGATTCATTTGGAACTTGAAGTTAAGACTTTGCGGAAAGAGCTGCACGAAGCCACCCAAACGCGAGATCTGTATCACGTAAGTAGGTCAATTGAACGAGAATTTGTTGATTGTTCCCAATCATTACTGACTTTTCTAACACAAGTGTACCTTTCACAGTCCAATTTGTTTCCTAGAAAATAACGTGTTTCGTTTATTTCACAGGAATTGTTGGAGGAAAGTAATACATTGCTGGATAAAATGTCAACCGAGAGCGGCCGAGGTCCAACTCCTACGGTTCGACCATTTTATTTCTTTTTGTTCAGTTTGCTTGTTTTGTCGTTGTTGTCGTTTTGCTTTGCGGTCTTTTCGCGGCTACGGCCGTTAAGTCGAGAACACAAGCAACAAAACCGAGGAGGAATGGGAAAAAGGACACATTCTCCTTCCTCTTCAGTCCTCTCGCGGTCGTGCCGCTAGCAGACGGCCATTTTTCGATTAAAAAAAAAACAGTCAGTAAGAACGCATTGGTCCATTGTTAATATTATAGAAATACAGTATTTTTTGGATTAAACTTACTTGATCCTATTTTCATTATACAGAACTCGGACATCACGCTGAAATACGTAGCAGAACTGAGAAACGAAAAAGCCGATCTAGAGGTATTTTGTAGTTTCTGTTTGTTTCAACGCTGAACGCTCTCATAAATGCAACCGACTCAACGGTTTATTTCCAAGTTGAAAATATCTTTACCGCAAGAAAATCGCACAGATGAATTCTTTTCTGCGATTCTCCCGCTACACCTTCCATTCTCAAAACAGTTTCTAAGGTGTGGGCCTAGCCCATCTCGCCCCCGGCATTTCAGTAGGGACACCTGTCATAGAGGGACACTTATGCAAGGCTGTGGTCTAAGACGATTTACAAGGAGCCCAAAGGTTCCTAACCATGAAATCCTGGGTGCCCAGCACTTAAGCGTATATGAAAAAAGTAAGTTTTTTCCAGCCGCCCTCAAGGCAAAAGTTAGTTGCCTGTGCCACCCGGGCGCTGCTAGTGCGCAGCCCTGCTTATGGTATTCCATTTTTTTCTGTTTATTTCCATCAGACTCAGGTTTCAGTGCTGAAGACACAGTGTCAGGATTTGGAGAATCTTAAAGCGAGGAACAAAGGTGAATATCGCGTTAGTTAAGGTCCTCCAGCCCCGAGACCTTCTTGCCAAGAGATTGTTAAAAATGTTACATTGGGAAAAAATAAGCTAATTTGAAAAGTTTTCGTTTCGTGGTCGGTCTCATCATTGTCCACGTTTAACGTTTGCGTTGGTTTTAGGTTTTCTTCGATTTAAAGACAAGTCTGACCATACATGTAGCAGTAAATGAATTTGCCAATAAATTTTTGACTTCTGTCGTTTCTGTCATGCTTTTAGTATTTCAAATAAAACAACGCATACTTTGTAGCTTGTACTCTTCTGGATAATAAGTAGTGGGGGAGGGGTAAGTATGTGCTGCGGCTATAACTTGATGGGGGAGGGGAGGGTTGTTGGAATTAATGTTAAAATTTAATTGTCAACGTGGGAAGAACAATATGTTTTCCGATTGGAAGAGAACGTGTCATGTGTCGTGGGTCAAAAACTCAGTAATTACCTAGGAAAACAACAACTTGAACTTACGATTCACACGTGATCAGGTCGTGCATCTTGAAACCGCGGCAAATTTGCTTAGCCAGCTGTTGTCAAGCAAATAATTTTTCGCAGTTTTTTCCTTCTATTTTTGAGTTGGGAGGTAAGACAAACACCAAATGACTCGCCTCGCCTAATATCTCGCTGTACGCGTAGTGACTACGTTTTTGCGGCTAACTGCTGTCCGAAAAATCTTTCTAACCTGGCTCTACGTTGAACCTCAACTAACGTTTTGTGCTTAATTTTAAACACAGAACTGGAAGGCGAAATTCAGTCACTTGAGGATGAGCGCACACTGTCCAACGAATATTTGTCCGAGCTGCAGGCTGAGTTTGAAAGTGTGCAGGCCGAAAAACAGGCTCTCGCAGCCAGGGTCGAAGGACTGGAGAATACAGGAGCACTCGACACTGCTGCTAAAATAGAATTGGGCTCGCTACAGATGAAGCTCGAGGAAAGTGAACGAGAGAAGGCGAGACTGGAAGAAAACCTTGATTCTTGGAGAGAGAGGTACGCTAGTCTTGAAAGCGATGTAGCGCGACTCCAAACTGAGCTTGTGTCTGCTGTGGACGACAAACGTCAATTTGAGGAAAGACTGACTGTAGCAACTGAAGAAGGCTCGTTGAGGGCAAAGGAACTTGAGATTCAAGTGAGACAGTTGAAGGAAAGATTATCCAATGTGAACGAGCAGGAACGAATGATGACACTGGTTATCGAGGAGAAGTTGCAGCTGGAAGAAAACAAAAAATTGGAAGTCGATTCTTTGCAGATGGTTCTGGAGGAAAGAACACAAGAGAAGGAACGATTAGAAGAAAATCTGGAAACATGGAGACAAAAGTACGCTAGCCTTGAAAGCGATGTGACACGGCTTCAAAATGAACTTATTTTCGCTGTGGAAGAGAAGCGTAAATTCGAGGAAAGATTGTCTGTTGCGAGTGAAGAAAGCGCGATGAGAACAAAGGAACTTGAGACTCAAATGAAGCAGCTGGAGGAAAGGTTGTCCAGTGCCGACGAGCAGGAGCGAATGATGACTCAGGTAATCGAAGAGAAGTTACAGCTAGAAGAAAACAAGAAATTGGAAGTTGAATCTCTGCAGATGGTTGCGGAGGAAGGGAGACGAGAAAAGGAACGGTTAAAAGAAAATCTGGGAACATGGAGAGAAAAGTACGCTAGTCTTGAAAGCGATGTGACACGTCTTCAAAATGAGCTTGAGTCCGCTTTGGAAGAGAAGCGTCGATTTGAGGAAAGATTTTCTGTTGCAAGTGAAGGCACGGTGAGAACAAAGGAACTTGAGGTTCAAGTGAAGCAGCTGGAAGAAAGGTTGTCCAGTGTGGACGAGCAGGAGCGAATGATGACTCAGGTAATCGAAGAGAAGTTACAGCTGGAAGAAAACAAGAAACTGGAAGTTGATTCTCTGCAGATGGTTCTGGAGGAACGTACACGAGAAAAGGAACGGTTAGAAGAAAATCTGGAAACATGGAGAGAAAAGTACGCTAGCCTTGAAAGGGATGTGACACGTCTTCAAGATGAACTTGCTTCCGCGATGGAAGAGAAGCGTCGATTTGAGGGAAGATTGTCCTTTCCAAGCGATGAAGATTCAGAAAGAACGAAGGAACTTGAGATTCAAGTGAAACAATTGGAGGAAAGGTTATCTCATGCGGACGAGCAGGAACAAATGTTGACACAAGTAATCGAACAAAAGTTGCAGTTGGAAGAAAACGTGGACCACTTAAAAGCAGAACTTGTTCAAAGCAAGGAAAATTACGAAGCGAGTTCAGAAGAATTTAAAACAGAACAAGAAACCAAGATAACACAGTTGACGAAAGAACTGGAGCATGTGAAGGAACTGCTCCAGACGGCCTCGTGTGAATTTGAACAAAAAGACGTGATCCAACAAAAACGAGAAGTAGATGCAAAAGTGGTAAGCTTTACTGTTTTCATTGTTTTGTTCGTTTCTCATGCATAGATTTCTCGCCCTCCAGCCAGTCCAGTCCATTCGTAAAAATCAAAAGTGAAGGAATTGAGAAAAGTTAAGCCACACGTCGTGAAGAAGGCTTAAGGGTCAATTTTTTCATGGCAGAAAAAGTAGAGACATTTTTGTATGTCTGACCAGGGAGATTTTTGTGTTCTAGCTATTGAAGTCAGATAGTTATATTTTAACGTTGATAATGGGTGTTTGATTAAAACTTGCTTGTAATATTCAGCAACAAGTTGTGCGATTTCTATATTCCCATCGTTCGCGGAGAGAAAATTGACGCTCACTCCCCTTGAGACTTTTTATCGACAGTTTTGGATTTTGGTGGAAAAAGCTCATTCTGAAAAGGAGGTGTAAAAATGACGGTGTTGTGTGTCTTGCAGTCTGACCTGGAATTGCAGCTTGAAAGAATGATCAATGAGAAGAAAGAATGTGAACAGACTCTGGAAAGGTCAGTGGAGTGGAATATTGTTTGCCTCCTAAACTAAATAAACAAACTAGCTGCTAAGTACTGTATCAAAGATTTCTCGGATATAAAGGCCTCGAGAGAGTTCTGCGGTCCGGCAGTAGAGACAGCCATGAAGCATGCAACAATAAAATAAAGATAGAATATATTTCAATTGACCGCTCCCCCAGCGAAGGTGGGGGGTGGGGGGGATCAAAAAAGTAAATGAACATACATGTAACATGGTTCAAAATCCCAACTGGGAAGAGGCAGACCAGTTGACTTATGGTCAGAGCGGAACTTGAACCCGAGACCTCCGGATTGCAAGTCGGGCGCTCTACCACTCGATCACCCTACCTTCTCCTAATAAGCAACAGTTTTTACCCTAGTTTGGCTTTGTCCTTTTATTTCATCACGTTACAATACTGCTCAGTAATTCTTTGGTTCTTTGGCTCTTGATTGAATGAAACTAACGTGGACAAAGAACAAAGGGGGCTTGCCTCACGATGGGGAGATTCTTATTTGATAAACTTTCCAAACTTAGAAATGAATCAGGAGCCAAACGTAAAACGATGTGCTACAAGGTACAAATTCAGTTTCGACAAAGATAGCCTAAACGGTAATATTTGTTGTGTTTGCTGAAGACTTAAAATAAATAAATGTTAATAATATTCTCTTCAGGGTCAAGAAGGAGAGAGATGAGATCAAAAATGATTTATCTGAATCCATCACTGACGTAAGTTATAGTAAAAATAAAGCCCATTTCCAGTGGTATTTATTTCAAAACTATTGGGGGTGGACTCAAAATGATCTATTTGCGTGAATTTGAGGCACCGGGTTACCCCATTTACAAAGGAAGAGCCTCATTTTGAAAGTGAGACAAGCAACTGGACGTGTATCGCGGTCAGTTATGATTGACATTTTTGTGGCAGTTACCAGTTTCTCATTTTCTGTTTTGGAGGACCTGGGTTCCAATACTTTGGAAACCCTGATCTGCCTGTAGATTTTGTGCAATCTACAGGCACACTTCAGAACATTAGTGTTCAATTTACTAGAAGTTCGATGACTGGTTGGCTTCGTTGTCTGTTTCTTTTTTTGTTTGGTTTTTTTGTTTGTCTGTTTGTTTGTGTTGAGTAAAAGATGATTTTCACTGCCAAAGGAATCGAAAGTGGAATTTATAGAGCTTGTATAAATACTAACCGAAAATATCACGTTCTGATCATGTTCACAATTTGCCGTGTTTATATGATTTCTGATGCTGAAACAAGCCTTAAACACTCTGCATGTTTCTTCTTTTTTATTTCTCTAGAATGCTGACTTGCAGAAGGATCTTTTAGAGATTCAGCAGAAAGTTAAACGGTACAAGGATCGCATACTTGAGCTTGAAAATGAGTTGGAACAGGGAGCGGCAGCAGTGACGGCATACGAGCAAAAGGTAACGCGCTGCTTTCACTTACAGTCTCAACGGCTCTTTAACATGTCACGAAATGTCAGTCGAACCTCTGCAGTTTGAGGTTAGCCGTTTGGCTCTAGGAGTTAATAATACCAATCATCCTGTCAATGCATTGGAAATTGACAAAATAACGCCAACTTTGAAAAACAAAGTTTGCTTTCTAGCACACATTTAACTTCAGCCGCTGCGATATTGGATTTCCTTGTTTTTCCACGAACAACAATATAAGGCTTGGTAATTGCTTATTCGGTTTCAGAAGTGTATGTGGTATAAAATAAAAATTAAGGCAATAATACTTAAGGTAAATGACTTAAATGCGCGTGAAAACCTACCTCTTTATGTTGAAAACGTGAGTCGTGACCTCTGGTACTGGTCACGTGACCCCTAACGGTTCTCCATTCGCGGGAACTTGGATCTACTTTTAAAGTCTCTAATATGTGAAGCACGTAACATTGTAAGTATTTCAATCCTGTCTTGCCGTACATTGTATCTATTTTTACGTGACTTTCAATCGCTACCGTTTGTTTGTTTCTACAGACCGAGGACCTTCAAAATGAACTTAACCGCGCACTAGAAACAAATGATCACTCTTCTCGAGAGATGAACGATGAAACGATAATAGATGAACAAACTGGACGCGACAACCTCGCCTCTCTGCTCGCTGCAGAAAAAGAACGTTCTCAGGCTATCATCGAAGAATGTAATTCTCTTAAGAGCTCGTTGGAAACACTGAGTAAAAGAAACGGAGTTTTGGACAATGAAGCAAATAACACGAAAAGAGAAGTGGAAGAACTGCAAGTGAGAATTAAGGTTTTAGAGTCGCAGCTGGTCGAGTCCAAACAAGCCTGTGATATGTCGAAAGAACAACTACAGGAGGAGAGAGAAACGTGCGAGAAACTTGTCCAGGACCTTATCGAATACAAATCAAATGAGTGTCGATCAAAAGACACATCTGGAAACGTTTCGTTTGAAGTGGAACTACAAAAGGCAAAGAAACAACGCGACGAGCTTGTTAAAGAACTTGCGGAAGAGAAGAAATCAAATGAAACGCTAAGGTAAGAGCTGCAGCGTTTGCGCGTACACATGTTATTTTTATTTTATTATGTTAATTTTTATAGTCCACCTTTAACTCCACTCTCCTTTACGACGAGTAACTTTTATGTGGAAAAGCACACGGGTTACTCCGGCTCACAGATTTTGTCATAAGACCGCATAGCTAACTGAACACTGTTTGTAACAGAACATGGAAAGTTGAAATAACCGCAATTTCAATTGCGAAAGGACACCTCTTCCTCTCACAATCTTTCCCCTGTTAGATGGAATGGGTTCTTATTTTATTCCTAGCCCATGCGGTTTTATAAGGGCTGAAAAAGGGTAAATGCGAGACTTTGCCATAAGGCGAGACTTATCGCACCTTCGCAAAGCCCGAGCATTGCGAGCCCGCTGAGACATTTTGACTTCTTCAATTGCGAGACCGAGACTTCAAAGTGTTATAAATGCGAGCCCCGAAGTTCAGGTTCTTAGACTTTCAGACGTTATTTAAGCTTATTAATATTTAAAAAAAAAAAAAAAGCGAAAAAAACAGTATTTCAAGACTTTCTTAGCCTTGAAAAAATCGACAGATAACCGCTGAACAAAAACAGAGACCGCCAGACCCTTAAAATTAGACGAAAATTTTGCGAGACCAATGGTTTTTACATTATAAAGGGCCATTCGCCGTTCAATATATATATTTATTATCTGCAGAAAAGAACACTCCTCTCTAGCCGAAGAGTTGCAGCACCTCAAAGACTCTCTGTTAAGAGATACAAACCGAGGGATGGATCAGCAAAGGGTGATTGACAAGATGAAGGCGGAGAGACGAGAAACAATCTGCGTCCAGGCCCACCAACGCCAAGAACTTGAAAGAGACCTGGGCGAAGCAGAGAAAAAGGCATAAGCTCTATTCTTCTGATTTCTGGTTTCACTCAGATCAGACAAATCGCATGGAAGAGTTGCTCAAGAGCTTTCATGTGCTTCCATTTCAATGGTCACACACTAGGGTTTCATCCACATACATAAAAGTTAGAACCACCTTTTACAGCATATTAAGCAGTACCACATGAAAGTACTGCTTAATGGTCATACACTAGGGCTTCATCCGCAGACGTAAAAGTTAGAATCACATAGTAGAGCATAACAAACAGTACCACATGAACGAACCGTTCAAAACCTTTCATTTGAATGGTTACACACTAGGGTCTAGTCCACCGGCTTAAAAATTAACTGTTATAACAAGCTTATACAGTAACCAGCTTGTACACAACCTAGAAAGTTTGAAACACTTCCATCAGTATATCAAAATACAAGTTTCGGTACCACGCCTGATATCTTGCCTTCTTTATTTTCAGGTTTCTGAGTTAGAATCCCAGTGCACTCTCTTGAAGAGCGAGAAAGACCTTCTGGAGCACCGCCTTGAGGTGGCCAATAAGAAAGTGGAGGAAACTAGACAAGAGATGCGTGACGTGGAAAACCTACACAGCTCACACATCACCCGCGCTGTCACGCAGCTGGGTGACGACAAGGCCATGCAGAAGATCAAGCAGATGGAGTTCAGCATAGACCTCACCAAACAGAAATGCGATAAGGCTGAGAGACGAGTGAAAGAGTTGGAAAATGAGAACCGTCAGCTCAAGGGCGCAGACATTCGTAATGGAGCCTTGATGGAAGAACGTGACAACCTCAAACAGCAAGTGCAGCAGGCTAAGCAGCTTTTGGACGAGAAGACCAAGAAATGGAGCGAAATCTCGATTGATGTGACGCAGCTGAAGGCTCACGTCGATAAGCTGTCGGAGGAGAATAAGAAACATCGATGCTCGATCGAGAAAAAAGACAATAAAATTGATCATTTGGAGCAGAAATTATGGGAGATCGAAGAGGAACTCAAAATTGAAAGAGAACGTGGTCAGGAGCAGCAATTACAGGTGAGTTGAAATCAAAAGTTCTGATTTAAAAAAAAAAAAATGAAAACCACCCTCTTTTGGTGAGCCTGTTTCATCAAACCTTTCAGGAAAGCTTTGAGTTAGGCGTTCACCATTTACGCTCTTCGAAACCCGATATCATGTTTGCAATCTTCTTACGTTGTCACTCGGCCGTGAATGAAATATACCAGAGTAACTTATTATAGCTCTTTTTTCTTCGACTGACTGACTGGCTGTCTGATTTTTTTGATGTCTATTCATTGTTTTAGGAGTCTGCCCTAGAGCAACTTAACACAACGATTCGCGTAAAACACGAAGAGCTGGAACACATGACGTTCCTGGTGGACGAAAAAGACATTGAAATTGCAGAGGTACGTTCCAACCTACAGGAAAACGAGTTCAAACAACTTGAAATGGTGGAAAAGTTCCGACAAAATGAAGAGCGGTTACGTGAACTAGAGAGCGAGCTAAGCGACGTGAACAAAAATCTTCAGGAGGCGAGAAACGGTCGCGAAGAAACCGATGCTAAGATAATGGAACTCAAAGAAATAATACAGCAGCAGGAATCAGAATTAATCTCGATGAACGAAAAAATTGAATCGAGTAATGTGGAAAGTAGGACGCAAAGTCAGGAACTTAGTTCAAAGAACGAAAAGTTGGAAAGCGACCTTCAAGAAATGGAGCACAAGCTTCTTGAAGTGGAAACCGAGCTTGAATTTACTAAAAATAGCTTGGATAAGGTGGTCGCTGAAAAGGAAGGCCTCAATGATCGTGTAAAGAAGGCCCTTGAAGAAAAGGAAGCGTTGGAGGTAAAACTTAGCGAGTTGCAGACGTCCTTTGAGAGGCTAAATGCTGCTTCGAATGAACAAATAGATGAGCTTCACAAATCAGTTTTAAACGAAAAAGAGCTTGTGGTGGAACTGGAAGATAAAGTCTTGCGTTTGCAGAAAAGCAAGGACGCCATTGAAGAGGAAATTCGACGTGTTCTCGGGGATCAACAGGGTAACGTCTCCAAGGAAGAAATGGAAGCGAAAATTTCAGCTGTTGTTCATTCGGAAAATGTTCTGCGCCAGGGAATAGAGAAAGAGAAGGATAAGAACGCGCAATTAGAAAATCAAGTGTGGAAGCTGGCAGAAGAGAAGAGTCAATTAGAAAGTCTTGCTCAATCCCAAACAGTCGCTCTTGAGGAAGAAAGGAAGAGATTGGAAGAAGAAATGGCTCGAGTCGCTGGCCTCTGTGAGGAATTGGAGAAAGTAAGAGCAACGAATGTACAATTAGAAAGAGAGGGCATAAGGCTTACAGAGGAGAATGACAAACTGGAAAGTCTTGCCCAATCGAAAACCTTCATTATTGAGGAAGAAAGGAAAAGGTGGAAAGAAGAAATGGCTCAATTCGCTAGGCAGTTCGAGGAAGAGAAAACTCTACTAAAAGAGCAGTTGCGTGAAATCAGTGCCTTAAAAGTCAAGGAGAGTGAAGATTGCTATTCAGAGAAGGACGAAAAAATCAAGAACTTGGAGACTAAACTGGTGGCTGCTACTAAGAGCTGTGCGGACTACAAGGAAAGCGTCGAACACTACCAGCTGAAATTGGCCAAGGCCGAGTACGAACTGGACAACACTGTGTCCAGGCTTGCCCAACTGGAAAAACAGGTATTTGATTCTCGTTAATTAGATCACACATTGAAAAGTAATTCAGTTGCTCCGCAAGCGAAAAGGTTTGTGTTGTGGAGAAAAAAAAACGCTGTATAAGTATAGCTCGTTGCTTCACAAACTAACACGTGGCAAACTGCCGCACGTTTTTTTCTGAGAAAAAACAACCAAGCAAACTTCAAAACAGCTTTTATCGATTAATCTTCATCACATTCCTTACTTTGCGAGCATACACCTCAGTTCTTTTTGGGCGCTATGAACACCGTGACTCAACTTTTGAGACCAGTAGTGTCACTTTTGTATAAGTGCGCGTGGAAGGGAACCTTATTTGTCTATATTTACGAAGCACAAAAATGTATCTCAGCACGAAATTTATTGGTCATCTCGGAAATTAATTTGTAAAACAAGTTTTTGTTTACAGAATTCCTTGGCGAAATGTAGATAATGGTAATTTTGATAACTATCTAGATATGAATATGGTACTCGCCAAACGGATAATTGATTCATGATTAGCACTTACCCAGCACTTAAACACTTTTGACATTCTCATGGGCGAACGGACGAGCGGGAACCACTTTCCAACATTCAAGTGTTATAGTTATCACATTAATCATTCCTTTTATACTTTGATGTTTCCTTAAATTGCAATTTACGTGCAGCACTTGGACACATATACCCATTAACCAATGACGTTCTAACCTTATGGAGTTAAAGGCACTATAATCTGTCCCACACAAGTACCCATTGTATACCTATTTTTTGTTGTTGACATGTGCAGAACTCCACGAATACAACGGATGTCAAAGAAATGGAATCATTGCGAAAAGAATGCGAGGCAGCTAAGAAAAAGACGAAAGCGACGCTTGAAAAATACTTTGCTGAATCCGACAGACTCAAAGCCATCATAGATGAAATGCAAGGTA
>Ga0126338_10001756_pt1:0-12500 | contig 14338 bp, 15 predicted proteins | sample OrbCmetagenome_2_FD_92529 | JGI IMG/M metagenome (GOLD analysis project Ga0126338, IMG submission 92529) | Coral microbial communities from Petempiche,Puerto Morelos, Mexico - Orbicella C C metagenome | ecosystem: Host-associated > Invertebrates > Cnidaria > Coral | place...
CGCTTCTTCCCACTCAGCTACAGGGCATCGGAATGGGAAAATTTTAACTCTTTATAGTACCAGGTACCCTGCAGACCTCCCTGGGACACTTAATTTGGCTTCCGTCGCCAGACCGGAAGAAAAAAAATAGCACATTGTGCTATTTTTTTTTACCATAAACCAACATCAGTCAGATGATTCCATTGGTTCCAAACTACCAAACAGACCGAAAAGCAAGACTGTCAAAATTTATAACGGTGCAGGTTTGCCTCATTTGTCAGGTGAAGGTTTCTCAGGTGCATAACAATACGGTTCGAAAACCACCAATCACAGCCCACTAGCATGACCTTTTGAACTGCATGTGGAACAAACTGGTCAGCATCGCTTGTGATGAGAGACCTTACAATACAATAATGGTGATGGCAACGGCGACATAATGGGACTGGGTCGAGTCCATCGGTTGCCATCTACATTCCTGTCAAAAGTTTACATTATGAAAACGTCTTGAAAACTTCCAGCCTTTGTGAATCTGTGTGTTTATTTACCAGCAGATTTTGTTGAGTTCTTGCTGATTATATCATGCCAAAAGTAAGAGACACTTTTCTTCTATTTTTTGCCTTTAAAAATTATGATCGATGCTTTAGTAGGAAAGATGATTGTCCTCACATGCTTTTTTGTGGTCGTTTGTGGCCAGCACTGGGATTCAGGGGGTGGTTTATGGCCAGCACAGGTGCTAGTGGGTTAATCTTGACTAATGACTAGCCAATTCATCAACTTAAACATCTCTTCGATGTGGAGCTTGCTGCACAACCCAAATTTGATCTGCTTTCATCAGCACGAATGCTAACACCTGCTTGGTCTATCTTTTTCCTGCTTCTGCGGTTGATTCGTGCGTGATTTTCACGGATTTACGAACTAGAAAAGTTAACAGATCAGCAATTTGAAGTGAAGCTCTTAGTGTTTCAACCCTCAGTTCAGAACTGAAACTCATTACGCTCCCCCCATGCCTTCAGAATTCCAGTCTATGAAACACCCTCTCTCTCCCTCACACAATTTCAAGATGCCACCCATGGTATGGGTATGGATATTTTCTCATCCCCATGGGTAGAAGGGTCTCCCTCAGCTCTAAAGCAAAATGTAAACACAAATTCGCATAAGTTACCACCTCATTAGGAGCAATGTAACCTTAGGTTCCATCACCCAAACAACAAGAACGCTTATTTTTATATGCGTTCGAAAGCTTATGTAAAGCAAGCTCACCTTCGATGTAGAAGATATTCTGCAAATTTGCTATCCATGAACTTCCCCAGAATGTCTTTCCTCTCTCCAAAGATTAAATACCGACTGGCGAAGATGAATATACTTAGCGGAACTCGGTAAACGGGGCCTTCCAACACGCGCAGTTCTCTCCTTATCTGCCATTACCAATCTCAGTCACACCACAGCTACGTGCTCACACAAAATGATCGAACTGAACACCTTATTTAAAAACTTTATCCAAAATACTGATGAAAAGGAAGAATATAATAACAAAGAAGCCTATTTACACTAATTACAGAACCTGAAAATAACCATGGATTAAAATGGATTTTGAAGTGATTCACTTCATGGATAATTTTCTACTGCACAAAATTCATTAGTGAAGTGAGAGGCACGCAATGTATTGAGGGTGAAACTGGGCCTTTAAGGAAATAGACACTTTATAGGCCAAAGGGAAGAGCTTTGTCAAAATGTTAGTGGCTTTCCCAGGACATTCTGAGGATTTCCCAATCCTTGGGATGAACAGGGATAATTCTGAAGGCATATTGAATATCAGTTTTGGACATGTAACAGCCTGCACTGGACCATGTTCAAGTACCAAGAAAATGGCATCATTCATTCAGATATATTGGAGGGTGAAATCTTCAATGGGTATATTGGCATTTAAACTCTTCGAGGACTTTTTGGGAAGGATAGATGGAAGATAGTACGCCACTTTACAATTTTTTTTTTTAAGGACAAGGCCAACGGTTGAATCTGGAAGTTTTTGAAAGATGAGGTTTTGAAGGGGCCAGCAAGGCAACCAAACTTAACCTCATTAGTCTGGGAGCAAATGTAATCCTGTGGGAATTTCGTGCTGAAGGCAAGCCACCAGTCTAAAAGTGTTCATTAGGGTCTAGTAAACATGAAAAGTTTGGTGGGAACTCTGCAACTTGCTAGGACGGGTTTTAAGGAGGGTTGAAAATCGGACGTATATGAGCCAACCTGAAAACGAGGCTAGTACATTAAATTCTCCATAACCTCATCAATTACTATCAGTTAACCACCAAACTTGGCAGATATTCATAAGTTGATTATTTAGTGACAACTGCTGATTATGAAGTGGTCACGTGATTTTCTAGCATGAAAACCAGGCTGGAATAGAATATTACATATTACTATATTTAATGTTTGCAAAAGCTTGTCAAACTTACTCAAAATTGCAGAAATATGCAATTTGATCATTTAGCGACAGCTCCTGATTAAGAGGTGGTCACATGACCCAGCATGAAAGCGAAGCTGGACCAGACAAATGCATGTAACCTTTTTTAAATGTTCACAATAGCTTGTCAAACTTTCTCAAAATTGATCCCTCCATGATATGGTTGCACTGATAATATTGTCATTTGCCACGTGGTCAAATTTCCTGCACGGAAATGAGGCTCCAAGCAACCATTCATTTTATGATAAATTTATACTGGTAGCAACCTACTTAATTAAAAAAAGACAAAAAAACAACAACAACTTAAAAAAATGCAGTAGTGAAAATGAAAATTGCCATATTTTTCACCTTTCGTTGGCCAAGTATTTGCCTAAGGATGCTTACCATATTTAATTTAACGCATCATCATCATCCTCTTCATCCTCAATGTCACTGTCATCATAAGTCAATGTTATTCACACTTGTTTTAAAAAAATAATGACATAAGGAACAGATCAGTGTTATCCTTATGTCCTTGTGTTCAGTTGCTGTTATGATGCTAATATGTCATTGTGTCAGTATGTCCACAATGGAATGCAAACATGTCTTATGTTGTTATGTTGTAAGGGAAAAAAGTGTGAATCTGAGGCTCTACATTTTATTGGTATAGCAGTAAGAAAATGTTATCTGGTCTGCACAGTTGTACCGTGTAACAATGTGTAAACTTGTGCTTATGTTATCACTTTTTCAGGTATCTATTGAAATAGGGATATACACTGTACATTGTATACATGGTTGACTGTTCCTGACTTGGTTTGTTTTTCAGGACTGCACTAATGTATGCCTCATTACTTGGACTTTCCGTAACTGTAGAGATGCTTCTAAAAAGAGGTGCTAATCCACAGCTGACAGATAGCAGTGACCATACAGGTATGTTAAGGTGATTCCTCAGAAATAAAAGTTGCTGAACAATTTTTTTGAAACTTTCCCTGAAAGTTCCCTACCAAGCACTGTATCAAAAAATACAATAAAAAAGATAGGTCACCATTCTTGCTTAAGAGATATGATGGGCCGATCTTACCCCATTTATTAGTGCAGAGTGCACTATTGGGATGGTTTAGGGGGCTGCTGTTCACTAAGGCACTAATGCTATAAGGTGTAAACTTGTTTAATGAATTAATTTCAATTAATCAATTAGCCTTGTAGGAAGGGGGGACTGGGTGTGGTAGGTACCCGAGTACATTACGCAAAACGTGTCATACTTACGTTGCCTTCTTTAATAACATGACAAAAATATATATATGGTTTTGCAAATCTCATGCTATCCTTGTGGTGCCATTCTCTCAAGAACAAAAGCAATTTGCTCCAAACGCATGCGCAGATTAGTTAAGCATCAAAGTCGACTTTATGTTAGGTGAAAGGTACATTTCATAACATATAAGACACATGCGTTCTAGCATTGCTAGTCTGATAGACTCTGTTCTCGAAGTCAGATGCACTTTTTTTTACTTTTTGTAATGAGTGATATCACACTCTCGTTTTGGCTGGGGATAGCAGTTATATTTCAGGTAACATCAGTTCTCCTCTTTTAGTGCGATGAATGTTACTGTGACTGGGTATCTTCTGGAATTTTCCCTAGCTCGATTCAAGAAATGTCGTGTGCTGTTTTATAACTATTGTGTGTTTGCCAGGGTTGAAATAGAGAATCGGAACATATTGCTTCTCCCTAGCAGGTTGTTTCTTTCCTCTTCTATGAAAGAGAGCCCAAAGATCATATTCAGCCGAAACTTTCCTGCGTTAGTTACATGTAAAACTAGTACATTTGTGACAAAAGAAACTTTGTTATTATTGCTGCAGTTTCCGTGGCACTTACTGAAACCTCCAATTAATTTCATCAGTTAATGACGCGACTTGCTCACCGATGTGGGATATAATTTCGGTCAAGGAAAGATCTCTACCTTCAATACTTGTTGAAACACTCCTCATCTGTATTACTCGATAGCATTGTGTATTAGTTTGATGTGGTTTTATTGTTTACACCAACTTGGCTGGCAACAGAATTAGAACACACTATTCCGTGATTTGACGTGACTATTTGATAATTAGATTAATTCTTGTTTATTGGTGAAATGAAAATTTCCGTTTTGAATCAAACAAAATCGTTCCTCTTCGACTTTTCAGCAGATATTTAACTTTTATATTCCATTTACCTCCAGCAGTAAGTTAAAAACATACTCTCATACTCTGCAAAGGGGAAAAGGCATAGTTGACTACCAAGGGACAGAACAGCAGGGGTGAGGAGGACCTGTATGACTACTGCATCAGAGCCGTAAATTACACTCTGCACTATCTGAGATTGTCTCACTAGTTCCTAATCATGCCTGTTATTTCATCAGTTCACACTACATTTTGTGGTAGCTGGAAGCAAAGGTTGTTAAAGCAGTACTGGAAAATATCTTGATATTAGGTAGACAGTATTGGGCACATGGAACAATGTCATATATATAATTTATGGCAAAATCCCACAATTCTAAATGACACTGACTCAAAACATTCCTCGAAACGTTGTTTTTGAGGTCATAGTTCGCAGCCTCCTGTATCGGTTTTGTGCACTCTTTTAGCTATATCTTTTTCTCTTTCCGAACAATTGTTGTCCTAATTTTTTAACTTTATTAAAGAGGATAATTTGTACACCAAAATTATGCAATAAAAAATATAGGTCACCAGGCGAGTTTCTTAAGTGTCGGGCAAGTGCAAATAATAGATCACTCGCCTGTTTGGTGAGTGCAATTTTCGTTGCAAAGAAATTATTTCATTTGCAAAATAAATGCTGTGTTTTACACAGTAAATGGTTTGAACCCAGGAGTATCAGTAGTTCGTATAGTGTGATCATCCGAGTGCGGGTAGTTCTGAAAAGAACCGTTGTTGGTGACTGATGTTTTGACAACCTGAGTGGAAGTCATCTTCAGAGTCAAGTGAATAGTGTTTGTCAGTCGATGATGTTATAAGTCTGGTCCGTTGAACGTGATTGGTCAGTTTAGCCATGATGGTATTGGCTAAAAGACTGGTGTTAAGTTTGTCATCAGTCATTGGTTGGTTTCAATCCGTCTATTGTTAGTCAAATTGGTTGGTTTTTGATCCGTTTACTGTTAGTCAAATTAAGTCAGTCAGTTAGAAGTCTGTTTGCCAGTTTTATCTCTGTCATGGATGTCCTTTGCAGGTGCAGGTAGTTGTTGACATTTGCTAAGAGGCGTTTGTTCTAGGTTAGTTTACCAGCTTTCCAGAATCAGTCGTTGAAAATAGTTTGTATTGTAGGTTAAGCACTGAGCAGAGTCCCAGTCGATGTTGTGGTTTGTCAGTTGGTGATGTACAGCAATGTGATTGTTGGCGTCACCATTTCCCGTGGCTTGTTTGTGTTCAGTCAGTCTAGTGTGAAGGTTTCTGCCAGTCTCACCAATGTAGGAGGTCTGGCAGTTGGAGCATTTGATCTTGTAAACTGCTCCCTGCCTGTTGTTAGGTTCATCCCATGATGTCTTCTGTCGGTAACAGTAGTTTAATAGTAGATTGTTGTATAGCGATCTCGGTACACTGTAATGCCAATTGAAGTGGAATACTGGTGAACAGTGATTTCACATCAAAAGACACAAGTTTGTAGCCGTCGGGTATCTGTACTGTCTTAATGATGCCAATAAAGTTCTCCGTAGATTGTAGTTTGTATCTTGATTTGTCAGTAAGGGGTTGCAGTATGGTCGTCAAGTACTTGGACAGTTCATACGTAGGGGACCCACAGAATGATACTATAGGTCGCATCGGTATACCAGGTTTGTGCAGTTTCGGTAGTCCGTAAAGCTTCCATGGTTGTGGTACTGAGCACCTCAGTCGATAGTAGTGTTGAGTGTCAATAGTGTCAGTCTTTAAAAAAAGAAAAAAGAAATAAAAAAGACTGATGCTATTGACACTCAACGCTACTATCAACTGAGGTGTCCAACCCAAGGTCACCATGCTCGTTTAAGAGAAAACAAGCATTTATTTCGGTGTGGAGCTTAGCTTGAGGGAAATCTTTTACGTTGTGTATGTGCACGTGCTCATTTGCGTGTGCTAATAACACGAAAATCATGCGCAGTAGGGATGGGCAATGCACTACTGAGGAATCACAATTATGGGCACAAACTAGAATTAGGCCAGGCCAAGAACTAGGCAAAGCACTGTTAATTACCGGTACATATCTAATCAAAATTGGGATGCTTAGTTGGCATTCCAAAAATATGATTTTCAATACTTTTTCACTCTTTTGACAGCTGAGGACTATGCACGTTTGTGTCATTACCAAGATATTATTGATCTTATGCGCAGTGCTCCATCTATAGCAACATGGGATGCAGGTAATATGGTTATGTTTCATACCAAAATATCTTGCTTGTTAGAGAAGACTGTGCATTAAAACTCTTTCTAGAAAGTAAGGACAAATCAAACTTGTAAAATTGGATTAAATAAAGGTGGCAAGGGGAAATTCTGCAACATAGACTGGTGCAAACATAAACAACAGCTAGCTACATTCTCTAGCTTCAATCTACTACTCTAGCTGAACTGTGTGTGTTTAAACTACATCTACGTTCCAAAATGAATAATTATGGTTGTAAAATTTTGTTTGTCAGGTGAAACATCAGAGGATACTGAACATGATGAAGAGGAGAGCAGTACACGAAATGTGATTATATATTGAGTCCTTTTTACATGATTGTTTTTCCAGATTTCATCCTTTGAATGTTTCGTAATTTTGATTACTTTGAAGCCAGTATTTCAGTTTAAAACAGAGTTGTACTTATTTCTAGTCAGGTCATCCGTTATTCGACAAATATGTCAGTATATTAGTTTGCCATTGTTATGTCCACATTTTAAGTTACAAGCATTACCCTGAGGAGACAAGGAGTGCTAATAGATAAGTATATCTTATTAGATGTTTTGGTGTGTAGTATCACTGTATACTTTTACGAGTTGTGTCATGTTTTGACAAGCCCTATCATCAAAATGCAAACAATGAGTAAGAATATAAAGCGATACACACCAAAACATCTAATAAGAGATTTATTATCCAACTGCTGTAGTCAACAAATTTATCAGTAAAGGAGGGAGAGTGTGACAGTTTTGTGTGAACGTGCTGACAAGTCCAGCAAACAGGTTTTCTACTGTACAAATAACTGTACAATATCGCTGTATATTTGTACTGTAATTTGGACGGTATTTGCTGCAGTTGGATAATAAGTCTAGTTATTAGACTGTTACTGTGTGACCTCAGTGTTCATATGAAGTAGTTCAAATTAGTTGAAACTCTTTTGTTGATATGCTAGGGTGAGGTTATTTCACAGTTCAGCAGTCCTGAAGAATCAGAGGCTGACACATCAGTTTCACTGCACCCTAAAACAGTGTCAACAATGTCAAGTAATACTGGGGTAAGCCTATATGCTACATTCATTTAACAAAGTTTGTTTCTACAGGCTCTTATGAAAATTGATATCTAATTACAAGGACCCTTTGTAGTATTTTGCTCATGGCATTTCACTAACGAAAAGTATGTAATTATAATCTTATTATGTTATTAAACTAGCATGAGGTTCTTACTGGAGAAATATTGATCAAGTTCCTTTTTTTTGCAGGTGTATGGACCAAGCCACAGGCAAAGTCCATAAACCTGCATATTTTACCTCAAACATTGTGGTAAAATTGTCAGCATCTTTGTACTAACTTTGTTTTTTCTTCAGGTTACAAGCTCAGTAAATGGTGGCAATTTATCACCACAGGTAAATCTAGGCACACATTATATTTATGCATTGGCTATTTTGGATGTCAGTTTCAGTATGTTATTTGTGTGTTGCAAATGAAGATGGTAGTGCATTGCAGGGGAAAGAAGTCCTTTGATTATGTTCCATGTACACTCTCTCGCTCACATGTCTGCCCCATGGGCATCTGAAGTAACCCTCAGACTACTGAAAAGGACTGCAAAAAAGCTTCACAATGTAACATCAATTGATAGTCACAAGGGACCTCAGAGGCACAAGCAATATGGTCATTCTACAAGTCAATACCACATGCTAATTGACCTAAACTAGTTATAACCAAAAGTTTGGGGGCCAGGGTTAAAAAAATAGTTTTAACACTAAATTTAGTCCTACATGCCTCCTTTGTAAGATAGAAGCACGACACTTGATGTGAATCCCTGGGAGCAATGAATAGTATTGGATGTGAAAATAGTAGCATGGTGTGTAGAAATTGTACTGCCACTGCACCTGTTTCAGAAAAATTGCATTTTTTTAACGGCTAGAGTTGTCCATTGAAAATTACTAGTAAGAAATCTGACTAGTAACAGCACAACTATGCTGGAAAACATAGCTAAAAAATTAACAATTTCTCTTGTGCTTTGCTAATAATTAGTCATATGGTCTTTTGGTTTGTGTAATTAATGATAAGTTTGTTCTATTGACATTATAGGAATCCTTTTCATCTATGGCTTCAACACCCCTGTCATCTCCAAGAGCAGCTAATCAGGATCTTTTGGGAGATATCAAGGTTAACAAGACTTTTGTTTGGGTTGAATTTTGCTGTTTTAAATAATAGAATGGGTCGAATTGAATTCTTGGTTTTTAAAGTTTTGAAAATTTAAGGTGGCTCTGAACCCTATGTACAGAATTTTTTTAAAACTTTGCCAAAAGTTGCGTCTTACCATGTTTATTAAAATTTGATAATATAAAATAAATTCATAGTGCTGTTTTTGAATTATAAGCCTATAAGCTGTAATTAAGGGTGTTTTTAGAAGGTAATACTGTTGCTATACTAACCTACTGTGTCTTGAAAATGATGACATGTTCACCAATGATTGGGCAGTTTTTTGGTACCATGATTGTAGCATCAAGTGATAAAGAGTGATTATAACAACCCATCAAAATCTAACTGCTGGAAACTGTTTTGAGCCACCTTAAGTGACTTTTGAGTTAATTAGTGGCCTGCATAGCAAGCGTTTCTGTGGGGTTTAGGAGCAAAGAATTACAGCGTGAAAAATGGAGTGAGTAAAAGAGGGGGGAGGGGGAGGGGAAGGAAGGAAAGAAACGCTTGCAGACAAACCCCTGGATTTTGAAAACTGCCCACTTAGCCTTTCATGCCTGAGTGCACACACTGAGATTTCGTGCTGTCATCGGCTGTCATAAATTAACCAATAAAATCTTCGGCCTTCCAAAGTAGAAGTGAACTTTGAACGAAAATAAACTTTACTTGTCAAAACATGTCTGAAACAACGAGCGTACAGTGAGAACGGAGAAATCTTGATGAATTATATTTGGTAATTTATGATCAAGCTATATTTCTACTCAATCCATCTAAAAGGAAGGACTGCAAGGGTGAAGTTTTAGCACAAATCTGCCAGAAAGTTAAAATGTGAGAAGTATTCCAGTCGTGTTAGTAATCCTTGTGCTCGCATGATTCGAAATCTTGGATCACTGTATTCATTCATCCAGGAATCAATACAAGGTAAAATTAGCAAGTCAACTCCCACAAAGGCAATTCCAGTAAAGAAGCGTTTGCTGGAAATGCCAGATCCTCAAATTGGTTCGAGTGTTATTGCCTGCAGCAAAAACAAACAACAGAAAGTCTTCTCGGCAAACTTTGGAATTTGGGCAGGAGAGGCTTCAAGTAGCCTGCAGAACAGGCGGGTTAGCGGGCTCTAACGTGATACATGAGCGGGCGCGCGTTAGAGCCCGCTAATCTGCCTGTTCTGCAGGCTAACATCTGAGAGGGGAAATAACGATAATCTTGACCAGTATCTGAATAAAGATAATCTTCCCCTAGGTGGCCTCCAAGTCAAAATTGTTTATAAAATATCCTCGTAAGAATTCCCCGCGACGAGATGACTAAATTTTTGGTAAGGCAAATATGTGACAAAAACTGGCATGCTGCAGCTAACACTATAACAAATCATTCAGAATTGTACCCAGAGGTTCTGAATGCTGTCAACAAAAATGCTTCTAAAGAAATGTCAGAGTACCTACGACAACATGTTGCCATGTAACAAGCGAGACGAAATCACTAGGTTTTCCCATGCAGTAGTGCGAATTTTCTGTCCCATGGTTGATTATCTTGTGCTTGGCGCATGTGGCATTCAAGAAAGTGATGTTAAAATTGAAGGAACAGCTGCAAATTGTGTGGTATTTGCTTCTGCAATAATGTGCCGGCTTCGAAAAACTTAAGTGTCAGCATTGCACTAGAGGATTTCTACTGTACTGTCGAAGCTGACGACTAAATCCTCGTTCAGTGAGAAAAGTTAAAGCGTTTTGTAACCAAGCTTCGAACACGTCTTCCCCTTTTGTCTGGCACTCAAAGGTATTAAAATACCTTTGATCGACACATGTCAATAATATTGCACTAGCCCAGCCAATCACGAGCTCGGTTCGCTGGCGAACGGAGGTTTTCAAAATCTAGGGGTTTGTCTGCAAGCGTTTCCTTCCTTCCCCTCTCCCACCCTCCTCTTTCTTTGTTTTGGCTCTCGCCCCATTTTCCACGCAGACAAAACACCGAAAATCCTGTTCCTCGGTCTTTCTTTGCTTCCAAACCCCACAGAAACGCTTGCTACGCAGGCTAGTTAATTAGATGATCACCACTTTTGCTGTTCTCAAGGATGGTGCCTACATTTGTTAGCACGCACATGTTCTGTGCATCACACAAAGCATGGTTTAAGCTCCATGTGTGTGCTTCGTTGACATTGACGCAATCAACTACACTACCAAGTACATGACTAAAATGAAAGCAAAACTTTTCTACTGTGACCAAATCAAGTTTAATGAACCTGTACTTAACCCAGGATTACCAGAAGAGCAGCATATCACTAACCACTGACTGTTAACGTCTTCCAGCTGAAAAACTAGCTGTTATCTGTCGAAAATTGTGCTGAAATCCAACTGTAAACATGTACCTGCAGATGGCGTAAACAAAACAAATGTGAGAGACGCAAATGTTTTACTTCGTGGGGAGGTGACAGGAAAAAATGTAACGGGCACTGTAAAAGTTTTTAAAAAAACGCATGGTTCTACCTCGTTACCATGCTGAGAGATTCCATGAGATAGCAAGTGCATGCGCCAATCAGTGCAACATTTGTTCCTATCAGGTTGGCTTTTTACTGCTGTATACGAGGATTTTTTCCAAAAATACAGCTTTATTCAGCACTTAGAATGGATGAACCATTGCAATTAAAAAACGCAACTACCACAGAGAGTTTACTAGAGCTCAGCTCAGTGTTGGACTCTAGTTTGAACGACTGGAACGAAGAACTTTCCGCAGGATCAAGTAAAACACGTGTGGAGAAGCATGGCAGCTCGCTGTCAGCAGATGCAGAGCCCATCCCTGGGACTAAAGATCCCACAAAATCATTTAAATGTGATGCAAAACAGCAAAAGAAGGGCCAGAAAACCCAGCCATTCCTCAAAAAGAGCGACATAGCGACTTACAGCAATCTGCTACTCCTGGCCAAAGTTTAACCACAGACGTGGCTGCCCTCCTCAAAGAGGCTTTCTCTGGCCTTGCTGTGGAAATGAACAAGGTATTTAGCAGTTTGGGCACATTGCTCAAGGTAAAAAACGATGCCAAAGGTGATGATAATGCTCCCGCACTTTCCGACCCCAAGTCAGATGACAGTGGCAGCGAGTCAGACAAAGAACCTGAGGAACCCGCTCGTAAGAAACAAAAAACTGATGATGGCATGGTTCTGAGTAAAGACAATAGTGACATACTTAATAAACTCAAAAAGAAGTTTAATGTCTCTGAACAAGATGGTGCTGAAATTCATGGAAACTTAGCTACTATTGTCCAGAAGTTATTGAAAGACAAACCTGAGGAAGATAAGCTGCATGAAATCAAAACGGTACCTCAAGCCAAAAAACTGTGCAATGCTGGCTGAAACCATTGTTAATCTAGCAATCTGGAACAATCTTTCAGAGAGGGCACGTACCTCAGATCGCAAACTCCAGAGGGTGCAAAAATCCCTTATTAAAGGTTCAACTGCAGTGGTCCAGGTTGTAAATGACCTGATCAGCAAACCAGA
>Ga0126338_10001757_pt1 | contig 14336 bp, 11 predicted proteins | sample OrbCmetagenome_2_FD_92529 | JGI IMG/M metagenome (GOLD analysis project Ga0126338, IMG submission 92529) | Coral microbial communities from Petempiche,Puerto Morelos, Mexico - Orbicella C C metagenome | ecosystem: Host-associated > Invertebrates > Cnidaria > Coral | place: Petempiche,Puerto...
GAAAAAAAAAAAAAAAAAAAAAAAATAAAAAAGGATTTTGGAATATGAAGTATAAAAGAGATTAGTGTAAGGTTGTGGTTGGTGGGGGGTGGGGGGGGTGTGGGGGGGGGGGGGGGTGGGGTTGGGTGGGTGGGGGGGGGGGGGGGGGGGGGAAAGACACTTTACTATCAAAGTGCCTCTCTCCATACAGCTTTATAAGAAGGTGCTGGGGAATTTAATGTTTGGGGGAACCTGTTATGGACTAGCGTCCCATGCAGAGGGGACTAGAATTACTCTTAGTCGCTTGATTCTACGGAAACCGGGGTAAGCTCCGACGGAGACTTTTATACAACGTCTAGTATTTGTTTACACTGAACGTATTCATGATTGACCTGTTTTCTGTTTCTTTCCTAAAGACTAAACAGGACATAATACGAAGCATAATGCATATGAAGATTAAAACCGTCCAACAGTTGAACCAAATGGCAGTCTTTGTTATATACAGTAACAAAATCAAAGCAGAAACCACGAAGGAAATCCAGGTACGTTTTATATCATAGCACCAGTGGTTTAGAGTTGCATAATTTTGATCATCATAAATGTTTTCTGCTAGACTATTCTAAATGTTGTGCAAAAAGCTTTGTAAGTTTGGCGAAATTATTATATAAGAAAATGGCCCTCCAAGCTATGTAATGTTCCAGTGTAAGACCATGCACCGACATACAAACAAAAGACTTCAATTTATCATTAATTTGATGGACGAACACCCTGAGTTTAGTGATTTGCTTTATTTTTGTAATAAATCACATTTTGGACACAGCTTGCACTGGTAATTCTGTAAAGTATGTGCACCCATCTCATTTACGTTTTTAAGTTAATAATGGCGTGGAACTCAATTTTTTACAGGAAAATTCTCTTGACATTCTTAAGATGGCCGTAAACTTTGTGAATGAACAGAGCGCCAGAAACGTCTCCAACATCGACAACACAACGAAGAACCTAGTACAGGGTGCTGCACTGATTCTTTCTTCTGCCTCACAGGATAAAAATGAAAGAGTAAATACCGATTTTTTTCTCTCTAAAAATGTTTAACATGAAGGTATCAAAGAATTGTAGCCTTACGACGCATGGGTTAGATTTTGAATCAAAAGGACAGAATTCGAGCGTCATCAAGAAAGGTCGTTGTTTTTGTCACTGAAATCTGGCAGAGCCTCTATCCAGAACAGTTAACAAAACAAAAACAAAACGCTAGAAGCAGGAGGGAAGGAGGGACAAGAGCGTACGACACTCATTCTTGGGAGGAGATCAGTACATACTAGTCGCTTGCAACAAAGGAAACTAGCGTTACCCAACTGTCTCAATTTTCTCTTTCAAGTGTCCTGGCCCAATATATTGCCAAGCCGTGCATGACTTCAAAGTTGCTACCCTTCTTTACGCAGATAACAAGAAAGGCAAAGAAATCGATATACAACATAAGTGATATGAGACGCAGGTTTATGAGTTCTGCTCCAGGAGAAAATGAAGTCCAATTGTACTCCAGTGGCGTTTCCGTTTTACTGGCGAAAAGGAAGATCCAGAGTTTCAATGATAAAGTGCTTCGCATAAAGAGAGATGAAGTGCGCCTTGCCAAGGACTTATTTGCTGGAAAATGGAGTGATAACCTCCAATCTGGATCAGTGCAGGTATTTTTCTAAAAAAGCACTAGACAGCAAACTAAACAAAGCAATGCCAAAAAAGAAACAGAAATTATCCATTAGAGAACCAAAAGTAATACTAGGATATTTCAAAATCTAGAACCCTGTCACGTGACCTTATCAATGTGTGTTACATGTGTTATGATAATAATAGTAATAATAACTTTACTAAGTTGTCAGTTTCTTCAGCTAAGAGAGAATCCCCTTATAATAGCAGACATTTTATTGGAATTTATTGTAAATGATGAATAATATAAATAATGATTAATAATATAAATAATGATTAAATAAATAAATAAATAATAATAATGGCAATAATGACAGCTACCTAGTTACGTTTCGGTAGGGTGTTCAATTAAGACGGGTTTGTTACGATTCCAGGGAACTTTCACCCCACGGTATTTCTCATTTACTGAACATTAACGGGGCCGCGTACCGATTAACACCATAAAATAATTTCTGCATAACATGTTATTTTTCAGATCATTAGATTCGATCGCAATCCTCTTTTCTCAAGCCAGGGAATCATCTCGAGAAATATATCAGCTATTGACATCACATTTTGGCACAACAACAACACCAAGATGAAGATTTCTAATCTAAGCAAACCAATAAGAATTCTGTTCTCTAGAGACCCTGACGAAACTAGGGACCAAGGTGCATCTGATGGAATTCTGTTTCTCAAAAGAAAAGAAATGCGTTATCACAACGTCTCTATTCCTTCTTACGAAGCGGTAGTAACTGTGCGAATTAAGCCTGAGAAGGACATTTCACTGCGCGTCTACGTCGGGCACTACTCAAGACCAACGCCTCAACACCATGACTTGAACGTGACTCTGCCAAACACCACCCGTTTGACGTGTTCAAATTTTTCCAGGGAATGGAATGACAGATGTTCGCCTCGTGACCCATATGAATTTGATCTTCTACCCAATGTCACAGGTCATATTGGACGCCATGTTATTGGAGTCGAAATTCTTGAGGATTCCGTTGAAATCCCCGAGGTGTCTGCAGGAATAGCAGGCAATGATGCAGAGGCTTTAAGAAGACAGACACAGTATTGCGTTAAGGTGAAACCAGCTCCAACTCCTCTCCCGGTGAAAAAGAACGTGCCTCGCCAATTCGATTCTAAAACGGACGTTAGGTACACATTGTTTGTTACGGTGGGGACCTGCGTATTCTGGGACAAACTGAACAAAAAATGGTCAGCACGAGGAATCCAGGTTAGTTTATTTTGCCGTCTAAGGAAGAATCCCACCTCCATCTTCCATCTTAATTTTGAAAATCGTCTGACAGAAATTGACAAAAGGGTACAGGTGCAACTCATTTGTTACTGCACACTTAAATATATGGGGAGCGAATGAGCACTAGAAAGTGAACTCAGAACCCGTCTTTACCGCATTCCATAGCCTCAACGCTGCTTGGACAACCACACTGAAGGGGGTTGCATCTGAAAAGTACAGTTACTTGTCGAAAGCTATGAGAAGAAGTAATTTACACATTCTTTGCAAAATCATTGCGTCACCTTTATCCAGTGTAACAAAGATTCACAGTCCAGTCATCGAGAAAATTAGGTTCGTCAATCTTTGTCTATTTATATAAAAAAAAAAAAAATACTCAGACAATTACATTGAGAAAGACATTCCAAATATAGTACATTCAAAAATTATTAATCCAAAGCTAATTTGCTGCGCTATCGATTGTTGGCTTTGTCAATTTCTGTGTGTGATTAATGTGGCTTCAAATTTTGTACAGTCAGTAAAGAACCGCTCTATGTACAAGACAAGTTAGAGAAAAAAAGATGTAATTCGCACTCAGCATTGATACTGACATAAAAACTGCAATGACTTACAACGTATTTTATGATGACCCGTTTAGGTTGCTCCTGAAAGTAACGAGACGAGGGTCCACTGTCTAACCAATCATCTATCAACATTTTCTGGCGATTTCTATGTGGTTCCCAACAAGATCGACTTCTCCAAGGTCATAGCAGAAATACAGCACCTACCACCCGAAAACTTGGTCGTCCTCTCCACAATTTGCCTAATATTTGTGGTTTACGCTGTTGGTCTTGTGTTTGCTAGAAGGGCAGACAACAGAGACAAAATGAAGGTAGGTTTTTTTTCTCAAAATGGTGAATTTTGTGTATACCAAGCACTTACTCAACTTGCGACTTCTCCTGATTTTAGCATCCCTTTTGAGACAAAATCAGTCTCTAAGAGGTTTGCCACATACACGTAAACAGCTCTCGTAGAATTACTTAGCTATTTATTACTTTTACTCGGTTGGTAAAGGTAAATTAACCGCCTTAGCAAGTAAATGAAGCTGATGTTCGGGCGTGCCCCCTCAGTCGAAGGAAAGTTATAGCAAGTTTCGTCGTTTAAAAAACTGTAATATATTAAGTCAGGCTTTTGAGCCTAGAACAGCACAGGATTTTCTTTTTACCGTCATATTAGTTGATGTTTTTAGTTTTCTTATCTCCTTATTTCAATTTTAACACAGATCGATTGTTCAATCATATCATTCCCTCATTGCGGATGTTGATCACTCAATTTGATCTTAAGAACACTGAGACAATTAGCTCCTAAATAACTATCACTAAAAATTAAAACGAATGGTTATTTAATGATTTCATAGCAAAAAATTTGAAATTTTTTTTTTTTTTTTAAATATTCTCTATTTAACAGGTTGTGAACACCAAGGTGAGTTCTCAGAAAGGAGAACATTCCTGTGCTTATAACTATGAAATATCTATCCAAACCGGAATGTGGCATGATAATGGCACCACTGCTAGCGTCAGTGTAATACTTTTCGGTGAAGACGAAATTAGTGATACAATATTATTCATGGACCCCTGGAAGGAAAGGAAACTTTTCACCCGTGGCAGTGTAAACACTTTCAGCTTCGACCTTCCACGTCGACTTGGACAGGTGTACAAGGTAAAGATTTGGCACGACAACGGTGGTAAAAGTCCATCGTGGTTTTTGTACGAAGTTGTGGTTAAAGACGTCTCTACCGACGAAAAATGGCATTTCGTGGCCAACAGATGGCTTGCTGTAGAGAGCGCTGATGGTGCGATCGATGTTGAGATCCAAGCAGCCTCGAAAAGAGAGCTGACGAGATTCAGCAATTTGTTTCAGTGGCGGGCCGTCACTAACTTTGCAGATAAACATCTGTTTCTCTCAATCTTTGCCAGGCCGCCACAGAACCCATTTACACGTTGCCAGCGGCTAACCTGTATGCTGTCAATCATACTGGTTTCTCTAGTAACCAACGCCATGTTTTACCACTTTAAAAAGACAGAAGACCCAAGCTCCTTTCAACTAGGACCACTAGAACTGAGCTTGACACAAATCATAATCGGTGTTCAGAGCGGACTCATTGCGCTACCTGTCAACATAGTTACAGTGATGATATTTAGGAACGTCAAGAGAAACATATCCCCAGATAGCTCTAAAGAGATGGAGACCTCCACTACAGGAAGAAAAAACACCCAGGGCTTCTTACCTCGCTGGTTTATTGTCGTTGGATGGTTCCTCTGTTTGACAGCTTCAGTTTCGTCGGCAGTGTTTGCGGTTTTGTACAGTTTCGAATGGGGAGCGGAAATAGCGAATCGCTGGTTCTTGTCAGTCGGCGTCTCTTTGCTTCAAGAAATATTGCTTACAGGACCGATCATTATTCTTTTCAACACTTCAATCTTATCGTTGATAAACAGAAAACCAGCTGCAAACAATGACATCGAAAACACGGCACAGCAAGCAAACTTAGTGCACATGGTTCAAGAAGATTATGGGCAAGTGATCGGCCAAAAGCCTTCTACAGAAACGCTACTGAGAGCAAGAGGTTTAAAACTACAACAGAGAAAAATGCGGCGCTTCTTCGTAGATTTAATGCTCTACGTAGCCTTTGTTGTCCTACTGATGACGGTATGTTACGCAAACCGTAAACCATCCACTTATAGGCAGACAAAATCACTCAAGGATACATTCAGAGGATTTTCCCAGGTATCGTACCAAGACATATTTGGGGTTTTCACATTATTACATGTGTAATGTGTAAATATCTTTTTAGTTAATAATAAAGTACACAAGGTTTTTGTGCTGTAGTGCAGATCAGTGAAGCCCTTCTCTATGCTTTTGTTTAGCTAATATTTGCCGTTTGTTTGTATGTTTGTTTGTTTGTTCTTCCTGTCTCGTTAACTGATCTGATACTTGTTTGTAGATCTGTTTGTCTCTCTATGGCACCGTCCACTCTAAGTTTTAGAAATTTGAACACGCAACAATCACTGGTCATCTTGGATTTGTGTTTGAGGAAAACTCGAGCAGGGAAATCACGTGATTATCGTGATGTCATCGTTTGCGAAAATTTCAATTTTCAAAATGTTTTCCGTCCACACTAAAACGCAAAGGTCGCGTTTTCAAATTCCTCCGGTTTGAAGAACGTTTCCGAAAAGTTCTGTTTTCGGGTCAGATTATCGTGGACAGTAGCCCTAACATTAGAAATAAAGCTACGTTCTCAAATTTCTCCCGCGTAGTGTGGACGGAGCCTGTCTGTTTGTTGTATGTTTGATTATTTGTTTTCTTTTTCTTTGTACTTGTCGGTGTTTTCTGAACGCTAATGAGATTCAAATTCCTTACGATAAGCATCACAAAGTGTCCTCATTGGTAAAAAGTCACCAAAACACAAACAATTCTGTCAAATATGAAGTAATATGAAAATGTCAAATAATCCTGCCAAATATGAAGTACTAATTAAACAATACCTGCGTTCAACCCTGGACATAAGTGGGAAGGCTAGTTTATGAATCTTGCGCCAAGATCTCTTTCCGGGTAATAAAATAAGTAAGCCCTAAGGAGTCTAAATTGTTATCATTTAAACCCAGGTAAAAGATGCCAAATCGTTTTGGGCCTGGTTTGAGGAAGAACTAGTTCATGGTCTTTACGACAAAGGGCAGTCAGCCGACGGAAACGAGACCGGGATGATAACTAGCAAAATTGGTTTCATAGTCGGCCTGCCAAGGATTCGGCAAATGCGTATCAGGCAAGGTTAGGCTTCTTGTTTATTATAAACCGTAAAAACAAATACCATGAAAATCGTTAATGCCAAGTGTTGAAGCTAAACACTACAAGAAAATATGAATTTTGGAGATGAGCGTACGGAGTAAGTACCGAGGTCAATAAGGCGCACTGCAGAAAAATCATCACTATTCATAGAATTTTTTCAATTTGACACAATGAGAAGCAAGTGCAGATCTCATCACCGTTAATTTGGCATATATTTACAATATTTAAGGCGACAGAGTGCCGGAGGTTGCACGGAAGGAGCCCTCGTATATTTGAAGCCTCGAAATAGTTTGAGCAAGATGAAACTCTGTAATATTCTCTTCTTAAATTTAGGATGCTCAAGAGCTTAAACTTATTCTGCAATTTTAGATAGCCATGGAAACACAGCTTTAATTTTAGCAGGGATATAAAATTAGAATTCGAGTCAGAGTTTTCTACGCGTCTATGGTCAACTCAGCTGCACCTCCTTGAGAATTTCTTCATAGAAAATGTTGGTCTCGTGGTCTTATTGTTGAAAAGTGCACGCTAAACGATTGCATGACTTATGAGACTGATTACTATTTGTTATCACGTAAAAATTTTCCTGTCTCTCTTCACTGAGCTATTTGAGTATCAATGTTTCATTAGTGTATTAATATAATATGAGCAGCTAACTTGTAAATGGGAGTGTTATATTGCTCTTAATACACAGAATCCACGTGTGAGGTAATTCAAGTGGAACCCGTGTTACATACCCACTTCAACCAATGTCTTCCCGCGTTTTCCTCTTCAAACAAAGACACAACGCCATATTATCAACCCGGTTGGAAGCCAATAAAAACCTTAGCTGAGGTTCCATATCACTTTCAAGATTCTTGCCCAGAACCGTGGCACTATGAAGAGCCAGTGAGCGTTAGCGAAGTTTTTCTTCCATATGGTGGCGGCGGCTACATTGCTAAGCTTGGCTACGACCCCTCCACTGCTTTAAGGGTCAAGCAAAGTATTGAAAAGAACGGCTGGATAGACGGGAAGTCAGCTGTGGTTATAGTCGAATTTGTAGTTTTAGAGCCCGCCAATTTGTTGCTTAGCAACGTCATGCTCATGTTGGAGAAGTATGATAGTGGTATGAGAAAGACAAGTATTAATGTTATTCCTGAGCTCCTATTTCCCACGTCTGGCTCCGCTGTTCAGACATTCTATCGCGTCTGCATTCTCCTGTGGCTTATTATCATCTTGGTGTTACTGGTTATAGAGATTGTTAGATGTTTCAAGCGGGGTCGTGCATATTTCAAGAGCTTCTTCAGCTGGGTTACCATGCTACAAATTTTGTCGTCTTCCTGCGCTGTGCTTATAGTCTTCGTGAAGGAGAATAGCCTGAAAGTTTTCTTACAACGAATACGTGATAATCCATTCGGTGATTGGATTGCATACCAATTTTTCGCGTGGTCAAGTTTCCAAGAAGTTATTTTGTCCATCACAGTTGTGACAACAACCATCAATTGTCTCAAACTCATACAGATTAATCGTCATGTACACGTTATGAAATGGACCCTACAGTCAGCTTGTCGTTACCTGTGCTCATTCGCTATTGTTATTATGATGCTTGTTCTTGCATTTGCCCAGCTCGGGACGCTTCTGTTTGGTGCAGAAGATGGGGAATATGCAACGTTTTATTACTCTCTCCGCACGGTACTTAAAATGGGTATTGGAATCGGTAAGATACAGTTTTCAAAGATGAATGGAAGTGTTGAATCCGAAGTGTTTGCCCCCATTTTTCTGATGGCATGCATGTTAAGCATGACTATCATCTTTGCAAACACTTTTATTGCAATTTTGGATGACGCGTTCCATGAGGCCAGCGGCAGAGAGTATCCAGGGGATGAGCTTGGTGCCTACATGAAAAGCTATTTGGTAAACCGTGTCAGGAGAGCAAGCACTATGCCTGTCAACAGAGCTTTCAGAAAATCTACGTTTCGAAAAACCATTCGCAGAAAATACACACCGCAACCTCCAAAACGTGAATTACAGCAAACAATGGAAGATCATGCTGCTCCACAAGAAGAAAGAGCCAAGCTAGCAGAAACTGAAAGTCTTTTGAGCTACGAAAGTCTATGCCCTCAAACAGATTTTGAAAGAATACCTTGCATCCAGATAAATCCAGCAAGTCCTACCAATAGGAGAAATGAAAACAAAAAAATTAAAGTTTTGAACACCAGCTGTGCACAAGCAAAGATGAACGCCTGTTTTAAGCCTCCGCTAACCGATGAGGAACCACTCTCCGATATCGCGAAGATCATGAAAACCGTTCGGTCGGATTTCACAAGATGTTTGTGGGAAGGTGAAGAGTGGTACAATTCTCGCTCCTCTTTCTCGTCATTTGACGACAGTTTTGCAGGCCTGGATAAGTCCGCGTCCATTCTTTCTTTGATTCAAACTTGTCAAGAGGACGCTCCCCACATTCAGACGTGGAGCTACGTTCGTGGCATGGAGAGGGTTCAAGGAGGGTCTATTCGTCGAACGCTGAGGAGCCATACCCAGAGTTACACTAAGGTTTTGGCAGAGAATTACGTATGATTAATCCGTAACGAACTATTATATACTTACCCTAATACATAGATTTTGAATTAGTTAAGTGCTGTTGAAAAAAATACTTCTTACAGTTGAAATCACGTATACAGAAAGCAATCGAGCTCACTGACAACAAGCCAACGATGAAAGTTACGCGCGAGTTGGAATAAATTTGACATGTTATTTTAACCTCAACAACATGATATTAAGTGTAAATTCTGGGATGCTGTTAGTGAGTCCATATGAGTCAATACGTGGCTGTGTAGCCGCGCGATGCGGTTCAAGTCGATACCCACAATTTGACCCTTGCTCAACATAGAGTCTCCGGTAGCTCAGTGGTTAGAGCATCCGACTAGATCACTGAGGGTCGTGGGCTCAAATCCGATGATCTGGGACTCGGATTTTTTTTCGAGTATACGTTTCTCCCAGAATTTGCACTTAATATTTTAACCTCCGTTGCATTATTTCTGTTCGGGACGCGCTGCTGGTTGTTCTTGACAGAAAATAATGAGCGATTAAGTTCATATGCCTGCACCTCCGAATGGCCAGGAAGGTCAACCAATAATAGCTTGCGAAGACTGCACGGGACCGAGCTAGCTGGAGTAGTAATGTGGGGGCCTTATCCGTTGCATGGCAACAGATAAGGATAGATGATGACGGGAAAAGATCAATAAACCAACAACATTTTCCTCGATTGATTCATATATATGTTATAGTCTGACGAAATCCTCCTGTACTCGGTAAACGCATGGAGTTGAAATAATATTTATTCAAGCTAAATTCAAGCATAAAAAGTGAGATGTTGAGAGATTAACTGACCGTCCCGTTGTGGAAGGGGTAAGAGCAATTACTTATTTTGCCGTGCCGTAGATACAATATAAAGTTTAATGTCGTGTGGAAAAAAAATTGAAAGTTCGCTGATTTGGAATAAGATTTTAGCACGGTTTAATGTTTGCCGACCTGCAGTAATTTTGGTCTTGTGAAGTAGGCAGCAGAACTGCAGATCACGCCTGCCGACTTTGTTTGAAGGATATTAGACCTGAAAACCATTTAGGCATTTGCTTTCGTTGACTGCTCTGTTGATACACGTCTCTGTTAGAATAGCGTCTGTAACCACCTTTTTTCGAATTTCAATCCCTCCTGTGTCATTTTTACATGTAAGGGTAAAGAGGCACCATCAATAGCAGTGGAAACCAACAAAATGACAAAGGATTTTTACAAATAAGCATTGTTTTCGTTCAGTAACATTTGCATAAAACTCTGTTAAATTAATCAGTGACATCATTAACATGTCTCTAAAAGTAGATATTAATAACATATTTGTAACAATACTAACTGAACGAAGGTATTGTCCTAAATCAGAGAAATAATTAAAACTAATTTACATGTACTTTAAAACATTTTATTGTCCTTTTTCTCTTACATTAGAATATATTACCTCAAGGTCGAAAAACTAGGCAAACAACTCAAAAGTAGTTTAGTGTAACTACAGTAATCAGACTCAAACATAAAGACACTAACTCTTTTTGCTTTATACTAAGAGATTTTTTAAAAATAATTATAATCTGCAGTACCAAAATCTGCACGTATTGATGCCGCCATTACATTGGGTCCAAATTCCATTAAAAAGATCTAATTTTACTGAGAGACACCCGCCTATAAACAGACAGTTTGGGTTTTCTTTTGAAATAGAAAACTGACCTTAGTAGCTCCAAATATTAAAATATTTTTATGTTTAGAAACAATTTTTGGATAACGGAACGCAGCGGAATTGGGCTTTAGGTGGGTAGAAACCGCCAATCTACTTATGGAGTAGGTAACAATACAGTAACCAACTTGAAAATGTTAGCCACTCTGTACAGTGCCAATTTTTTTTTCGCTAACTGTCTTTGAAATGTTCTCTTGCATTATATTTCAATGCAAATAGATAGAAATAACAAAAACAAACATGAACAAAGGGCTCTATACTTTTAGAGGCCCTTCCACCAGATCATCTATATCATCTTCCGAGGAGTCGGATTCTATCCTGTTGAGGCTGAACAAGCTCTGCATTTGATTACTTTCCTTACCGTAGCTCCACTCGCTTCTCAGTGAACTGATTTCATCCCTATCATCGTCGCTGTAGCTCAGACTTCCCGAGCTCCACTGATTTTTGGTGAGGAAGAAAGAAGTTCCTATTTGGAACAGAGTTTTCCTCACGTCTTTCAGGGAAGAGTATTCGTCCGCTAAATAAATGTCATCGAATTCTTCAATAGTTGCCTCTTCGAACTGGATTTCTTCCGCAGAAAGACATCGGCACTCTTCGGTTGACTTGAGTTCATCATACGTCGTGCGTAAGAATTCATCTGCATCTTCTAAAGCGTTCATTCTAGGAACGCTAAAGTATTTTGCATTTTTTATCTTTAAGTGCGGTTTTTCTACTTTGTTTCTCCTTTTGAGGGATGTTTTTTTGTCGCGCCAAAACGTTTGGAGTTTTTCGATGAAATATCGCCACGCAAAGTGAGCCAGCTCAACATCAGGAAATCGGCCTTGCTTGATTCTCCTTATCTCGCTGTAAGAGCTGTAAAGAATACTTAAAAACATACTGATCAGTATCATTCCGATTGAGAACGAGTATGCTAATGTAAACAATTGACCCATGATGTCATTCACTGCCTTTAGCTCTTTTGTGTACATATTATTACCCAGAAGCCTTTCTAGAAGCATCCTCAGTGACTGCGTCATGTTTGAGTATGACGACACATTGCTTCCGAATAGAAGAGTTCCAAGCTGTGTGTAGGCCACGAGTGTAGCTGTGAAAACCAAAGAGTAAGAAACGAGATGCCTGACAGCTGATTTCACCGTGTACGTCAAGTGGCAGATGTGATCGTTGAATTTTAGCAATCTCAGCATTTTTATTGTCACTAGAAAAGCCACTAAAGACAGCAACCATATTTCGAGATCGCACCACTGGACGATGTAGTCTGAGCTTGACGTGTCGAAGGGGTTTTTTCTGACTCTTCGCACAAAATCACTAGTGTATTTTGCCTTGAAGAAGTACGAAACAATCGCGGCCACAGCACTGCTAATTTGGAGAATATCCACCAAGTTCCAGAAGTGAGTGAAATATCTACATCCTTGGAAATAAAGTTTTACAGTCTCCATGACGAATAACCCGAATATCAAGAAAATAAAGAGAAGTTGACAAGCTAGATAGAAAGACCTATAACTGGGATCTGTCGGGTAATAAATCATCAGGGTCTCAATTGTGCCAGTTGTTTTGGTTCCTCCCGTTGGGTACCTCTCATAGAGGTACTTTCCTGTGCTGAAGAGTGTGCTTGAAGGTTCGTACACGGTGAACTCGATAAACACGGCGAAAGTTCTATCATCAATCCAGCTATTGTTTTCCAGATCGTGTATTACTTCCAGTGCTGATTCAGCGTTATATCCAAGATCAGCAACATAACCTCCGCCGTCATAGATGGCGTGATAACCGTGAAATGAAAGCGTTTCTAAAGAATCTGCGGTGCGGTACCTCCAAGGCTTCGGACACAAATCATCTAGCTTAAATGAGACCTCGAATTCGGTGATGTTGGCGACGGGTGTCCAGTCACGAAGGCTGTAGGCGGTCCTATCTTCAAATCGGAAACTATAATATGGTAAGCATCGCTTCACTACCTCGTAATCTTCAACTTGACATGCATCTACAAAGCAAGAATTATATGTTAAGGCGGTTTTGGGGATTATTAAGACAGGAGAGCTTATTAATACTGACAAATAAAACGGCGTGTATGTCATTAACAAGCAACGCAACAGGGAACAACAACGTGATTTAAAAATATATGCACGAGAGGCTTAGAAAATTAATTTGTACGGAAGGGAATTCTAACCAAAAATTATACGGAAAAAGGGGCGGGGAAAGGGTTACAAGTAGGAACGCGGAGGGAGGCTTGGCTAAAAACGGATCGTGAAGGTTATTTAATGAAGGTTTCCTCGAACGAAATGGCTTATATGAAAGGGTTGCTAATCACTGAGAACAGGGTTACATCTGGTTTAAAAGAGATATTATTTTCAATCTGTTAATTCCAACGATATTCCCACTATTTGCATACAAAGGTCTTATTTGTCAAGGCTAAAAAGTAGACAAATGGGGTTACTAGTTACGTTGTATTACCAAACTAAAGACATCATAACCACACTTTCGGGGAACTTGTTTTCATGCTCGAAGTTAGGCACTGCATGTTTCTATTATATATGTTTGGAAATGTCCATATTACGCATGATTCACAGTCTAACCTGGCTGTACTCTGATCTGTCTGAGTCTGGGCATGCCCACGAGAAAGGGATATCCACTACTTATGAACCCTTCCTCTAGATTGACTTGCTGTCCATTGTACCATTCAGAGAGAGAGAGGCCTGGTACGAGCTTTTGCCGGGTCCAATTCCAAAAAGTTGCGGTGCTGTTGACTCGCTGTGCGATAAAAACAACATTGCACAACATTGATATGAGAATATTATTGCAAGAACCAGGAGGATTGCACCCAAAAATATCTTATTGAACGTTTGAGTCACCCAAATTATGATAGTTACTCGGCAGACTTACTGGCTACCGACCGACTGACTAACCAGCTGAGGTACTGATCCCTACGCCTGGCATACTTACTGACTGGCCGAGATATTGACTGACGTACTGGTCGACCGACTGACTGACTTGCCCATCGATCAACCGACCGACCGAGCGGTCGACCGACTGACAGACCGACCGACTGAGTGACCGACCAACTTACTGACCAAAAGACCGACGGACTGACTGACCTACTTACTGACTGACTGAGTGACGAACCGACCAACCGACTGAACAACCGACCACCTGACTGAGTGACGGACTGACTTCCCGACCGAGCGACCGAGCGACCGATTAACCAACTGACCGATTTATCGACTGACTGACTGACTGAATTAATGACTGACAGACCGACTGACGACTGACTGGCCGATCGACTGACTGATGGAATATCTGACTAACTGACTGACTGACTGATTGACTGACTGACGGAATGAATGAATGAATGAA
>Ga0126338_10001758_pt1 | contig 14332 bp, 3 predicted proteins | sample OrbCmetagenome_2_FD_92529 | JGI IMG/M metagenome (GOLD analysis project Ga0126338, IMG submission 92529) | Coral microbial communities from Petempiche,Puerto Morelos, Mexico - Orbicella C C metagenome | ecosystem: Host-associated > Invertebrates > Cnidaria > Coral | place: Petempiche,Puerto...
TGATAATGATAATGATAATGATAATAGTAAAACGATATTTACAGAGGATATCACCAAGCTAACACTAAGTTAATTAGGGTGGTCTTTTATCTACATTACTGAAATTTACTGTGCGGAATTAAAAACGGAAGCTTAAAAATTTAAAATTACAAGGATAAAAAATTACAAGGATTTTTCCAGTGAATAGCGTTATCCACCTTTCGAACAACCCGGGCCAGGACAAGTGATCATGGCTGCAAACTGACACGTAATATGAATATGGCACAAAGGCTTTACTATAATGGTAATTAATATCAAATTTAAATGAACTGGACATTTAATTTGCTCTATCGGGAAATCTTTGATTGATGGTTTATCAATCTAGAAAAACATCCAAAGCACTTAATGATCTGAAATTTTGGCAAGTACTTTGTCATGAAGAACATCACAGGACTAAAATTGGGGCAAACTGTTTATTTCTGTGTGCTGCATAATCTACACTGATGTATTTTGGTTATGCCAAAAAAAAAAGAGATTTTAAAATTTGTTACATTTTGGTCCTGTTTGTGAGTTTTTTACCTAAGCTATTTATAGCCGGTCAACTATTTATTGTCGAATGGTTTTAAAGTAACGGCTGCTAGCTAACCGTGTTTGCGACACGAGCGAAATGCCGCCATCATATTTAATTTGTAGTTAAGAGACATTGTTCGGGATTTCCGTCGGGATTTACGTCACTACTTGTTACCCACGCGATACATAGCAAGAATGTTCTTTATCGAAGCATTTCTTTTCGGTGAAGAACTGAGTGATTACCAATAATAAAGTAAATCTATTTGTTCTACCGAACATCTCTGTGTGATCAATCGGTGACAGAAAAGACAGTTTTCTTTAAGTGGCATGTTATGACCACTACTAGTGATACAATCTGACGGAAAGTAAAAGGGAGGGAAGCCGTGACGTCACTTCCGCTAATTTTCAAGTGAAGAGTGTGATGTCAATAACTATGTCAATAAAGAAAATCTCAATAGAGAGAAAACTAATAAACTGAAAGCGCGGAGTAGTTGTTTATCGACAAAATGTTTTTTAAATCGAACAGCTTAACTTTTCATCCAGCTTACTTGATTCTGATAAATATTAAATTTTAAAAAAGTTGACAGACTGTCACATGACAGGTAACATGTACTGACAAATCTGCCTGGAAAAGTGTTTGTTTTTGACCATTCAGTAATACCTTTTGTCCCTTGAAGCAGAAATATCACGAAATATACTGCGAAATATAAAATGGCGGGGTAAAATGCACGAAACGGTGCCTTGTGTTTTAGTTTCATCACAGCTTTCAAACTGGTGTGTCAAAAGACACTAAAACGATGAAGACTCTTGAAAATCCGCCTGAACAATACAATGATATCAATTATGATATTTTGCCAGCTTTTATTCTAGCTCGATATTAAACACAACGGATTACCCTTAAACACGCTAAGTCGAAAATTACATATTTTTATTTAGCTTCTTAGAAACGGTGCCAGACATGAACTATTGAAAAACGTATCTGAAATATTTGATCAAAGAACCAACGTTTCCGCTCATTGCTTTCCTACGATGAGCCACTTTCTGTGGGGCGCACTGAGCTTGACTGAATTGGCCCAGAATAAACATAGCTTCATGTGCTCCTGAAAGGAAAGTAAAATGAAACAAATAAGTTCTGAACAACGATTTATCTGAATTTCATTTAAAATTTGAGTTTTATTTTTGGAACACTTTGCTTGTCGAGCGGACTCCCTGAGAGACTCGAGATCATGGCTTTTATACAGTAATGTACAGCATCCACCCCTCCCCAACAATTAGACAACTTTGTCTGCACCAGCTGGAGCAATGACTCCGGTCAGCAGTCACACACCACAGCTGCAGCTCAAGCCGCTGACTTCTCTGTTGGGCGCATCAGCATAGAGCTCTATTAGCAACAAAAATACTTTTTCCCGAGCGTGCGGAAAATTATCTTAAGATCGTAGGAATTATTTTTGTATTATTATAAGGGCGATATAGAAAACCAAAGGCCTTTTCTAGCTCTGAATTTGCATGTTTCATCTGACTTAAATCGTGAAATGACTGGCACTCGTCAAAGAGCGATCTTCTCGATTCAATAAACTGCCGTGATTTACCCTGAGAGTAACTATTTTTGAAACAATAATAGGTCGACGTTTACAAGTAAATTTGGTGTGAATTTGTTAATTTTTTTTTGTTTCACCTTCACTCATAATTACATGAGAGAATGCGAACTGGATCAGTAAAATGCTATTTAAAAAAATAAAATTGATCAGAAACTCTGTTTTTTAAGCTGAGTAATAACAATCAAAATTTTCTGTAATGCGCATTTTGTTTTGTATTTAAAAAAATTGGCAATATAAATTGAATTACAATTTCTTATTACTAATATTATATAATTATGGAAAACGTGACCACCACGAAGACAGCAGTTCTATTCAGGGAGACTTAATCAGGATACTTTTAAGAACCCATTAATCACGAGGTCATTTTGCAGTCGAACATTATAGTCAACAATTGACAGGAAGCCATTAGAAGTTTAGAACGCGAGGCTACTGTATCAAGTTTTACGATCCCTACGGGGAAATGATTTCTCTGCACTAGTTCCAATATAAAAGTCCTTTAAGAAATTACTTTATTTTGTCCTTAGTGGGAGCTCGAGGTCATAACAGATTTATTTCATATTTCAAACTGAAAGAATGTTTATTGCACATGTATACCTGTTACAAGAGGTTTTCCTTATTCCCAGAAAATCAGTGTTACGGTTATTCCGGCCACCAACACTGTCACTCGCAATGTTGTTTCAGATAATCAATATAGGCTTGATTCCACTTCTCTCGTTAGGAGGAATAAGTTGGCACATGTACTCGCTAAGAGTTCAGGCAAGCAGATCGTGACAAACATTAATATTGCTTTGAAAAGACCCAGATCAGAGCGAAGAGTTGTTTCCGACAAAGTTTGTCAGTTATAAACGAAGGACTGATTAACCCTGTAGTACCAACTGGAGCAATTCACCAACAAGTCGTCTTTTTCAGGGGGTCAAGATGTTCTTCTGGACTGACAATTTCGGTAAACCACGAAGTATTAAGAACTGGAAATAATTTTAATAATTCACCTGCAGCTATTTCGCCTGAAATAGCTAGCCGGTCCTAACTGGAAAAATTGGTAATCCAAAACTTTAAGAAACTTGGCAAAACCACCGCGAGACATGTATGGGAGATTTTAGAGACCTACTGAATTGAAACGGCAGACTAATCCAATCTGCAAATGTACAGGAAAACAGCGTGAGACGAACAGTTTATCCACCGCAATAATGGCAGAAAGCGTTCTCCTTTTGTCAGCAAAGGGGAAAAAACAAATAATTGCACATTTACGCCAAACTGCTGCGTAAAAAGCTTAATATGCACAGTAACAGTTGATTCCCAAGATAAATAAGCCCAGGCCACGTGCTTTGCCTAAAGTTCAAGCGAAAATAAATACCACAAGGATAATTTTATCAAAGCCTATCTTGCCAACTGAAAATCCCGCCCTTGAAACATGGAATACTGGAACATGACTAGTGAGTCACGTGTAAACTGATATGAGGAAACAGGGATCATTTACCTTTCGAAAAAAATCCGATCTCAAATCGGTGATCCGGTGTAAAGTATTATAAGATAATCCGGATTTTACTCAGATAACCTAGACAGACTCTGTTGAGTTCCGATCAACAACAAAAAAATGTTTTAATACGGTTTAACCCTTCAAGACACAGCTCTATATATGCACGGTCTATAAAAGCAGATTACAGCGTTAGTGTTTGTTCTGGTTATTGAGCAATAAATGACTCAATTCAGTGACGTGTTTCAATGTTGTTTTAACTGACCGGCTTTGACTTTCTTGTTAGCCATTGTCAGCTAAGCACTCAGCTACAAAGGAGAGCCGTGGACTCGAGTGGGCGTAGGTTTTATAAAGAGAGACTCATCGGATAAAGTGATCTTCTTCAAGTGCTCTAGAAAGGTAAGTAATTATCCTCAAAGCAGAGAAGATCGCAACATGAACAAGTAAAATGCTTCATTTTAATTCTCTCACGAGTATGTGTTTTGGCTTTTTTTGGGGGGGGTGGGGGTGGGGGTCTGTTTTGAGAAAACCGCAATAGAAAGATTATTGACGTTAACCGATACGATGTACTTGCTTTCCACAGAGAGCATTGAGATCTTGGCCTGTTGACCTTGTTACGTCATACAAGAGGCAGAGTTTCGAAACCTTCTTCATCTGACACGCATGCCAAGGCACGGTCACGATAATGAATTAAATATAATTTTTATTGCACATTTATCAAGGCCGGTATGATCAAATATTGGACAGCCAGGCAAGCAGCTGAATGCGAAGGTCGTAGGTCTTATGCAGTTTAGCTCAGTTTGTCTATAACGGCAACTTCACATGACTGATGGAAATGGACTGTTTTAAACGTTAACTGAAGGCCGCATCTTATTTATAATGCACGGAAGCGTTTCGTAACGATTTGCTCCAGTACTAAGGGTCGCCATTTCCTGTCTTACACTCACCGTCTGAATGAGTTGAAAAACAATTTAAATCACTAAGAGAAGCAGGTTAGTTGATTCTCGAAACGTTAACCGTTCATATACTTGATGCTTTGATTTACTCGCGAACAAAGGATCAACACAACATCCCTAAAAATCAGCTTTATCGAAGTATATATTTTGCTATGTTTGTTAATTCCAACTTTTTTTTTGAGTGTTTAAAGAAAACTAATATCGAGTCAATGCTATTGCTGTTCTCTTGAGTGCAATCATAAATATAATAGCTTTAAAATAATAGAGACAAACATTTTTTTAAATGCTCGAGCCTCTGCCCTGGTACTTACCACCTGCCAGGACTGCGCATCTCGGCAGTAGAATGATCGAGTCACTCGGTCACTGGTAAACCGTGGCCCCAGGTTGCCGGTTTTGCCAGGTTCACCTGTGTTCCACTGATCTTTTTAACAAGGGGCAACTTTTTTAAACTGGATAAATTTTTAATTAAAATAAAAAAAGTAACATTTGTGAGCAAAGACGTTTATAGCACACGAACCGCTACTAACGGCTACCATTCAAAAAAGTAAGCTGTGAGTTTCATATTGAAAATCGTTTTTAGTTTTCGCTACCCCGGTTACAGGTTTTGTTGCTTAGCTTGTGTCACCCATCATCATATAGTGAATTCTTGTCAAACTTTGCGGCATTGTTATTCTAATCTTAATCACCTATAACCATAAAAAATGTATTCCACCTACCAAACTACAAAATGAAAAGTTCAATTTATATTTCAATCGTCTGTTTAAAAATCATGGCTTAAAAAACAATAGAAAGACTGATGAAGAAAACTGGAACTGATTTACATTACGGCGTGACACACGCGAGTCGGCATGTCACCTCAAAGATAAGATGGAATTAAAGCAATATCTGGCTCTCATCTCTGAAGGAAATAGTTGAAATCAAACGTCATTGACTTAGCGAATATTTCTTGTTACTTCCGCTAATTTTACACAAGTGATTTCGGATTAGTTTGTTTTCCACCAGTAGAGGAAAAGTCGTCAAAAACTCCGTTCAAGTTCCCCAGTTTTTGGTGATAGCGAAGTCGCCTTCCCCAGCATGCTATTCGGCCAGTGTCCGGGCGAAAATTAATTCAACCCACTCGAGCTTTGACAGGAACCTATTAACATTTCGGATCAAGAATACAAATTGATTTCCATCAAACGTGACCGGTCTATTGGACTACAAATTTCTTACATCAACCAAGATCATTCCCTGGGCTGGTCTCAGTTCGAAATGATTTGATTATTGTGGTATCTTCCCTTGAATGATCAGTGGAACTCGAATTTTTCGAATCAGAGTGTGGAGTTATTCCAGGGTTTCACGGACTGTTGAAGGAATTTTGACCGAGGAAAGCGCTCAGCTTTTATTCTTTCCATCGTGGGATAGAAGGTTAGTCGTAATATCATGTTGCATGTGTGGCTTAGTGACTTCGTGAAAATCAAACCAGAAGCAGGTAATGTTATAACGTTAGCTACGGGTGGTCACAAGTGTATTTTTGTTTTCTCCTATGGCCGACTTTGAACTTTATTCTTGTCTTCGAGATAAACAGAGCTTTGTGTCATTTGCATTCTAAGTTCTGACATGTCTCTTTTACATAATCGAGTTGCTCTGAAGCGACTATTTTGTGCGGTTGTCGACATGGTTGAAAATGTGCGCTTAGACAAGCCAGCGCGAGCGCGCGTCCGGTTTTCTTGATGCGCTAGCATGTTCACGACAAAAGTTCCATCGAAAAGTAAACCACGATCTTGTTTGTGAGGAGGGTAATTCTGATGTCCTCGAATTGATCTTAGAGCATAGAAGTTTAAATAAACAAGGATGTCACGCAGAAATTTTCTGTTTCTCGGTGTTGGTAGCGAGTTACCTCAAACAGACCGCCGCAAACCCTACAAAACAATTCGCCTCGATGGAATGATTGTAGTTAAACAACGATCTTTTAATAAGTATATTTGCATTTGTTTGAATTGGTAATATTTGGCAAGCATGTATTCAAGTAGCTAGAAGTACCACGTTTACACTGCAATGTAAGAGTTGATGTACGTCTTATTATTTTGGTCAATTTTCCCTCTGAATTCTCACTGCGGAAACTTATCGCTCGATTTCACTGTGTACTTTTCTTGTACCATTCCTCTTATTCAGGAAATAACAAGAATAATAAACAGCCGCCTAGTTTTTCCTGCATAGCCGTTGTGTCTGTAAAAGCATTGTTAGTGTGAATGTGTGGTTTTTCCCGTCGCCACTTTCAAAGGCAGCGAACATTTTTCGTCGGGAATAAAAAAAGTTGGAAAATGTTTCCCAGCATGCGATAGGTAAAAATTCAATGATCTAATTTTATAACGTAAAATGTTTTCCTGTATTGATACATTTATCCGTATAAGTAATATTTTGTTAATAGCAAAGGAAGTGTTTTAAACGCTCAAATTCGTATAATCCTTGCATGATTTACGCTTTTTAATGGCTTAGATTTTGCGACGTTTCGTGATGTGAAATTGACAATTGTCACGACCTCGATAGCAAATAGATCTCGCGGGAAGTTACAAATCGTTTATATTTATTGGAAAGAACATGCAAATAACAAAGATCTCTGACAAATTCTGATTTAACCAGAAGTCGCTTTCGTGTTAGTAACTGCGAAAAATGCTACGTAAACATAAACGCTGTTCAAAACCTAAGCTGTAACGAAATTCGATATTAAATCCATAACTTTTTTTCAAGCTGTTACGTGAGATTATTGAAGCGAGAAAGGGAGAATTAAACACAGTAATATCTGTGCCGCATTTTGTCAACACGAGAAGGCTTCACTGATATGGAAACTGAAGTTTAGTCATAACCAACCTATTGTGTACACTCAGTTCAAATAGGCATGGAAATAGACATGAGCAGGACCTGAAAGTACTTTGTTGCGTAAATTTGATGTGAATGTTATCTGTGTATGTCAGTGATGGGCTGTCAGAAAACTCTGACCTTATCCTGTCTCGCTTTGTTTTGTGATGACCTTAGCTGAATTATGAAAGGAAACAAATGGTTCTTTGATCTTGCTCCAGTGCTCACAGTATGGTAAATGTGAAGTTATTTACCTATGTAATGTTGTGTTTATACTGTGCAGTGCAGTTTACCTCATAGAAATGTAATATTTAGGTGCTTGTTTATACAACAGATGAGGCATGCTTTATGTCTGGGGAAACTCATTGATTATTATTTTAGCTCCCGTGCGCCAATATCAACATTTGTTACCTTGCATGTAACATCACATTCGAACTCAATGGCCTGTATTATAAGTTGTGACAATCAAGCTAACATTGACTTGCCCTAGATGGAATCGTAAACAGTAGGGATTCACTTTATTATTATTTTAAAGGCTGACTTACACCAAGAATATTAAAGCCAAAGTTAGTGGAATCTGTTCCCTTTACTAACCTTGCTGGGGTCCTACAGCAGTTTTCTTTTTTCCATCATAACATTTCATTTCCTCAAGACCTGGATTTTCTATGTTCTCCATATTCTTGTCAGTCAATATTTGATTGAGATTTTACTCAGGAAATATGTACATGAACCCAAACAAGATGTTGTGAACCCACATGAGACCAGATGTCAGGAAGAGCTGTTTAACTTTGTTAAACCACACAGATTTTTATCAGGCTGGTTTCACTTTTGTTATGGTTTCCTGCAACTTGTTTGATTGGCCACAAATATGATATCAGGGATGGTGGTTGTTTTGTTGTCTGATGAAGCCCATACCACTCTGAAATTTTGTTTGTCAAGGTTGACGTGTCAAGACAGAACTATGTTATTTTCCTAAGAATTGGTATACTGAAGTATGGGCCTCTTTAGATTTTTCTGTAGTTGTTTTTTTTCTACTTTTAAACCATCCACAATTAGATGATTAGATCATTTATATCAATAATTATTAATAATTATCAACATGTAGTGGTACAGCACAGAAAGGGATGTCCTTCTGTTAATTTTATTATTCTCATTACCAGTCTCTAATGACAATGTTTTGAGCAAATTAAGTTATTAGGAGAAATTGGATTTTAGAATCTCTTGGGAATGTTAAGTGTTGAACTGAAGCACCATTTTTTTTTTTTTAGGAAATGTTGAGCCCTGAATAAACACTGGATTCAAACAAACACCTGGTCTAAAAGGCTAAATTTTAAACAAACCTCCTGAAAGGTATAAAGTGCAATGCCTAAAACACAATATTCATTTATTCATTTAAATCTGGAAATAATCTGTGATTATTTTCAGATGGCATTTTCCTTCCATGCTGATGCAGTGGTCTATGCATACACTGTACAGTACAGTGGATCAAAACATTTTGCATTGTGAAAATGTCATACATGAATGTTAAAAATATTAATCTTAGTAATAGAGTAAGATGTAAAGCCAGTGATTGGTTATCCTCTTATCTATTATAAGTTAATCTTTGGTTGTTTCTTGAGTTAAAACAGGAATCCTCTCAATTAGTCTGCAAGAAAGCTGTTACATTTTGTAGTATATTTAGCAACATTATGATGCTTATGATTTACTGTTACACTTTACACATTCTGTAAGTTGCATAAATTTATTATGTAATTTATTGTGTGTATTAACACGTAAAGATCTTTCAAGAGCAGGTTCAAAAAAATCAACATGTGGTTAGAATGTGACCGTGTCTGACTAAACACTGTGAAGTATCAATGACCAAGCAATTATCACCATCAAAACCATTGGCTCATTTGAAAGGTTAAGTCATTTTGGCTGCGAGCCACATGAAAGGAAATCCCTTTTCTTTAACCCCAATTTCCACTTCCTAAAATTTTGACAGCAGCATTAGACTGTACATTGTTAAAGACAGTTTGTAATCTCCACATTCTTTGTTAATTACTTTTTATTAGGGTAACTGAATGCCTGTACCTTTTGTAATGACATAATTATTTGCTTAATGGTTTTAGCTCACAGAACAATGGTTGACTCAAAATGTCTGTTCAAGTTACAAGTTCTGTAAATCAGGCTTCTGCAGTTGGTAAGCTTTTGTAATTGGCATACCCCCAGTGATACAATGTAAGTTTCCCTGGCTTGGTATGCATGTTTAAAATAGGCAGTAAGTTTTGTTTTGTCTAAAGTAGGCAGTAAGTTTAAAATATGAGCTAATTACTTGACGCATTTGGACCGTACAGTGAAGCGATACTAGTCAGTCACATCACTCAATATGCATCACATCAAACTGAAATGGTGAGAAGACTAAAATTAATTTTGATGACTTGCATTGGGTGACTGATGCAACCTCTTACTGGATCAAACTGAACTAAACTCAAAACAAGCGAACATTAGTCCAGGTCCAAGTTGACAAAAGTAACTTAAGGAACTTGTATTTCTATGTGGCTTTAAAAAGCATTCAATCATATATTAAGTTTCTTCATTTCAGTGTGTTTTTGTGTGCTGCATTTTATTAATCAAAGTATATGGCTTTGCCACCTCATAGAGCTTCTAACTTCTTAAATATGCTGATCTGTTGTCACACTTGATCATGAATAATGTACTGAGCAGGTTTCCATCTAGACTATGACACTTAGGACTACCTTACATGTAGCTTGTTTGTGTTTGATTATGAACTTGTAGTAGCAAGGACTGTTTACAAATGTACCTGCTATAACTTTCATATTAAACATTCTATTTAATCTATATCCATTCATGATCTCAAATGCAAGAATCGATCGATCCCCTTACATCTATACACAATGTACATATGAAAAACATGGCTTTTACTACTAACTACTACAGCTATTGACTATATTTCATGCAGTACAATGTACCTCTCAATTATATTGTAAAGATATAATGTAACTATCTATATATTTACAAGATAAATTTCCCTGCCGATAACATAGTTTTAATTTATTGTTTAGTTTTGGCTATCTTTAAAGGTAGTTCTTTACATAAGCCTTATTGGCTTCCCTGAGCTTCCTTACCTTATGGACTGATATATTTTATAAAAATACTATTTTATATTATGGCAAACCAAACTTAAAACTAGAATGTTTTCTCAGAGATGGTCACCCTTTAAGTACTCTCAATTATTTATAACATTTTGTTTAAATGAATCATCCAAGTACTGTAACAACTAAGCTCTCCTTTGCATTTTATTTTTATCTTCAGCAATGTCTCCAATTACAAATTACCATCAGCCAGCTGGGGGTGGAACTATGGAGTCATTTAGTTCTCGTTCCAAGAGAGCAGCCTCTCCTCAGCGAATTAGTAATGGCCACACATCTCCCAAATCTAACTCAATCTTATCACCAAAAAAAACATCCAAGAGGTTCTTTCGCCGACCCACCCTTGAAAGGAATCAGTCTATCGACCTTCAAACACAAGGAAATGACAAGAAAAAACAATCAACACCTCAACCAAGGGTTGAAATTATCTACAAAGATTCACAATCTGAAAATGAATCTGATCAAGATAACATGGTCTCTTCACTGAAGAAGGCATTTGAAACAGATGAAAAGGCATTGCTACGGCCATCATCCACTCATTCAGGAGACAGATCACCCTCGACGATCTCTGAGGAGTCCGTACCTTTATTATCATCCAGTCGTTGTCTTGATGTAAATATGAATCGTGTTTCCACCGCCTCAAGCTCCAGCCATACAGAGAGGGTTGTACAGGAAATTTTATCTACTGAGCAGGCTTATGTTGAACATTTACAGGAGATTATTGAGGTACTACCATAAGTATTTGAATTTGCAGACAAACATGAATCAAAAGAGTTTAATACTAGGTTTAGTCAACTTTGAGCCCAAGTCAACCACAATGGTCAGTTAAACTAATTCAGTCAGCTACTATATTTGTTCAGGAGGACATCTTTTTATTTATAATATAAATTTTTGTAAACACTTGTCTAATAAAATACCAGGTGAGCTTTCATGTGAAAACATGATATTTAATCACACTTGAAAGTAAAATGTTATCTTCACTCGTGAAAAGATCACCATTGTCATAGTTACATAATAAATCGCACCTTTCACAGCAAAAGTGAAAATGGTTTGGCATTTCATTGGTGTTATAAAATAATATAATAAACAGAACACAACATGGCTACGTGGTGATATGAAATTTCTCTTTTGTGTTGACACTCAAAGAGAAATTTTGTATCTCTTCGTGGCCGTGTAATACATGCACAGTGTATAGTCTATTACAGCCTCCTGCTGTTTAAGGCTGGCTGTTGATCACTATTGCTAAAGGGTAATGATAAGCATAAGCATCAGCATCAGCAATATATATGCAGATGCAGTAACCTTTAGTGTGGACATTTTTTATCAACAAGCAACTGTGTAAAATGTTACTTTTGCATATGCATAATACAGTGTATATTCAAGTGAAAAACTGCCTTTAGTAAATTAGTTTTTGGCACTTATGATAATTTCTGATGATCGCACTACATGAACAATTGATACTCCTGGGTTCAAACAATTTACTGTTAGTAATGTAAATTCTAAAATTATTAAAATAGTTTTCTTTTAATGTTGGTTTGAGAAGCATGTGAAAACACTTTTTTATGATGTGCTGGTTAATTTATGGCTTGTGGACATCTTGATTTTTTAGATCTTGAACCTTGTCATTGAAAGTGGACTTAATACAGTCCTGGGTGGCTCGGTGCCACAACATTCATAATTTACTGTCTAATGCTTGTGAAATTCCAGAGAATGTATAATATCTAATATTAGTTTTTAAATATTTTATTCTAAGCAATATATTCATTTGCTATTTGCAGGGTTATTTAGCTAAAATGAAGAAAGAAAATTCTCCATTTTATGAGCAGGATGTCAAAGATCTATTTATGAATATAGAGGAAATCTATGACTTTAACAAGTGAGTGAAATGTTTCAAACATGCACAATGTTCTCTGATGATAGGACACAACAATTCAGCCATTCGGACAGTATGCCAAGGTATTTGAGTTTGCAACAGTCATGCCACATGTCTTGATGTCTGTCCATCTGGCCTTCTCAGATCAGTTCCCCAGTTTTGGTTACGTTGAACTAAATATTGCCTTACTCTGAAGAGATGTTAAAATCTTCTATAAGATTTTTCTAGAGCAGTTTCCAATTGAGTGTCGAAAGTAATCTGCAGGCAATTACTTTTAATCAGTTTTAGTTTTTGTTTTACTATGGCTTTAGATTGGCTGAGTTGACAAAGTGGTAAGTAAATCTGGTTTGGTTTTAGTTTAGTGACACTCAATTAAAAACAGCTGTAACCTATTCCCACTCATGATCCAGAGTTGCATTATCTGTAGCTATGTAGCTTTTGAACAGTGCTCAACAGTAAGAATTACTCTGGTTTATTGCTTTTGAAGAACATTTCTAACTGATCTGGAAACGTGTGGTGATGATCCTGTAGAAGTGGCAAAACAATTTGTCTCTAAGGTAACCATTTGACAGCAATTTTTTAGACAAAACAATAGCACAATTGAAGGGTTTCGTGCAAAAAGGGCATATGTGACATTTTGGGCCGATTTTTATTTTTTGCAGGATCGAGCTAATTTTTGGCAGACTGAGTTGTTTTGACATGAAAAGCATCGTTGCATAATTGTTTCTGTTGATTTGCACTTCGTTTTCGAGAAATAGCGTATGCAAAAAATCTCAGTTTTCCAAGCGGCATCTTTTAGAGCGAATCCTTCCAAGGTGGATTTTGATGCAGCGCAAACTTAAACGGTTACCTTTAGCAGCCTCGACAGCACGGTTTTTTTTAAATAGATGTTTTGATTTTTGAAAGAAGTAGAGAAATAGACCGGAAAAAAAAAATTGACCAACCTCATATCGAACCGGTGTCACGACAAAACAAACTCGCATCCAGCCAGTTCAGCACCTTATTCGCTTGCACTAACGAAGCAGCCATAAGGGAACTGCCCAAAATGTCCCATACGCCCTTTCTGCACGAAACCCTTCAATTTTGATATGTTAAAATTCAGCCTAAAACAATAGACCTCAGCACGAGGCTCCAGGGAATAAACCCCACAAACTGTGTAGTTATTCCCCTGAGCCTCGTACTGAGGTCTATTGTTTTAGGCTGAATTTTAATATATTGAAATTGGTCTACTTAACTCTGCCTTTCAGATTTACTTTGTACATGTACCTTTCTGGATTTGCTATATTAGTAAGACTTAACTTCATTGCATGTATTTGCACTGGAATACCATTAGTGGTAAAAATGAAATAATCCATTTTTTGACATTTTCTACATATACATTTAGTCCCAACTCAAATTGTAGTAGTTCAAGTTTTTTAATACAAAAAATTTCTTTCAAAAACCCACATGATGATGGCATTGGATATTCAGTCATGTATTAAGAGGAAGGTTGTTTACATAACTCTCCTGAGTGCTACACTGAGAGCAACAATGTGTGATCCCCTGTGATAACACCTTTTGCTGTTCATTTACAGAAAATATCCATTCATTTGTATCCAAGTTTGTTTCATCATGGTTAATATACTCACATTAACACCAATATGACCTTCATTTGCATGTAAGGAACGTTCAAAAATAACATTTGCATATGTATTAACATTCAAAATCATCAAAAGATAAACAATACGTTCCTTTGACATTCATTGGCTGTAAATGTATTTTCATTTTTGTCGAAATAAAATTCGTTGTCATGAAACAACAATCATGTACACTTTTGGACAATCCTTTTTCAACAAAAAACTTTCAATAACAGAATTTGCATGAGCACTCACAATCAATTGCATTATTATACA
>Ga0126338_10001759_pt1 | contig 14327 bp, 11 predicted proteins | sample OrbCmetagenome_2_FD_92529 | JGI IMG/M metagenome (GOLD analysis project Ga0126338, IMG submission 92529) | Coral microbial communities from Petempiche,Puerto Morelos, Mexico - Orbicella C C metagenome | ecosystem: Host-associated > Invertebrates > Cnidaria > Coral | place: Petempiche,Puerto...
AGAAAATGAAACATTGACGGCAAAACACAGCATTGAAACGTCAAACTTTGCGAAGGCTTTTGTAAGTATTAGTTGGTTACGCTGAGACTATCAGCTAGAAAGGAGCGTAGACTGAAATTGATATACCTGGAAAGTCGCTCAGGGTGTTACTGACTACGTCCACGTCATGTCCGTAGGCAAACGGAACTTATCATTCTTAACTATTTTATATTCTCTCGGTGTTTCCGTTTCTTTCTTGGGTGATTCAACGCTCTTTGGATGAGGCACTTTCACTTTGCAGTTGATTTCCATGCCTTAGCTGAAAAATTATGTTGCAAAGGCCTGGATCGGGGTACAATAAGCACTTAATGACTGTTTCCTCGAGACCCTTAGTGTTCCCCGAGCGCGAGGCGACGCCGAGGGGAACTCTGATGTCGAGGGGAAACAAAACTCATTGTTTCCCGCGGGGCCACCAGTCATTAAGTGTTTTGTTGTACCTCCCAACTCAAAAGTAGAAAAAAAACTGCAAAGAAATCGTTTGCTTTACGCCGGCTTGCCGCAGTTTCAAGGAGCACGCCCTGATCACGTGCGAGTCGAAAGTTCATGCATGTTGTTGTTTCTTAAGGGAGTAAGTGAGTTCTGACCCACGACACGTGACACGTTTTCCTCCAATCGAAAACGTATTTGAGTTGGGAAGTATATTACACTCGTAATCAACAAGACGGGTTTCGCTTTGATGTTCATCGCCTCAAAACAGAAAGTTAAGGCTGAAAGACCTTAAAATAGGTAAGTGTGACAATGGGAAACAGTTTAGTAGGATGAAATCAGTTTGGATTTGGCGTGTTATATTTGCAGACTGCAGACTAATGCCTATATTTATACCTATCAAAATATCACTCAGGTTTGCCGAAATAGCGCTCAGGTTGGCCTATTTACGGCTGTCATTAGCTCTCGGTCATGGAATTACTTAAGAGATCTACACCAATTTGGATATCACACTTAAGCGGTAGAACTTAGTTGTCAGGTCCGTTTATTTTCATCGTTAAACTGTCTAAGTGATACATAATTTATTTCGCTTTCGAAGCCAAAACCACCAGGATGGTCAAAGGATATATGAATATAGCAATCTTTGATATGGAGAGTAAGCCCTTTTAAACAATTTGGTTTATTTCAATGCCGAGGGATAGTTGAAATGTGTCTCTTATAATTTAACTTTCGGTACAACAGTAGTCGACATGCATGACTTCGGGGCCCAGTTTCAGCCTGGTGGCTGTTCCCATTGAGACTGACCGCTTATTCACGCTGAAGTGACGGCTTATGCTACATAACATTCGTAATTTTGGTGTGATCACTTTATTACTTTATTATTATAACCTTAAGAAGCGAGGGATATGTTAAGTTTTCTCCACATAGTAGATCGCTAAAAGAGTACATAAAAAATGCATGTCATCAATTTCACAGAATGTTTCTATTGTGACTTTCTAGGAAAAGCGGATATAAGCCCACTTAATGAATAAGTACGTTCCTTTTGCATTTCTTTACAAACAATCAAAGTTTTTAATACAAAGTTAAAATGATTTGTCGTTGGATTGAATAATTCATTTCATAGCGCCAATTTTCCGATAGAAATAGAAAATGAAACATTGACGGCAAAAGATAGCATTGAAACGTCAAACTTTGAGAAGACTTTTGTAAGAATTAGTTGGTTACGCTAGAAAGGAGCGTAGACTGAAATTTAAATTAAGTTTTCTCCACGTAGTAGATCACTAAGAGTACCTAAAAAATGTCATCAATTTCACGAAAGTTTTCTATTACGGCTTTCTAGGAAAACCGGAAATTTACAAAAGTCACCTCGTGTAGAATTCGAATTTTCAGTTCATTGTTGGTAGAAATTCGTCTCAGTCTTGGCCAGTCTTGCCCATTAGTTATATTCACTGGGAGGCAGTCGCGGTGACGTGAGACAAGTGATCAAATGAAATCCCTAAGGATAAATCTCTGGCAAACAGGGAAGATATGTGAAGTTATGTTAATCAATGTTTCGGCTTCCCATCTGTCTATAATAACAGGGGTAACGGACTGGCAGCCATGGATAACATTAGCACGACAACCCAGAATGACTTGTACTTGACTAGCTGGTTTAGCTTCTGTCTGCCCAACTCGCTGCTAAAATAGAGAGAATAGAGAGGTTGATATCTGGAACTATAACATACCTTGAAATATTTAAAAAATTAAAAATAAAGGTAACAATTTCCATCATCATCGAATATCTTGTTGTCATATTAAGTTTGTTTAATATGATAATAATAATAATAGTAATAATAATAATAATAGAAAAAATTAGAAAAATAATAGAAATATTAGAAATAATGGAAAAATCTAATGGGACAAAAAGAAGAAGAAGAAGAAAAAAAGAAAAAATTAAGAAAACAGAAATAATAATAATAATAATAATAATAATAATAATAATAATGGTCTTTATACAAGGGGCTCACTTCACTAAAAAGTGGTATTCTGTGAGGCCCTGTGAAATCTGTTGATTGCCTCCGTAATAGCAGTGCTATATTTTGCTCTTTAGAAATGGGTGCCGAGCATTCTATTCCTCTCCAGCATAGACGGATGGAGGCAGCTTTATTTGAGCGTTCTATTCTGGACGAACTCCTTGAAATAACTGAGGAGTCCAGCGTCTCATCTGAACAGATTGAGCATGCGTGGGATCCCGAGGATTGTTCGCCTATGTTTAAAGTCTTGAGCGACAGATTGACTGCCAGAAGACTTCCTTCACCTTTTACTACAGACGGCATAAGAGGTACTAAACTAACATGTAACCATGGCAATATACAGAGTGCATCCCACTGAAATTGACACAGTCGTGACGTTGCTACTCCCTACTGTTTACGTTTAATATTTTTCTGATGATTTCCTTAGTTTTTCAGATTGTTGGAGAGCTTACACCCATGTTGTTCACTCGGTCACTTTACTCTTAGCCAGTTGAGACCAGACGTAAAAGCATTTTTTTAAGCGTTGTAGTAAAATATTGGTTAGATTAACATGTATGTGTTCGTCAATCATCGCCAGGCTTCACTTTCAGAAAGAGTAACCCTGTCAAGTTTCTCGTCAATATATTCGTAACGCAATTAAGTCGAAATAAGAACCCACGTGGGAAAAATCTGAGGGTGTCATAGACTTACAGGGCAGTAGAAGGCTGCACAACGAAACCGCAAACGTAGGCTGGATTTAGGTTGGAAAATTCAAAATGGCGGGTGATTTGAACACACGAAATGTAAGCAGTAAGTGAATTGAAGTGTCTTTGCTGTCTCTACTTGTCTCTATTTCAGGGAATCTTGTTTACAAGGGGATTATTTAACAATTATTCCGTGAGCGCGCGTTGGATATGAGATGGTAAATAGCCAACGAGGCCCCTAGAGCCGAGTTGGCTATAACCAATCTCATATCCAACAAGCGCGAATGGAATAATTGTTTTATTAAATTTTATTATTAAATTATGTACACTTATATACTTGAAAATTGCAGCTGTATTTTATTGGGTTTTAATTTTACAAAACGACCGGAGGTTGATGTGGCAAAAATAACAACAAGTGGGAAATCACATGAATTGCGCGTCGTTTGCAAACTTTGTTAAACGAAAAATTTGAATTGAAAGCGAAGCAAGCGAGTCTGCTGAACGAAAATTACAATCATGTAGAATTCAAGGAACGTCTACCAAATCAAGGAGATACAACCCTCGTCAGAGAGTTTGAAAAGCGTTCAAGTTTGATCCATCGAGAAGAGTAATAATTGCGCACTTGTGCATTGCAGTGGTAAAAATACTGCGGAAAACTTTGATCGCCTTGTGACACAGACGTTGTGCTAAAATTGCTCTTGACAAGAACTCTTTCAGCTTTCCCTTGCCGCAACTGCCCTGGCCTTTCGAACTGGATGTGCGGAGCTGTTTGCTGGCCAGTTTCAGAGCCAGGGACAGAAACTATCTTCAGAATTTCGAGGTCACCCTGATGGTTTTTCGTGGCTGGTAAAGAACCGTGCCGACTTCGGTTTAGCTCAAAGTACACAACTCCTTGAGGGGTTTTTTGCAGTGACAGAATTGTTGGCGTTAGCTTGCGTTGATTCTCTCGTCCTCTTCGGCCAAAAAAGCCTACCGAGGTAAGACTAGATCTTCCTCTGTAGCTGTGCGGGATTTTTGCTCTTGGCCGGTCCAAGCTCGCCGCTGTCGTACAATTTCTTAATCTGCTCGTTGGAAATTGGTTTCTTATGGACTACACCGGCAATATTACCTGTCTTCCTGAAGTGTGTTACAAATTTATTTGCTTGATCAGTATAAGCAGGATCAGCGATTGTTGAAAAGGTCTTATTGTGGTCTTATCTACTTAATTGAAGTGCTTTCGTAGAAACTTCCGTCCTTTCTCCTCGCGCACGTGTAAATTCTTGAGGTCACATTAAGCTCGTCGAAGCTCATTTCTTCAATTGACTTCGCCGAAAGCTTAATCGAACAAGGTCTTACAAGCCATTCTGAACATTTTAAAGGCAAACTTTGTTGTTGTTGTTGTTATGTAACGATTATCAGTGCCTCATATTTTGATGCACGGAAGAGTTGAGATACGTACCATTAAATAACCTCATACCAAAGTTTGTAGCTTTCTTCGTCATTGTAGGTATAGTATTTTCCATTAGTTCCTGTATTTTTTCGGTACAAAGCTCGCAAAATCGACTTTCGTCCGACAATTTGTCCTCGGGAAATTTTGCTTCCCGAACAAATTGTTGAGCTTGGCGTCATTTGGCGCAGTCAGTTTCCATGTAAGGTCAAACACAGGTATAATGGCTGGTAACCGAGATTGAGTTAGCCAATCAGCACGCTAGGAACGCAATATCGGAGGCTGAAAATTTGATAACAACTGATATTATTCTACCGTTCGCAATGTCTATGTGAATAATTGTTTGCAGTTGGACCCAGCTAATTCGAACTTGCTTTTTTCGAATTCCCCCTCATTTCGAACTCAAAACTACTTCCCTCGAATTCCCTCTTCAGATATTTACTATTGGCTATTTCGAACCCCTAGTATGTCGAACAATTTTTCGTTTCCCCTGCGAGTTCGAAATAGCATGGTGTAACTATATTTGTAATGTCAAGTCCGATCCCAGTGGGTATTGTAAAATACTGTCAGAGCGTGAAGCAAGCATTTTTTGGGTGAATTCAAAATTAGCGGGAGGAGCTTATGCCCTTTTAAAGTGCGGCTTCGTGTTTAAGTAAAAACACAAAGTAACTTGAAGGCATGGAAGCGGTTTTATTTCCAAGAAACAAGAATAGGGAACTGTGTGACATACCAGAGGAAGAACTAAATTTGCTGTTGTGCAAATTTTTATAAACTCGTAGAGAAATTAGAGGCACAGAGTACGAGCCTGAACGAAAGAGGTTCAAATGGGAATATTATTGAGGGAGACAACGTTAAGCTCTCAAAAGAAGTTTTAAGTGCCAGACGCCGACAACGTGTTGTAGAGCATGGTAGAGAGAACAGACCACAAGTCGCCCGTGAGCTGATAGAGGCCGAGGTAGACAAGCTTTTCGAGTCTGGTGAATACGACAGCCTAGCAGCGCCACAGAGACGAGTAATAATTTTTCCAAGCGCCCAAGGATGGGACAAAGCGACGGCCAGATGGCATGAACACGTCTTGCTCTAATGGTTAAACCTTCTTTAGAACTTAAGTGTTGAAAATTGAAGCCATTTTGAAACATTTTTGAGTTTCCGAAAGCTTTTCGAATTTGCTTCGAGCGGTTTCGTTCATTTTGTTAATCCCATTCAGAAGTTAGATATTTACTCGTCGAAAATGTAAACCAATCAAATGATTGTATTTCTGCATTCATCCAATCAGGATAAAGGTGCACGCTCCATTGATTTTTGCATGCAACTGGCTTCCCTTTCAGCTCTTGAAGATGAACAAGTACAAAGATCATTTTTAGTGCAGAGTGCACTGTTGGGATGCTTTTGGGGGCTGCTTTCCGCTAAGGCAGTAAGGCACTATGGCACTATGGCGCTATGGCGCTAAATTGCAAACTTTAATGTTCGTTTAATTAATTAATTTCAATTAATTAATTAGCATTGTAGGAAAGGGTTCGGGTGGGATAAGTACCTGTGTGCATTACGTAACACTTGTTATGCCTACCTCAATTCACTAATAAACATCAAAACTAAATATTTGTTTCAGGAAAGCACTTGCTTTCCTTGTGGTACGGGTCTCTTTAGAACAAAATTAATTTGTTCTAAACTCATGCACAGATTAGTTAGCTTTTGTGTCGACTATACATTGGGCCGACGATACATTTCATACGGGATCACACACAAACGTTAAGTGCTTTCCCTTGTTGTAGAACCCAACATGTAAGACGCATGAGTTCGTGCATCGTTAGGGTCACACATTCCGTTTTCTTGCCCAGAGGCACGCGATTTTTGCCAAGTGAAGTGATCGAGGACGACAGTTGTTTTTCTGGTAGCGACACCTATCCCTTTTAGTGTAAAAACGCTGCTGTGACTACGTGTCTTTTGGAACCACCCCTTGGTTGGTTCAACAAATATCATCTGCTGATGGAGAAAGCAATGGTTTCACTTTACTTACCTTTGTGAGGAAATCGAAAGTATCAAGTTACAAAGTTGGCGTGAAAAGCTAAATTGTCACATTTCCTTCTTCAACGTATTTATATTGAATTTGAAATGAACGAAATTCAGTGTAAAAACACTTGAGTAAAATTTAAAGGCTGTCGTGACAAACAGTAACTGTAAGTTATTTTGTACCTTGAGTGAAAATACAATCATGAAGCAAGTACACTGCTAGATTATGAATTATCAAGGTTTCTTCTGTCCGATCATATTCTGCAAGGGGAAAATACAACCCGAGGGTGAACCGGGCAGGGGCTCTGGGACCTGTCTGACTACTGCGCCAGAGCTATCAGTCATACTTTGCACTAATTGAAATTGTGTCACTAGTTTGGTGTTTCATCCCATGTTACAAATCCTTTATCAGGGATCAAGCTCGTTCGGTCAAGGCGGCTGGATATTGGCCTGGTTCTTTTATGTTCGTTTATGGACTTCGACTTCGTCTCGTTCCATAAACACGCAAAAAGAGAACATGGCCAATATCCAGCCATCTAGACCTCACGCTTGGTGAATAACCCATATGTATTTTCGCAACAATATGGCGGTAAATTATGCAAATCAATGTTAAATTATTTTGTACCCTGAACAGGAAAGAAAGGATACAGACAAGGCCGACATGTGTGGGAGATAACCTGGGAACGAGACGAGCGCGGTTCCCACGCAGTCATTGGAATCACCCTTCCCCAGGCCCCGCTCCAGTCGCTCGGTTACATTCCACTGATAGGATCTAATTCAGAGTCGTGGGGCTGGAATCTGAGCAAGAAGGTGTCCTTTCATTCTGGGGAAGAGTCCCCGTACCCAGCAAATAATCCTGGATTCTTCGTTCCAGATACCGTGTATTGTATACTGGACATGGACAATCGTACTCTTAGGTAAGTAGTCAACTCGTGTAATAAGTAATGGTAATAGGACTAAGTGGAGTCCAATTGGGTCTGTTATCATAAGAGTGATAACAAAATCGGACGACCGCGCAGCGGGAGTCCGATTTGTTTATCACGAGTAAGGTCACTCGAAATTAAATGCTGCTTTTTGCTTAACTATCTTTGAAGATTCTTATCTGCAACCATAAACTATCTATTTAATTCTTTACTCGTTTTCCCTTTACTCGTTATTCTTTACTCTTTTCTCTGTTAACTCGTAAACATCTTTAAAGATTTGGTCTTTTAATTGTAAACTATTTTTTGGATATCCTTCTTTTCTTTTGTTTCTAACGCTTTCATTAAATTTGCTCATGCACTTCTCCTCCCGATATCAACCTTCGAATTATTGTTGTGCCCTTTCCTTTTGCACTTACCCTTTCTGCCTCTCGTTAGCAGAGTGTAGCAATTTATGGATATATCAGTCTCAGCTGACTAACCTTTAGTTATCATCGTTGTTTTTTGTTGAATTGGTGTAACTTGTTTTGGTTTGGTGTTACTTATTTGTTTACGTAGCTTTGCCACAGAAGACACTCACCTCGGGGTGGCGTTTCGTAATTTGCCCCGTCATCCTCTGGAACCTTTGTACCCATGCGCTAGTGCGGTGTATGGGAATTGTGACATTAAAATGAAGTATCTGGGACGAGGAGGTAAGTCAGATAAGACATCAACGCAAGTTTTCAGTAACTTTTTTCTTTTTTCATCTTTTTCCCCTTTTCCGAAGAGAGCTTTTGCGGCGCTAGGGGAATCTCTTCATTCTCTGCATTGTCAGATAATAAGACTCAGTTTTTCCAAGGTGTTGCTGTCTAGCATTTTATCAAGGGAGACAAGAGAATTTGTTGTATATATATAGCACTTAAGCGAAGAAACTAGACAACTGGATTATAGTCCATAACGCACACTTTTGAGAAAATAAAGTTTCAAAGAAACGCCGTCTATAGCCTGACTTTCAGAAATCTGCCAGGAGCGCTATTAGTAACTCTAATCACCCTCTCTTCGGGTACTTCGGGTTCGTTTATATCCTTTTCATTTTCGCTCTGCACTAACAATTCCATCTTTTCTATTATTCTGCAAAGACAACTTTCTAGCCAAGTTACAAGCAGCAAACGAGAAAGTACCGTCATCGCCCAAGTCTCCCACAGTCGAGACCCCACCACAATCAGTTGGACTCCAATCGCCCCCCCCCCAGGCCCCAAATGCCTCTAACGGCCCAGTAAATGCCTCGGAATGTTACACGTTTCATGACAGTTGTGGAGAAAACATAGCAGTGACGCTTGACGGGAAGAAAGCAAAGAGAATCGAGTAAGGAAATATTGAAAATATGGCAGACCCACATGAAAGTGTCACGATCAAAATCCATATCTAGGAGCCATTGTTCCGCTAAACCTATGTACCGCCATATCCTTAGAGCCTTAATAAACACAAATACAGGTGTTTCAGCCACCCAAGAATAATTCATATTTAGAGTTACCTTAGAAGTACAAGTATTGCTAATTTTTATGCTGCACGTTTGGCCTCATCAATGTCATTCACTTGCAGCGCACTACAGCATTTCAATCACGGGGTGCTTTTAACAAGCCAGCCTCTGCAAGTTGATGAGCTATTTGAAGTTCGTTTGGATAGCAAAGTATCAAAGTGGTATGGCAGTCTAGATGTTGGAGCCACGACTGTTTCTCCAGAAAACGTGGAGCTCCCTTCGACAATAACCTCCATGGCACAAGGAACAACTTTTGTACTCAGTAGCGATAAAATCGTTCACAATGGGGAAGAGATGACAACAATATCAAAAGACCTGGACAGTTTGTCGGTATGTTATACTCTCAAGAAAATATTTTTGACCCAGAATTGTACCAAGAGAATCATGATTTGACAACAACGTGGTCAAAGTGCTTTGCTCTTTATTCTTATTACAGGACAACTTGTTGCAAGTTTTCTCGGGAAGAATCTGTGACTCTCTTTTCTACAAATTGAATGAACCAGATTTTAAATAAGAAATAATCCTCTTATCTAGATCTGACGAGAAGGGTAAATTGCTTGGAACGGGAACTGTTCTGAAAATGTTTTGAAATCTAAAATCTCGGACATTTTAACATGTGTGACGGCGTTGTAGCATGATGTGACGTCATGATTGACACGTGACTATCATTTCAGTGACCAATTCCGGATGCTTTACACGCCATATAAGTTTGATTGCCATGATATAAAAATTTGTTCAATCAATTGCAATCAAAACTACTAAAAATGCAAGCAGGATTCATGATATACAAAAAAGGGTTTGACATGGGTTAAGGTTATGGTAGACGCTCAGGGCCGATTTTGTTTCACGCCAAAATCAAAACTAATACTTGCTCTAAATTTTATTAAAAAAATTACTTTAACAACTCAAAACGTGAATGAGTTATCCACAAAAACGTGATTTTTAAAAACAAGTCAGCGATCCGCAAACTGTGATAAGCCAATTAGAATGTGCCAACCACTGAGTTGAGCATAACAATTTTCGCGGCAATCTCATCCACAGACTTATATTTTGCTTCTTCTGTTAACCCCTTGCGCCTTGTAATTCCCACACAGATATCTACGCTTTTGTTGACTGCATCTGTCTCTCATATGTAAACGATATATTACAAGGCGATTTTGTACGGTCTTTGCCTTACCAAGTTTGAACGCAAGCGCAAATCGAAGAAAATTTCGTCGCTACCCTCTTCTGGCACACAAGGAGAATGCCGCGGATTTAATCGCTGATGTCTGACATGGCAGCCTTTTCATGCAGATGCTCCTATTCTCTGCTTCGAAGAGAGCTTTTCCATATTCTAGTACAACAAACAGGCCGGTGAATCACACGTTTAGCTTTAATGTCTGTGTATAAGTCAAATCTCCGCAATCAGCTTGGCTCGCCGAGTAGGCCTATTCAAAGGCTATTCCGCTATCGTTTCTGTTTTCCGCTTTTCCTTCTTTTCAGTTTATCTGCTGATTCGATGTTTTATCAGCTGCTGAATGTTTCACGCCAGACTTTGCCTTCCCAAATGTTATATTTACTATAAATATAAACAATGCACCTTTCCTGGGAAGCGTTTCTGTAGCCTTCTTTGTCACGAAACTCGCTGGGGAGGTCTATGTTGCGTTTCATCGGTTGGCGGCATGTGCGAAACTAAAAATTTCTATCGAAGCCGAAAACTCGAGGTTAATTACTCAAATGAATTAACAGTGTTTGTAGATTTATCAGATTTTAACGCAACTTGGCCAAAATGTTCGTCAGATATTAGCGCACCAAAGTGTGTGAGGCTTTTACGAAAATCGAAATATTTTTCTTGTGACGTCCCCTCGAGTAACAGCAGTCAGAAAATTTTCTATTGTCCAACTTTAAAAGGGATTTTCTACGCAACCAATAAAAAGATCGAAAAAGCCTCACACACTTTGTTAGCCCATCATCTCCTAAGTGATATAGTCCAGTCAGTTTGGCTGTCCGCGGCATCACAACGGCTGGTAACACAGTTTAGCAGGTACGGTCATTTGTGCGTCTAAAGGCTTGCGCCCCCCTACCAAAACAAAACTGGCAAAATATATTGTTATTGCCAAATTTTACAGTCTATTAGTTTTACAATGACATATAGTTTACCGAGGTTTTCTCTAAAGCAGCGCGCAGAGAAAGATTTTCCCGGAAGGCACCCCTGAGGGTCTACAGTAACCTTACACTAACGTTGTTAAAACAGTAAAACGACTTTCCGACCGGAGAAATGCTGTCTTCATAACGACGAGGACCGAAGTTCTCTGTTCAAAATGAATCCTTCTTGCAATTTTAGTGTTTTTTATTGCTATTGATTAAACACTTAACCCCTAAAATATAGGCTTAAGAAAAACTCGTGGACCAATTTCCCTTTGCATTACTGGGCAGATTGTTCTTCTGTATTCGTTTCTTTTATTTGTATCTTTTTAACACTGCCATTTCTTTCTTTTAACAGGTTGGTGACCGAGTAGGAGTAATGCGTATGTCAGATAATTTTCTGCATTTTTTCATCAATGGCGTAGATGTCGGCAAAAAGATAAAAACCATCCCGTCAGTACTTTATGGCGTCGTGGATGTATTTGGCCAGGCTGAAGAAGTAACTATAACTGGTATGGGGTTTTATTATTTCATCCCCGGTGAAGTATACCATTGGTTAAAGGTTGTCGAAAAGAATATCATGGGACAAGTTCTGATCATATCAGTAACCACTGAAAACGCCAGGGGTCAAAATCGCGTTTCCCGAGAATATCTACGAAATTGAATGTGAGGTTTAGTGTAACCACAAGTTTGCTGTTGATAGTATGATTTACTAGGTTCTTACTGGCAGAGTTTTTCCATGCCTATAGTTGCTTGAAAAGAAAAAAAAAATGAAAAAAAAAATTAACATTGAAGAGCTGTCAAACTTCAAATTTGACATATTAGACCATTAAGTTTAAGAAAGAATCAGTTAAGATTTTGTGCTCTAATTAGCTAAAGGAGAAGAAGCTCAAGTGTACGCATTTAACTGAAAATCAACAAATTATTTTCCAGCTACAAAATACGTAAGCAACTGAACTTCTTCGTTTTGTTCATTTTGTCAAAGCATGTGTCAACGGGGAGCAGGGGTGGCCCCAAATGTGGCCTCAACTCGATTCCCATCCTGGTGTCCTATGTGGGTTGAGTTTGTTGCTCGTTTTCGCCTTGTTCTGAGCCTTTTTTTCCGGGTTCTCCGGTTTTCCTCCCTTTTAAAGACCATCATTTCCAAATTCCGCTTCAAGCTGGATGCAGAACCGGCATGAAAACTAGAAAGGGCTAATGTGGTTTCCTCTCTAAATGTTCGAGAGGTTAAGCGTGACGTTTACGGCAAACGGCAAACGGCAAAAATTTCATTTTTGCCGTCTGTCTTCAGCTGTCTGTACAGTAGAGTTAAAATATTTGTATTTGCGGTGAATAGTAGGAGACACTTTTCTATTTTTGTGTGATTTATTTAAGGATTAGAAGAAAAGAATGAAAAATCAGATGTTATCTTTGCCATTTGCCGTCTGCCGTAAACGTCATGCTTAAACTCTCTATTGTTATTCAAAAGATGACGTGAATAAAATAATAGTGCTAACCTTCTGAAATGTTACTCGACATGTCTCTAAGGTGGCACAGCGGAAACTCAGAGCAGTAATAAGGAGAAAGTCGACTCTGTGTCAGTTATGGTGCGCATGAACAACACCATAAGCATTCTGAAAGAAGGCTCCTTCGGCGATATGCTGTCCATAACAGGAAAAGTCGCCAAAGATATTCTAGAGCCTTTGATGGAGATAGATGACAGAAAACTGCAACAAAAGTACGGTGACCACTTATCCGAGATTGGTGCTCCACATCACCTGACCAAGCTTCTTCTTCGTCTGATGGATGTCGGAATGGAGACTCGAGATGGCTGGGTGGGGATGTACGTGGTTCGCAGCGTGTTCTGGAACTACTCGTTTGTAAGTTTAAAAATGGCCAGGGGTTTGGGACGAAGTGAGGCGCTGATGATTATGTTGAACGATCTGGACACGTGTGGCACAAGCAGTTCTCAAAACGAGGTAACGTAGAATCTTAAAGCATTTTTATGTGTCCATACTTTGCTTCTACCTACTTGGTCATTTAAAAGTTAAAGACTTATTTCGTTTGATTTGATCACGTGAAATTGATGGCACATAATCATTTCTTTTTTCTCAAAACAGAGAACAAAATATCTTGTGTCTTCTGCTATCAACACACTTCACAACTGCTCTAAAGCTTCGGAAAATCGTCCAATTCTCTGTGACCTGCGAGCAAAGGAGAGGATTGCCCCATTTCTCAAAGCTGATGACTTGAAAATTGTTGTACCAGCTATATTGACACTTGCCTACATCACTTCAGAGGAGGAGAAAAAGCTGTTGGAAGCCGAGAGCAGAGTATGTATTTTGATGAGTACCAAAGTAAATTAAAAGGGGAGTCCTACAAACAAACGTTAGTCTCAGAAATTGGCTTCTTTTAGAATGAGTTTTGTGGTATTCTCCTGGCGAAGTTTGATACACTCAGGGTGATCAGAATTGGGGAATTTGGAGGTGTCATGATAAAGTTAAGGTAAATTTTTTTTTTTTTTAACACTCAAAGTGGTCAAAGTGTAGTGTATCTTTTGCTGCAAAGCGGCAGAACAGTGATGTTTTTTGGTGTAAGTTTACAATTTTCTGATTCTTTGTTCCCTCTTTCTTGTAATTGTAATAGAGCTACAGTTATATTAGGTACGCCTAGTGGGTTTGTAGTACCGACGCAAAAGAATGGTAGTGTGCACCCAGGAAAACCGTTCCCTTAAAATGTTATTTGAATGATTCACATTTCGAAAGCATAATTTCCCATCTTGTTGTGCTTCAGGTAATAAGCTACCTTATTGGTATGTTGAGCAGTGCATTGGGTCAGTCGAACCTAGAATTCAATTCAGAGGGTGCCACATGGTCGTGTCATGAAATCGCAGACGGCTTGAGTAACTTGGTAGTCAACGAGAAGAATATGGAGGCTATGTTGGATAGAGATGCACTTCCCCTGCTCATATCACTCATCGTTAAAGGCGCTGCAACTGAAAAAGAATGCGCTGCCAACACGCTGTGGATTATTGCAAAGACCTCTAAGGGAAAGGCAAAGATCAAAGAAACTGCGAACGCAATGGAAGAGCTGACTCGTTTAAGCAAAAGTGGTAACCAGGCAATTCAAGAGGCAGCGAAACGAGTTCTCCTCGAGCTTAAAGAAACCAGAACTACCCGAGGTACAGAT
>Ga0126338_10001762_pt1 | contig 14319 bp, 11 predicted proteins | sample OrbCmetagenome_2_FD_92529 | JGI IMG/M metagenome (GOLD analysis project Ga0126338, IMG submission 92529) | Coral microbial communities from Petempiche,Puerto Morelos, Mexico - Orbicella C C metagenome | ecosystem: Host-associated > Invertebrates > Cnidaria > Coral | place: Petempiche,Puerto...
CAAAATTACCTATGACATGACTGTCTAATTTGCATTGCATTACATGTAAATTCCTCTGCACAAATAAAAGAATAATATAAAAAATGAGTCAAGAACTGCTCACATTGTGTCAACAAAAAATATTTCTACTTTCTGTTTGCAAGTGCAGGAAATGATGCAGATGATAGGCTTGATTTTTGACGTTCTCTTGGGCCTGGTTCTGAAGGTTCCCTCTGAAAAGGGAGTTCAGGGGAAGATGTGCAGGGTCATTTTCCTGAACAGCAGTTAGTAATCAAGCCTATGCAGATTAATATTGGCTGGTATGGAAAAGAACTGGAGATTTTAAAAGTCCATAGAACTTCTGCTGTTAGGAGAAAAAAATATGAGCAAATTGCTGTGTATTTTCATTCTGATTTCAACTCCAGCACAGCCACAGTGTACCCCAGGGGTTTTTATTAACGTTTTTCAGAGGGCAACTGGTTTTCACAGGCAGGCAAAACTTTTTGAACTGAACTTTTTTTATAAGAAAATCTTTCCTCCAGATGGACAAACCAGGTGGGAAAAATCAACCTCACAGCCAGTCAATTTGGCCGGTGCCCTACCCTAAATGAAACCCCTGTGTACCCTGGCCTGTATTAATCTCTTACCGTACTCTTGGGAGAGAAAATTATACGTTGCCATTGCCTAGTAGTACATGGCAACTAAGACTGTGTTCCTGAACCATCTGTTTTACTATTTATGGCAATTCAATTGCAGAAACTTCCTAGTAAGCCACCACAAAAGATTGTACTCAATAAAAGAGTGAAAGGTGGTCTTCCATTCGATGTGACAGCTTTGTCTGATGGTGATCTTGCAAGGCAGTTGAAATCCTTTGGCGCCGCTGCAGGACCAATCACGGACTCCACTCGTCCACTGTATCAGAAGAAACTTGGTAAGGTTCCTTTCATGGCCCACAGCAAATTATGATTTCGGTATTTTTTGCTAGGAACTACTGTTCAGTAAGGAAACTCCAAAGCAGGGGCTATTACATATCAATACAAATTATTGCTGTAACTCGTAACATCCCCTTTGACTGAGTATGTTTGATGGACCCTTGATGTTATACAAGATTATACCTCAGAACAGTTGCCTCATATAACAATGTGTTACCAACTTTATTTCACTCGGAAATACAGCGCATTAAAAGCAAATTTCAACAATTGACATAATTAACATAATTCAAACAGCCCATAAGTCCCTGCGCCATACCACACCAATCCACCATTTTATTTCGCTCTGAACCAAGATGTCTGCTTCTGAGCGTGGTGATGACAATCCTTCGAATGATACAGCCATCTCACTTCAAAGAGCTGAGCCGAAGGAAGGGGAAGGTAGTGTACGTCCTGTCTCCCTCATTCAGCAGATTTTTAGTGATCCAGAAGCTCTAAATTTGCTTTGGCAAGCTTTTAATGGTTCTTCACACGAAGATGGTGTCCACTGAGCACCCAAGGCTCCAAGTTCTGTTACAAAATCAAACTCTGCCAGAGTGTTCAGGGCTCACTTGGCAAATGAAAATGACACCACTACCTATACCGCGGCGACTAAAACGCCAAGAGGGGCAGAAAACTACTCTGACGAGGTAGTTGTAATAGAGTGGGATGGTACAAACCCGGGCACTTCTCATCCTATGGGAGAGGATGACGAAGATGATGAACTTTGCCATAGCGCTTGCTGGCAAGCAAGTGAACAGTTATCAGCATTCTTAGGCACATTGCATAAGCCATTGTCTACCTTTGAGAGAAAAGCAATTACTAAAAAGTACCAGATGTTGATTGTGTTTACACTCCCTCTTTGGATAACTATCTCTCATCACTCTTGCCTGGCATCAAGACTGTCGACAAGGACAATAAATTTTTGCAGGATCGTGTGTTAGACACCATGGGCCCCGTAGCCATGTTATTTGAGCATATTTATGGCTTCCTTGCTGAAACTAAGCCAGGTGAAAACGTGATCCTCAGTTATGAGCAGATGAAGGATCTTGGAGCAATCACATCATATGCTATACATGTACGTCTATTGGGCAATGCCTCTGCACTTTTGTCTAAGGAGCGACGCAAGGCTGTCCTTAACAAAATCAATTCAAAGGGAACTCTATCATCTCTTGCCTCTGAAGAGTTTCCATAAGCTGGCAAAAGTTTGTTTGGGGAAGGATTCAAAGCAAGAATCAAGACCAGATCAGAGACAGCAAAGACCGTACTTTCAGCTGGTTATGTGGGGCAGAATTCAAGACCAGCTCCGTTTTTTTCGAGGCCACACCACCCCCTTCAGGAGAGGAGGGAACAGCTGGGGTGGTGCCAGTCAAAGGTTTCCAAATGCCAGCAACTTCGGCCAGTTTAGAGGGTTCATTTACAGGCCGAGGCAGAGCTGCCAGAGGAGCCCTGCAGCAAATCCCTCTGGCCACCCAGTAGAGAGGCCTTCTCACTTGCCACCAGGTATGATGTTACACTTAAATCCTAAATCCTTTAGCCGTAAATCACCTCCCCTTAGCAGGACACCTGAAACATTGCATTTCAAACTGGGTTTTTATAAGCAAAGACCCTTGGGCCAGTCTGGCAGAACCACCAAAAGTTTCTGAGGTTTGTTTAGAAAGAAATGATGTACGAGTTTGCCTACCTGCCCTTCAGGCTGGCAAGTGCTCCCAGAGTCTTCACGAAACTTATGAAACCTGTAGTGGGCCTGTTACGACAACTGGGCATCAGACTGAGAGTCTATTTAGACAACATGCTTATAATGGCTCAATTCCAGGACATTGCCCTCCAACATGCCTCAACTGCTCTAGATCTTTTGCAAGGGTTGGGCTTCATGATAAACTTTCTGAAGTCAGTCCTAGTCCCTTCCACAAAGATGGAATTTCTAGGATTTGTGGTAGACTCCATCACTCTGTCCCTTGCACTCCCTCGTGACAAAATCAAGAATGTAAGAAAGGAGTGTCAGACCTTACTGGACTCGCTGTTAGTAACGGTGAGGCAACTAGCCAAGTTACTGGGACACCTTACCTCTACCATTCAAGCTGTCTTTCCAGGGCCCGTCCACTTACGCCACTTGCAAAACGAGTAAAACAGGGCTTTAGTACATTCTTAAACCTACGACTCCGCTACTCCCCTTTCTCCTTAGGACAAAGAGGAATTGGTTTGATGAAGGGACAACCTGGAAGCTTCGAATGGAAAAGCTCTGGTTTCGGGTTCTCCAGACTTAGTAATCGAGACAGATGCCTCCCGACAAGGTTGGGGGGCATTTTGCAATGGAGTGTCCACAGGGGGTCAATGGTCTCAAAGGGAATCTCTTTCCACATAAATTGTCTCGAACTTCTGGCTGGGGCATTTGCTGTCAAGATCTTTGTGAAAGGCAAAGTCCGTTTGTTAATGGAGAATTTGACTGCCGCCCATTTCATAAACAAGATGGGGGCACAAAATCCCCTGTTCTGGCATGCCTGGCATTAGATCTATGGGAGTGGTGCCTTCAACACAATATCCTCATCAAGGCTCAGTATTTACCAGGGGTACTGAATATCTGAGCAAACCAAGAATCTCAAGTGTTTTTAGACCATCACGACTGGAAACTGGACCCCTTGTTGTTTGTGGATAAATCAGGTCTGGGGCCCCTTAGAGGTAGACTTGTTTGCCTCTCGGCTCTCAACGCAACTTCCACAGTTTTACAGTTGGAGACCAGACCCTCGTTCAGAGGCAGTGGATGCATTTTCCCAGGACTGGAGCAAAGTGAGGGGATATGCATTCCCTCCCTGTGCTCTAGTAGGCCATTGCCTCAGACAGTTACTAGACCAGAATTTGTCACAGCTTGTTCTAGTCGCCCCGGTCTGGCAGTCTCAGCCATGGTACCCTCTGCTTCTCAAGTTGTGTGTAGCACCTCCCATTGTGTTCCCTCACTACCCGGCCTGCTGACACAACAAGGGAAAATCCATCCCTTGTTGAACCTTCAACTAGCGAGTTGGCTTCTATCTGCCAATCATATTCAGAAGTAGGCATTTCACAATCAGCTCAAACCCTACTTGTTGCAGCCTGGAGGGATGGAACATCCAAGGCCTATGCATCAGCTTGGCGAAGATGAGATAGCTGGTGTCGAGAATGAAAACTTAATTCAGTTCAAGCAGTTTTACCAGTCTGCCATTTCTAGTAAGTGTCTTACAGTTTATGAACATCGCACTTCAGAATTCTGTCAAAACCCAACAAGCTTTTGTTATCATACATTCGTCCCCACAAGCCCTTTTCAGGTGCTTCCCTCAGTAGGTGGCTGAAGGATACAATCTCTTGGGCAGGTATCGATACAAGTATTTTTAAAGCTCACTCAGTTAGAGGAGCATCTGCATCAGCTGCCTATGAAAGAGGTGCTTCTTTGCAGGATATCGTAGATCTTGCTGATTGGTCAACCAACTCCACATTCAGGTGCTTTTATTACAGGCCTAAACACAATTCTAGCATTACTAAGACACTGCTTAATGCGCAAAGTTTACCAATTCAGTGAACATGACCCCTTTGAAAACACATTGTTATATGAGGCGACTGTTCTGAAGTATAATCACAGATTATGCTAGGGTCACTTGTGGCCTGCAGTATAAGATGGATTATACGAAGATAAAGGAGACGAATATAACAATGTCCATCCCGCCTCTCCCTTTTCTGAGGACACACTTTTTCGGGTCATGTTCATACCAGGTGCTTCCTATGTTTAATCCATTGTCTTCTTCTCCTGTTTACAGGTTCTGCTGTTCCAGAATAAATTTTTGCAATAGTTGTGTTCTCTTGATTTACAAACTCGTTTACCTTTCCTGCGGTCCACTTGTGTACGCTCAATAAAATGGTGGATTGGTGTGGTGTGGGGCAGGGACTTATGGGCTGTTTGAATTATGTTAATTATGATGTGAAGTTTATATGAAATAATTCATATATGAACTGCGGTAGTAGATGAAAGTGGAGAATGATCATCGCAGTTAATTTTCCAATTTAAGCAATTGGAAAGAAGAAGCCTGAAAAAAACAAAAGCATCGCACCAGTATCGCGGAGGTCACGGGTTCAAATCCCGTTGAAGCCCTGATTTTTTCAGGCTTCTTCTTTCCAATTGCTTAAATTGGAAAATTAACTGCGATGATCATTCTCCACTTTTATGTTAATTATGTTAATTGTTGAAATTTGCTTTTAATGCGCTGTATTTCAGAACAAAATAAAGTTGGTAACACATTGTTATAAATTATTCGTCTCCTTTATCTTCGTATAATCCATCTAATACTGCAGGCTGCAAGCGGCCCTAGCATAATCTGTGATTGCAAGGAACATAATTATATGCAAAGGAATATGTAACTACATGTATTCTTATTAAGTTATTTTAAAACTATATTGGACTTCCTCTTTACTCTTAGATGGGGTGGAGATGCAAAGTCTGATAGTGTACTAGTAGCTCAGCCAATCAGATTGCAGCATTTGAATAAAAATATTAGTAGAATTCTATTAATAGTTATTACTGCCATCCTGAGTTGCCAGGATCAAGAAATTTGACATTACTCAACCATTCTTCTCTTGTGCTTCTCTTAGCTAAGTTGCTGACTGAGGAGTTAAAACAACCTGCCATCCCACCCCCAGCAAAAATCTCACCCAAGCAAACAAAGGCATCCCCACCAGAACGAAAGATTAAGAAGGAATATGAAGACTTTTCAGATGGTACTGATGATGCTACAGCAGATGAAATGGATCTGGAGTCAGTAGAACGTTTAGACTCTTATAACATGGATGAAGATCAGAAAGGTACTTTGAAGAATGTTCACTTAAATGACCATCTAACCTGCGGCTTGTCTTGAGCAGAAACAGAGGGAGAAAAAAATTCTCGCTTACTATAAATTTAATGTTATGTGTTCAAATCCATTCAAAGCATAAGGATATAAATTCTATACTACAAGAATACATGTACATGTAAAGCTAAGAATGGTATTGACAATTGGAAAAGGAATTCTGAGGTTGGAATTTTCTTTTTCTGCATAGCTCTGATTGTTTTTCACATTCTTATGCTTTTACTTAAATTATTTGGATTATCAAACTTTGAAGTTTTCCTTCATGTTGGGTGCTTAATAGACAATTCAATTGAAGCCGCTATTGTTATTGTTTTAATTCCAAGCTTTTACCAATCTATGGGATCATCAGGGAATGTAAAGAAAATATTCCACTGTGCATGATATAAAAAGCAGTGTAGGTGAAACAAGTAATTAGATTATATAATAAGCACAATGAAGTAACACACAATAACATCGAAGTAAAGATCTAGGCAGTCTAGTTTAAAATAAAAGGCCATTTTGATACATTCTTCTTAGGAATGAAGTTTGAGCTTACACTTTCAGGCACAAAACACCTCAAACATTTGGTTTATGCTGCCTTATGCTTAGTTTAATACTTTATACATGCTTATGCTTGTGCTGTGGTAATCCCTATTGAGAGCAACATACAGTAACAAGCTACAACTGTCTTACAACTACATTGTACATAAGAAGAACAAGTCTGTTCTTTGTTCTTATGCTTGTGTTTATGTTTATAAATGTGCCATGTATGTTTGTGGGGGCCTTTCTACACGTACATGTAGATTACTTGTATGCCTTGTGTTTATACTTTACTTTGTTAGTGAAAACTAACCCTAATGCATTTATATAAGATTCCAGTTTTTCTCTACTCACAGATCAGCAATTTGCTCGCCCAGAAGACCTTCCTCTTCCAAGATTGAGTTCAACACCATCAACATCGACACCCAGAAAAAGAGTTGTTACAAGCACGGTGACAACACGACAGCAGACTAGACAAACTTACAGCAACGATACAGGGAACAGTGTGAAACAAACTGATTCTGTGGAAACTGTAGCTGTCAAGAAGAAGTCTCCACCAACCAAAGAAGAAAAAGGCATTTGTGGTCCTCACATTCAAATTTTACTTGCCGTTGTAGTTTTTCTTGTCTTCACAATATTTTTAATTTACCATCTGATGGAAGAAATGTCCAAAAATGGGATAGAAGGAAAGTAATTCATTTGTAGTGGCAAGTGCATCTAGTATAGGTTGTAATGTTCTTCCTGTTTGTTGCAAAGTGTTTGTTTAAGCACACCCTCTCGCCCTGTGCTAGGGCCTTTTTCTTCCAGACTGTTTAGCATTTTGCAGGGACTTGGTACAGATCAGTTTAGAGTATGGGAGAATAGGGAAAAAGTCTGGAAATTTCACGGATGTACATGTACAGGGCTGTGCTCCAGAAGCATCCCGGTGCCACAGGCAACTGACTATTGCCTTTGGGTGACTGGAAAAACTTACTTTTTTTCATATAAGCTTAAGTTCTGGGTACCCAGGATTTTATGCTTGGAACCTTTGGGCTCCTCTTAATTTTTCTTAGACCACAGCCTTGATGTATATGTACAGGGCTCAAAAAAAAAAAAAGTGTCATCCAGTAGTTCGGAACAAGTAGATTTTTCTGCCAGGCAAGCAACTTTTCATTCTCACTTGCCCAGGCAAATCATCTGCCAACTAAATTAGAAAAAAATTAAACTTGGACTTGCCCAGGGCAAGCAAAAATTGAGAGCTGTTATCTGAAAGGTAAGCTGGAATTCAAGTATTTTTTCAAGCCCTGACTATAGCTAAAATCTCTTGGAGGTGCAAATTTTCTTGATCACTGGGTTACAGTAAACAAAGAGATGTTTTCTCAGCCAGAGAAATCAAGAAACAGTGTGTGCAAGGAAAGTCCTGTCTGATAGTCGAGGTCCAACGGATTTTCCATTCAGGGTGGTGGATTCTGTCTGTCCTTCACTTGCCCAAAGTGCAATGAGGCTTCTTGGGAAAATGTTTTGAGTTTTGAGAAAATACAAATTACAGAAGTACATGTACTTTAAAAGATGAACTTTTTAGGAGGCTAGGGAGGATTATTTTCGGTTTGTAAATCATAGATAGAGCAACCCTGAAGATCTGTCTTCTTTGTACCCTGAAAACAGATCCTTCAGCAGTCAACTTTTTGTACTCAACCTATTATTTACATCCCTAGAATTAGTATCTGATTAGGGAAATTCTAAATTTCTCGCCAAAGTGATGAGTTTGTTGTTGCTGCAGATTTTCGTGGAGAGTATTGTAGATTTTCTTTCATTGTTGTCAGTGAATATCATTTTCTGCATGAGAAAATTCAAACAGTAAATAGAAAACAGTGTGAAAAGTCAGGAGAAATTCTTGATTGGCAATCATGTAACTAATTATCGCTGGTCTGGATTCCACTGCTCGTGGAAAGTTGAGTTAAAGCACTTAGAATGGTTCCCTTGTTTTAAAATTTCAGGGTGACATGTCCTCCGTCACACCGATACTGGCTTAAATTATAAGGGTTTTGTGAGTTAAGTTAATTATATCTACGCGACATGCATTCACCACACTTGGGGAAAATGCATTGAAATTAAGTGCAGTAGGTAGTTACATGTATGGCTTAGTTATACTATAGGAAAAGAAACGTCTTGCAAAAATAATTTGTAGTCATGTCACAGGTAATTCTGCGTCCTTGTGTGCAACAAATACGTAGAGTAAGCCAATTTAGCTTTCTTTTTTTTAGGTTTGTCTTTGTTACTAGATTTAGACTTGTTTGAGAGAGGAAAAAAAACAACAGATTTTTGTACCATGGACTTTTAATTTAATGAAATCACCTTAACACTTTTTTTTGAAGTATTAATGTCTTGTTTCTTTAATTATCTCTTTGTACACTATTTTTTAGCTCTTAGGATCTAGAAAATAACCAGTGTTAGAAACAAGGTTTCAATGTACATGTGTACGTGTTAACGTTCACTGAACTTTCTCTTTGTCTTCGGATTTCCTGGCCATTAGCACTGGGTGTGGCTCGCTTGTAAACGTTCGCGAGCCACGTGGTTAGAATGAGAAAAGAGACAGCAGCTTTGAACTTCGAAAAAATCCTCTTTGCGGAGAATAAACTGTTGTAATTTTAACTCAAGAAACGCTTGGATTTTTCTCAGCTTGGTTTATTGAGCTTTTTAGTGATGAATGCCCATTTTCAATCGTTTGGAAAAGCTTAAGTTAGGCAAAGAGAAGTTACAGATCCCTTCAGACGAAGCTAACCTGTTGCGTTTTGGTCAGTTCACTTCTTAGGACTCGAACTGTTTCCGGTGGAAAAAGTGACCAACCACAAATACGCAGCCATCGAAAGTTGTCACGCCAGCTTGCCATCGTGACGGAAGGTCATGTTGCTTGGCAACTCCTGATGTAAGGCCTCACTAGGGGAGGGTCAATAAAGTTTTTGTATTGTATAGATGTAAACTGCCCACATTGAAAGGAGTAGCTTCAATTCAAAATAGAAACGTACTTGTTCTGCAAGATAACGTAAAGAATAGCTGATATTTTGTCCAATATTGCACAAATTAAAATATTCTTTTGCCAAAGAAGTTTGCCTCATTCACGTCTTCAAGCCTATGGTTATTTACACCATAATACTCGAGGAGTATCGACAATTTTACTTTTATTATATATACTGGCAACGGAATACAGTCAACTCTGTCTTAACGGACACCTCTATAAGACGGACACCTGGTGCTGGTCCCGGCCGTTTCTCAGTCATTTTACTATAATCAAACTCTCTATAAGACGGACACCTCCATAAGACGGACAACGGACACTTTGAAATCTTCAACGGACACTTGTGAGGTGCTCAATGTGACCGCAAATTTCGATTTAGGGAAGAAAAATTCTTAAATTACCAAGTACGTGACTCTTTTTACAGAAAAAAACAGCCGTTCACTGTTTGGACTCTAGTTCACTCATTAACTATTGATTGTAATACGACAAGAGATTCAATTTAATAAATTTCTTTTTGTTCCAGTTTGTAGGTTTCGTTCATGTAAATAACTTAAAACAAACTTTAAGCAGTCGCGTATTCACTGTGCACAGGTTCAGCATTATTATCTTAAAATTCCTGGGGTCATGTTACGTACGCGTCGACTCTCTACAAGCCGGACACCTCTACGACGGACAGCTGAGGCTGGTCCCAATGGTGTCCGTCTTGAGAGAGTTGGGTGTATGCCCTTTTTTTATGTAGATTACACTGCACACATTTTGTTTCGAAAACCTGTGTAGAAACTTTACAGCAGAAAGGAAACTTAACGGTTTGCATTTGCGTAAATTCAGCCGCGTTTCCCCCTCTCCCCTTCCAGTCATTCCAATTTCTCCAGATTATTTGAATCAACATCACAATTATTTGCACCGTGTATTTGATTTTTCGTCTTCGAATTCGAAGCTTATAATTTTGATTTGTCAAAAAAAAAAAAAATAAATGCCACCATTATCAGTTTGTTGACATTCACAAAATGGAAAATTAATGTTGTGATGCACGTATTTCATTTTACATCTGAAATAATCGCGACCAGTGAAAAATTAATTCTTGTTTACTACTATTACTTTGTTATAAGCGGGATTGAAACTAGGCGAGCAAGAACAGAAAGCAGGAGCCGTTGACTTCAACATTCATACATTTGCATTATGCTGCTACCGAAGAACGTGTAAAAGTTCGATGTTTGAACAAGGCTGTAACTAGTTCTCAAGACACAGTATGTTACATTTCTTATTCGTCAAATTTTACTTCGCCAAGTCGAAACTACGGCGATTTTTCTTCAAACTGCATGTGACTAAGCTTTACTGTACGGTCGGTTGGAGCAAAATCAAAGCGCTTCGTCGAGTTTTCTATAGTGCGCAGTTGCAATTCTCATTAGGACAGTCATAAAACAAACCAAACTTTATTTGCTGAAATGGTCCAAGGCAAACGAAAAACTGACATTCTGTCAAATCTTTCTCTTTATTTTTTTTTCCTTGACATCATTCTTACAAAACCAGCCACCGCTTTACAGACAATTAGAATAGGAAGCTGAAAAAGCGGCTGTTTTACAAGGGCAACAAATATTATCACATTTTTTTATAATTATAATACCGTTTGAAATTTTGTAGCAAAAAAATTAGACGCATGTTCTTTTCAGTCATGACATATTAAAATTACTTAAATCTTTTCTTTTTCTTCCCTCTATCTATTTACATATTGTGAATATTTCCGAACGCAAATTTTAGAGAAACTTGTTGGCATTACGATGATGCCCTAATAAACACTTTGATTTTTCACTAGAGAGAAAATTTAACTCACTTTCAAAATGGTGAATATCAAAATTTTCGCCACGTTTATTACACCGCAAATTTCTCCTACTGCATACAGTGATGAGTATAGGATGAGAAATGTGGATTGTCGAAGAAATTTTTCCGATTCCTCGGTGGATCACGTTTACTGTAACGAATGTGTTTCAACAGTCGATGCATTAACTTGACGCTTCTCTTCAGTAGCGTGTGCTAGAGAAGCGATCGTAACAGCTAGACTAAACGGGAAAAACTTGACAGACGGAGCCACTCCGGTAATCCCTAATTAACGAGGCCGAGACCAGAGGTATTCAGAAGTGTCTACGGTGGATAATGGCGGTCTACGGTCGAACAGAGTGAAGAAAATGATGAGTTCACTGAAGTCGACTGAAGGATGAAGGGGGCTAATCAAACAACAGAACTTGGCGGAAGACAAGGACAACTCCGGCAGTGTAATTTGGGGGTAGTGCAGCTGATTGTGTTACGAAATGGAGGGTGAAGGAACCGAGTCTGCACTGATTTGGGATCGGTAGAGCTGAGACAAGAGGTGGGAGCAGACCAAGACGGAGACATAAAGGCAGCGGGTAGAGAGGAAGGGGAAGCTGATGGCAAGTAATTTTGACTCCAAAAGCGTGGTATTTGTAGTTCCTGATTCCCCACGAATGGAGAGAATCGACTCAAGTAAGTGAAAATATTAGAAAGGTAGCCAATGGTTTTGGTTAAGGAATCACAGTTACTCGATCAACATAGTCATCACTAAATTGCTAGTTATTCTCTTGCGAGGTTCGTTTCATATTTTTACGCAGTTGTGGCATATTTCCGGAAAATAACGTAGAATAATGTAATCAAACTAAAGCGATGTAGAGTTTTTTCTTAGATCAACAATTTACTAAATAAATTCATACCGTCATTCGTATACATACAGTCTTGATGTCTTGATAATGGAAGCCGCGTTTTCTTAATTTCTTAAAAGTTACAGCTTTGTAATGCAGTAACATCGCTTTCTTTTGCGTTGTTGGGTCATTCGATCAATATTACGCTAAAGATTTTTTCAGTAGACTTTGACTTGCCCAACTGGATAAACATGTAGACACTCAAACGTTATTCGCAGATAGCATCTGTTCCAAGATATACTAGGCGGAAACTGACTAAACAAACGGAACGTAAATTAACTTTGGGCCGTCTATGAATGAAGTTGGCCAATATCAGGGTCCGAATAGGTGTGCTGGAATCTCCGTTATTAGTTGCATTTTCGGCGAATTCTCTGCCATTCAGTAAACCTTTTAACCCCATTTTTCTCAGTCAACTATATCAGTGAATTTTGCAGATCTTAATTCTCGGCTTAAAAACGCGTTATTTCTCAGTTGACAGTTAAAATTTTGACCAATTCTCAGCTATTTACCGTCTCTTCGTATCCGAAAAAGGGTTTGGTTTTACCCACATAATGGCTTCTACACAAACATGTAAAGGACATCGATCTCTCAGTCTCTCTCAACGAGGCCGTTAGGAGACTCACAAAATAGGTTTTCACAATCAGCGCAAACGCCAAAATGTACCGATTTTTAAATGATTAATTTGCGCTTATAGGAAAAATACAGGGCAAATAAAATATACGTCCCAAAGTATTTCAAAGGATATCTTGTTGTCGTAATTCTGTCATAAGCATCATTTTCTCGAAGCCAACCATTGGATGAAAACTAAAACTAGTCATAAAAAAAATGCTACGAGTTCTATCTTGTTATCTTATAAATTATGCATTAATATGATTATACTGAGTCAACGTTTCTCTGTGGACCATTATTCTTGTAACAAGAATACAGTACAGATCGACAGTAGAGGCTATCAGTACTCCTTCGGCTCTGATCGTGGAAAGGAAATGATGTTCCGTATTCTGTTGGGTTTGTTCTTCTTCTCCTGTTTGACGGCAACAAGGTGAGAAAATCAATTGTACTTCACGCCATTCATCTATTTGAGTCAACTCAACGATAATCCAAAGCAATCGGTATTTTAATAGATTCTGTGCAAATCACGTGGCCTACGCCAGTTTATCATCTTTTTTTTTGGTCTCGATTTGCAATTTAGAAAAAATTACTTGTATATCACGTCTCCCATTGTTGATATGATTGGGATTTTAATTAATTTCGAGATAGGATCAAAATTTTACCTCATTTGTCACCCCCGATTTAGTCACTAAAACTCACTAAAATGAATTTTTCTTGATACGCTTTTAAATGTAAAATTTTTTTATCCCTCAAAGAACACTATGAAAATAAAACGGTACTTAACTGTTGCTGATTTATTGCTTGATTATAGGGAACATATCTAAAACTTCAACTATCAAAATTAAAATCATTTTTATTTTAACCATCAGAGGATTGAATCAGCAGAGATATAAAGTGTTGGAGATGGACTTAAAAGGTAATCTTTACTTTCACAAGAACGCTCTGCTCTGCAAGTACGAGATCATCAAGCGACTGACCAGTGGAAAATATCATCTGGAAGAACAAAGCCCTATAGGTAATTTACTTACTTCATTGCGTAAAACGATTGAGAACTCAGAGCACCTTACTTACAATGATTGATGTAATTTCTCTTTGCCTGTAAGATTGACACCAGCGCTTAAATTTTTAAAGTTTAATCACAAAACTGCCTCTCCCTCGACATTGTACAAAAAAACTCCGGTCGAGAAAAAAGCCGTGACAACCTATATTTAAATACTTTTTCTTCCGTTACTTAACGCAGGATTGAGCAAGTCGTCTCCAGTGTTGAACTGCAAGGACTTGAAACAGAAAGCGCCATCACTCGTGTCAGGCGACTATTGGATAGATCCTGATGGTGGTTCCCATGGTAACGCATTTCAGGCCTACTGTGACCAACAGACGGACGGTGGAGGGTGGACACTAGTTTGGAGTTACACCTTCACAGCCTACTCAAGTTTCACGAGTGGAGCAAACGCTGTCACGCCGCGTCCAAGCTGGACAGCCAGTGGAGCTAACACTCGAGTGTCTACAACAGTTCCACTGAGTGAGACACATTACGAGGCCATGAACTTTGCTTTGTGGCGCGCCATTGGTAAAGAATTCCTGATCAAGAGCAACATCAACAACTGGATCGCATGCAAGGAAGGCACTGGCAGCTTGGTGCAATGGAAGGCGGGATCAATCACTTGTAA
>Ga0126338_10001763_pt1 | contig 14313 bp, 9 predicted proteins | sample OrbCmetagenome_2_FD_92529 | JGI IMG/M metagenome (GOLD analysis project Ga0126338, IMG submission 92529) | Coral microbial communities from Petempiche,Puerto Morelos, Mexico - Orbicella C C metagenome | ecosystem: Host-associated > Invertebrates > Cnidaria > Coral | place: Petempiche,Puerto...
AATAATTTAATAGTTCAGCATGGGAGGGGGGGGGGGGGGGGGGGGGGGGGGGGGGGGGGGGGGGGGGGGGGGGGGGGGGGGGGGGGGGGGGGGGGGTGGATGGCGCTATATTATGAACCAGGTATGTATGAGTACGTAATAAGGGGGTCGTCTTTCCCGCCTCTGTTAGGTTCCTGAGGGGATCATAGTGGGAAGCAAGCTAAGGGCTATGGGAAGGAGGAATAGGCATCGTCCTCGAGGGCCTTGTAATTCCATGTTCCCAATCTTTCCCGACGCGCGATTGTAGGCGAACACGGCAAAATTATCTGCTAAGCAGGGAGGATCGTGCGAAATGTTCCTTCAAGAAACACTCCTTATGTAGTGTGGCATCCACTGAGTCAAAGTCATTGCCTAACTCCGCCTCTACGCGGCGTGTGCGACAAGAATGGGGTAACAGTGGTCGATGGGTGGTCATAATACAATTCAAGCTGGAGAATATCAGTCGGCTTAGGACGCATCAGTCTTGATTCAAATCGCAGCTCTAGCTGTATCTGCTCTGTATCTAGGCTCGTTTATGAAGAACTTTAAATATATGCATTACATATCTTTTTTTTTATACCAACAGATAAGAAATCGACATTGTTCAACATGGACTCCAGCCATCGGAAGTCGATCACTGCTAGAGAGATATACCAGTATGAAATAGGGAATCAATAACAGATTTATTTTCTTCAAATGGAAAAGGACGGCCAATCATTGAAAAGGCATCAAATAATGTTAATAATCCTGTTAATTTTTTTCGAAGTGCATTAAAACTGCATTATAGAAATTTAAAACGTGTCTTGAAAATTGCATTCAGGGCAAAAATGATTAGTGATATATATAAAGAAGAGAATGGTAACCTTTTCATTGACACTCATCATTTTCCACAGAGAACTTTATAGTGCACTCCCCGTGCTTCCCTCATTTATCCAGATCTCAGTAAACGAACTTTACACTCCTACAAAACCTGGACAGACACCAAGCAGTGTTTTAACTTTATGATAAACAGAAAGCTCCCAGCGGCAATCTGGGTAAAAATACGTTCGACTATGTAACAAAACGATAAAACTTCAAACAAACACAAGCCAGTCAAAGATCTTCGACCAGTTTAAATGCTATTTTAGAGTACCTTTCACAAATTCCATATACCATCCCTAAGATATTGCTCCCGGTCCTCTAGCAACGTTAAATATCGTATCTCCAAGAATGGCTTCTTGCCTGTGCAAGCTTGGTTAAGAGAACGAGGTAGGGTGGCACAAAATTATAGCCACATTTTAAGTCACTTTGCTCACAAAAACACCAATAAGCTCTGAAAATTTAGCTTCCTGGTTCATCAGGCCACAAAGACTTAGCAAGAATGGAATTACATTTTCTCAAGTCAGTTGAATTGAAAACAAAGTCAAGCCCACTCCAAAGCAATGCTACAATAAACCAACGTTTAATATAAATTGCATTCCAAGTGAATAACCGTAACATTCATATCCGCGTGACACTCGGACGTGTGACGCGCTACGTATACCTCTATATAAAACTGCCACCGGCCAACGTACCTTCAAGTATGGAGCAACTAATATCTGGAACAGCTTAGATAAAGTCACTAAGGAAATTAAATCCCTAAAGACATTTGAAGCTGCTGTGAAAAAACGACTCCATAGCCTTAACTGACGTATTGTTTTTTACATCATGACATCTAGGTGGCGTTTTTTGTACTAGAGAGCATCATTTTTGTCTTTTTATCATTAATTATTACTGTGAATAGTTTCTGAAAAACCTTTGAGAGGATGAATCCATTAAAGTTTCAAGTTTAAAGTGTAAATACATCCTTGTTTCGTTCCCATTTTATGCCACACTTGGGATTAGAATATCTGTGGGTTTTATTAGTGTTTTGTAAGAAATTGCTTTACCATTCAGAGTTTTAAAGCAGCTCGGTCACGGCATTTTAACCATTTTGGCTAAGTACAAAATTACCTTTAAATTGAAGGAAACCTAAAAATAAGAGTTGACTAAAATAGAAAAACTGCAATGAGATAATAATAAACCATAAAAGAACAAAGACGTATAAGAATGGAGAAGATAAACTCGGATTGAAATCGACGAACTTAAAAAATTTAGGCTACACTTTTCAAACTGCGCAAAGCGTAATGTGGCTCCTTTAAGAACTGCAAATCAAAAGAGGCAGGCGTATTTTCTTATGCAAAATGACTGTTACTTAAATGTGTATTAAATTTTACTGTCTGCCACAATTTGTGGCCTATTCAATCCCCGCCTTGGCTAGATACCAATGCTATCAGGAATTCGCTCGGGCAACAGATTGATGTAAGGTAAATCCAATGATGCATTTCGAGCCTTGATAGAATCTGAGATCTTCTGGAGAGCGCGCTGGAAACGAGTGATTGCGTCATCCTCTGCATCACCGGTCAACAGGCTGTGTGTGATGTCACCAAGGAAACGCTAAGATAGAAACGAAAAGATATGATGATGTTTACATACTGTGGAATTACATTAAATTCAAAAGAAGCAACTGAATATTTATAAGTTGCAGTGTTTCCCTGGATTTCTGCTAAATCAACGGTCGCGTCTTTTGCTGCCGATAATCACCTATGCGGACCTCTCAGGAAACAGAAGGTTTAAGGTTTACATTTGTTGGTCATGATCGGTAGATTGGCTGATCTGTTTAATTGGGAGAATTTTAACTTCCATCTCTCATTTCTATAGACAGCGACTGTGATTTGTCGCATTGTCAAATCAATACTAGGTATCTCTTTGGAAGGTTAAGACAATTTGGACCCGCAAGTTGCTTTAGAAATCTTTCGATATATTTTACGGTTTTTTTCTTACCTCATCTTCTGCAAATCGTGTTAACACACACACAAGAGCTATTTGTTCAACGGCCTGAGACTTGTTCGGGAGTGTCTTCATAATAGACTTCAGAGTTGCCTCATTTTTCTTGGTGGGAGGCGGTTGACGCATCAGAGAAGGAGTAAATGGAACAAAGCCTGTTACATCCATCAGACCAAAGTTTACTCCCGCGTGCTGACACGAACACGTGAACACCACACACGTCAGCACGTGTATCAGTTGGTCACGTGATTGTAGGCTCTTTGGGAACTCGTGGTCGACGTCACCCTCCCTCACAGGAAGGCCGTTGTCGTGAATATCTTTAATCCAGCCTTGAAGTTCGTTGTCCTTGACAACATCATCATCTGACTTGTAGTAGATGGCGACTACATCTTTGATGAAAGTTTCAATGGCTGCCCAGAGACGGAGAGCATCATCCCTGACAAGAAACAATATTGTGGTGAGATGTGTGGTCTGGCTTGCAACTGGCACACTGTATGTAGCGGTTCAGAAGCGTTTTCTCTGAGCCCACAGTGTTGTCGAAGGAAAGAGTGTTGGACAGGTGCATATAGACCCATAATGCATTATTATTATCATTATCATTATCGTTATCGTTATCGTTATCGTTATTGTTATTGTTATTATTATTATTATTTTGTTTTTGTTTTTTTGTTTTTATTTCTTTATTTTATTGTTTTCCATAATTCATTATGTAATAAAGTATCTTTATACAATATTCTAGATTAAGGGGGTCAAGATATGTTTTAAGGCAGCATGTCAGAAGTGTTCATTATTAGTCGTCTCTGGATGCCAACCTTTTCGAGGTTTTGATCCGTAAATTACTTCTTTTGTGGAACACTTGTATAGTTACAAAAACTTGGAATCGGCTACAGTTTCTGGAACCGTCAATCAATCATAGCATGTAAATCACCTGTAATAAAACTTGGGTAATTTCTCAGGATCGTCGACACCTCTCTCTTTCAGCATGTCAGGTAACGACAACATGCCAAACTTGAAAGTCTTGTAAGACTTGTTTAGATACCGCATGGCTCCTTCATTATCAGCTGTGTCGTTTCTAAGAAAGTTGTTGATTGCCATCACGGTGCGAAGGTGTGGGAATAATGTTTGAAACACGGGGTGAAGGGAGGGCAGCTGACGCCACGCAGCCACGGCAAATGCTTCCATTACCAAGTGGGTTCTAAGAAAATGGGTGCTTCCCTTTGGAAGAAGAAAGAATTCAAAGTGGAACTGAATATTCAAGTGTGCGATAATACTTATATAGGAAACGAGGTTTCGATTGTTTATATCGTTTTCATGAAATTCAAACATTACAAACAGGATGAGTTTGAAGACATTCTTTTATGTAGTTAAAAAAAAGTATTCAAGGTATTTACAAAGTCAGTGAAATAACTCAGACCGAGTCATTTATCTTGCAATGTTCAATCTGTCATAAGTTTTCCCACCATGTATAATTTGGCTAATCTCGAGGGTTTCTAAAAATGTTATTTACCGATTGTTTTCCCTTTCAACAAATAACTAGGGCAAAAGTTACATCATACCTGCTGTACTTGATGGTCAGCGTTACGTAACCACATCTTTGCCAGTAGCCAATCATATTTCGAATCTCCAGGAGTCCATATTGGGTTAGTGTCACTTGGTTGCTGGAGTAGCTGAATGGCAATAGGCACCAGATCACCCGAGGCCTTGACGTAAAATAGTCCTAGGGGCTGTGCCGTGTAAGTGGATTCGCCTGTGATGTTAAGGCCTTCAAGTTCCTTGTAATCTACGATGTACACGTGCCCTGCCTAATACAATAAAAAAGATCGGCATAAACATATTGAATGCCTTCATTTTTTTCTGCCTCCTCCACAGCCTTTTCTTATTTTTTCTTAGGGTAAAGGGCGATTGGGTGAGTGGGAGCGAGTGAGCAAGAAAGCGCGAGTGTGAGCTGGTAGCGAGTGAGTAGCGGGAGGGCGGGGACCAAGGGGAAAGTGAAAAGAGAAAGCGTTTCCTCTCCTCTCATGATTCCCTGCGCCCCTCCTCACTAGTTAATTATTGTATTTTTTACTGTATCACGCGGGTGCTTGGGACGAGGCAGTCATTTTTTTCCATCAGCAAAAGAGAGGTACTACAGGTGAGTTCATGATGATGTTACCTAACATCATGGAGTTTTCGAGTTAGGGCAAAGGTGCCGTTTATTCTCAGTTACCTTAATCTCCTCCTGTAGCGTTTTCCCGCGATCCAGAAAGCTTTTGACCATGTCGTCAGTCACGGGGAAATTACTTGGCAACTTGTCGCAGCGCTGAATAGTATTCGGGTTGCAGCCATTCAAGAACATCGAAGCGAACACCTCATCGGTCATCCACCGGTCGTCTTGCACAATCTTCGGTACACCATCATACGCCCTGTTAAGGATCTTTTGGAAGTCGTCAAAATCATCCCAGCTGTCAAAAAGAGTCGACAAATAAGCAAGCCCGATGTCCACAGTGGCCTTGTGCTTATCTTCCTTGATGGTACTTTTGGCTTCTTTGGAGAATTGCGAATCTCTTGGTATATCCGAGTGTTTCACGGCTTGAAGATAACCAGGAAGGTGCTTGAAGACTTCTTGGTCTCCCCATTTATAGCTCTCTTGGCGCTGCTTCAGTTCAAGGATTCGTTGGTTTTTAACGGCCTCTGGCTGGTCTTGGAAGGGAAGAATGGCTGCAAAAATAGAGTTGTAAGAAAAGTGTGTTTTCTTGGCAAAGGATTTGCGCAGATGTTACGCTTTTTCTATGTAATTATGAGTTCTTGTAAAGGTCAGAATAAAGGATAGACCTCTTAACTGTAGGGACGTAACCGACTGAGCAAAGAAGAAATGTTTTTATAGCAATGTATCGACCCTTATAATTGTGTGTGAGGTAACACTAGTTTATCATATCAACCTGGAAAGAATTAGCAACCTTAATTAAACGTGTTACGCTGAGATTCCAAGGGACATTTCGAAAATGATTACCTTTTCCTTCGAAGACAGATAAATCTGACAGCACCCAGCGATAGCATGGAAACTCGAAAGGGTCCTCCTGCGAAGAGCTTAACACCGAGATCTTGTTGACGAACCAATCAGGATTCTTGTACCACCAGCCACCGCCATCGTTATGAAGTTGGATCATGAGAACTTTTCCAACATCCATGGCCTCAATAGAATACTCGTCCACTTCTCCTCTTTCAAAGTCATTACCCCAGTTATCTAACTTGATCAGATCTGTCTTTCCTTTGGTTCCTTTATTATGAGGTAAACAATTAATCAAAATGACAAAAGTCTGTACGGCTCAGTCTCCAGAGTCAATCCAAATGCTTCTTACATTAGGTCACGGAAGTTTGATGGACGTGGATTGAATTGGGTTTGCTTCAGTTCAAATCTTAGTTGATTTCAAGCTACAACTTTGATCCAGGCGTATTTAAGTTCTAACTGAACGTATCTAAGGAATCATGCATCAATGCGATTATAATTAGTCTTCGCCGCAAATTTTCGGGAAGGGACCTGAAAGCAAAATTGGCACGCGTATACACCAATGATGAACTCTGCAACCTCGGTTAGTCCAATTCTCACTCATGCATGGCGTACGGTATTTTAACAAAGAAGTTCAAATTATGCACACAATGACAAACATGTTAAGCCTATGTGACAGGGAGTAACTGGTTAATTTTGATCGAATATTTTTCGTTAACAGGGTCACTGTTATTTATAGTTGCTTCAGACCACTCAATTTGGCTTTGGACGATTCGGGAACCACTTCTTTAAACAAGTATCTCTGGTCAATTAAGTAAGAATCATTTTACCTGTCAGGGAAATGGAAATAGAAGCATCAGTTCCTGCCCCGGACTGGCTTCCAGTTTCCACTCGGATGTGATAGGACGCTAAGTGCTCTGGGACGGGTTTGTTTGACCTGTTGGCGCGAAGCTTCTGTGACCAAACGTAGACTGCGTTACGAATGTGAACAACGCAATTAGGGTCGTCACTTGACTGAGCCGGCAACAAACCAATCGTGGAGGGCAGATTAGTATGAATAAACTTCAAACGCTCTGTTGCCGTTGGTGCCAGTAATGACGTCATTTTGATGTCAGCTACATCTAACCACGGATGCGAGCTCTCGTCCCATTCCCTCCCGACATGAAGTATCGTCGGCGGATCATTGTCCTTAGCTTCATGGAGTTGTAGCTGGAGTTTGTACTCCAGTGGTCCTCGCGTTATTCTCTCTCTGTACTCTCTCTTGAGGTAGTCCATGGGCAAGGTCTCATTGGGTGATCTTTCATTGACCCTAGTTTTTTAGAAAGACAGAAGAAGGAAGTCTTAACAGCTTATTATCGACGCAACATGGGATAAACACTATGAAAATACGACGAATTATTTCGGGTTTTTTATTCGCAAGCATTATGTGCACTAATGACTTTAATACGCTAATAACTAAGTCCGTGTTAGTTACAATCTGCATATTCCTTCTTGACCATTAGGTTCACCAACTTTGTTGTCACCGAACAAAATCTGACAAGCACGAAGCAGGGAGTGAAGGAGGCTTTCAGGACCGCGTGGTCTCCACACCACTGCTTCCAACTGTTTTAGCTTAGCTTTCTACTGATAAACGTTATTTTGAAGTACGATCAGCACTAGTACGCCAATCTCTCGCTTAGGGGATCCTGACAATCAACTACAGTCGAAACTCCCATAATCGACCACCCAAAATGTCAAGCCTGGTCGCTTGCGACAGTTTAGACCACATTGGGTCAAAATTTGGCTCCATTAGCACACGGTAACTGCAGAGACTTGCCCCGTTTTTTAATGTTTTATTCATGTGAAAAGTCTATTTCGAGAAAGAATCCGATAGTTCCCATTGAGAAATGTCCGTCTCTGGTACTACCCGGGAATGTGACAATTAATGTTATGTAAACACCTTATTATCGAATTTCAGCTCTATTATCTGTCAAGTGGTCGCTTACGGGAGGTTAAAATCAAAAGAAAATTTTAAAACTTTTAGCCCTAAAAGTGGTCGCGGCCGCTTACGAGGGATGGTCGCTTACAAGAGTTTCCAAATATAGTGATTTGACTCCGAGACGTTTGGTATTTTGAAAAACTGTTCGCTGAGGAGAGGTGGTCGCAACCAGAGGTTCGACCGTATTACTCACCGACGTTGAGGTGAGTAGTACTTCGCTCATCACCTCCGAATTTACCAATCAGAAGTGAAAGCGCTTTTCACTTATGCGGTCTATACTTATTGCTGTTATTTATCTTCAACAGATTCTCAGAGCCATGCACAATCCCCAACCATAGCTTGTAAGTACAACCGCAGTTTTACTTACCAAGGTTGCCACTGGACTTCTTCAGACAATAAACCTGTTTCCGGAGATCCGTCAGCTGGCATCAATCGGAATCTGACGTAACGCTTTACTCCATCCAATGCCTTGAAGTCGAAGATCACTTCAGTGTAATACCGCTGGTCATAGAATGAGTCAGGTTTTTGACGCAGGCCGCCAATATTGGCTGCCAAGCTGCTCATGAAAAATAAATAAATAAATAAATAAATAAATAAATAAATAAAAATAAAAACAATTATTTGATTACAAGAACTGAAGAAGGGATTTATTTAAAAAATTGTCACCATAGAAAACCTAAGTGTTAAAAAACGAGGACTTTTAGCGTTAATTTTTGCGGCAGATAAAATTTTTTCGCTACTTCACACTTTTGGTTTAAGAGTTACATATATTTTTCGAAAATAGTCGTTCTCTTAATTTGAACGCCACCAAACCTTTCTAAGGTGTTCTAACCAAAGCACGAAATGAACATGGGTTCACTATTTGACAAGCAACTTTTAATTCTGTCAGTTTTTTTTTATTTTTTATAATTTCAGAATAATTTTGGTATGTCTTTTCCCATAATTTATATTAAGGAGATGAACTTACTGGCTTTAAAGGACGGTCTGTTGTTGTCGTTGTTGTTGGCGTTTTTTTGTGTGTGTGTGGGGGGGGGGGGGGGGGGGGGGCGGGCTGCGGGGGGTTGGGCAATTTTAAAAAAAATTCCTGCCTAGCAACACCCACTGCTGAAAAAAAAAAACCAGTCGTGCAAGGGGAGCTATGGGGAAAAAATCGAGCAATCGCTTTGTATTATCCAGGACCTATATCCCACCAAAACAATCATGCTCAGTTTAAAGGTGAGAAAAAACATTGTGCCCCAAAAACTTGCCCAACCTCTTCCCCCTCCACCCCCTTCAAGGAAATAATGGTCCATCTCTAATTTCACTTGGTTCATTACTTACTGGTCTGGACCGAGCAGCAAATAAGTTTTCAAATCTCCTGAAACCTTGGCTCTTACAGCGTCAAAAACAGCTCCAGCGCTCCACAGGGGGGTGGTCGGGCCAGTCCCCATTACAAGGTCGCACGGACTCTCCATGTCGTCACTTCCGGCAAACCTCAACGCGCCGCCGCAGAAATCAATCAACACGTCATCAACTGATTGGATGGTGGAGTGCCGGAGACAGACTGGGAACGAACGTCCAGGGGTGAAGAACTCATTCTTTGGGAACTTGGGATTAGAGACAATGGTCGCGATCCCCTCAGATCCAACCCCAATTGGGTGCGTTCCACGTTGGCCCTTTATCAACACCTTAGTACCAAATAGCAGCTTGAGTTTGGTGGTGTCATAAGCCAGTTTCGCAGCGTCGAATATTCCGGGTGGAGGAAGAGGCTTGGAAAAAAAGAAAGTGTAAAGATGCAGCTCATTTCTAGTACGTTAAGTAACACGCCTGTTTCTTATGTAAATGTGTTTGCGACCAAATAACAATTGGACGTAGATATTACTCTGGTACCTTCTCGAACTCTTCGATTTTCTGTTTAAACATTTCTTCCCCCATAATTGCCTTGTAAACATCATATCCAAGATTTCGCCCTGAAAATTAAACACAAACTTATTTAGACCGCAAGAAGTTTCTCTTTTCCTCGAAAACCGTGGGGAAGAACGCAAAACAAGTAAGCGTGCGAGCGTGACTGTGAGCGTGACGTGCCAGCGTCGGAAGACGTCCGCGCTACTAGCGGCTCGCGGTATCGCCACTCGCACGTCACGCTCACAGTCACGCTCGCAAGCTTACTTGTTTTGCGTTCTTCCCCACGGTTTTCGAGGAAAGAGAGACTGCTGGCAGTCCAAAATTTCTTCGGTTAAACCCGCAAACATCAGTGGACGCCACTTGTTTAGATTCGATGATAAATATGTTAAAAAACGAACTTACAAGGCATGATGTCTTCTTTGTGGATCCTGAAAAATATAAGGGAATATTATTCATTACCTTCTACCCAAAAATACAGTTAACCGATCAATCATGACATCCTACTACATCAAGTCACTGACTTGGTATGGCCGGATTTTCTGCCAAAACTCCAACCTTTGAAGCACGTTTCGGTGAGACGGTATATCACGCTTGTCTGGTTTTGCCGCGAACGTGAGAAGTGTATTTGACGGTATCTCCAGTTAAATTCACAGTACCGTTAACTGAATCTTTTTCACCGTAGCTCGAATCAAGCTGTTAATGATTTAGATTACTGTTCGTGATCAAACTGTTTGCAAGCAAGCGGGTTTCGCGTCTGTTTAAATCATTTCCGCTTGAAAGGAAAGCACTTCTTTCGTCTTGTGGATAGGATTTCACTCAACAGACCGTAACACGATCACGTGTGAACAGTTTGATCACGTACAGCGATTTGAATCCGGGTTTGAATCAACAATTGCTCTCAACTACGTTTTAACACCGTACAAAATATGAACCACGGCTCAACCAAACTCGTCGCTGATTTATCAGGTCAAGAGTTTCACGTCATTAGTTGGCAATATATCTATAAGTGGTTTTACCACAGGCAGCTCAAGCTCATTATGTGACTGTTGTGGCTAAATTTAACCGCAACGAACGTTCGTTTTATAGAATTTGTATGGGAAATTAACTTTAGGCCTAAATATACTAAAATAAAGCTATGAATATGCAAATAAACTTCACAAGGAATGAAAGAGTAGGATGAAAATGATGTGAACTATCAGTATGGAAATGCAAATTGTTGATCGTAACTACCAGTATGGTCTAGACAGTCGAAAATACGTTTGCCTTCGTTCGTACTTCCGGTTTCCAGAGGCGGATTTAGAGGGGGTGTAATAGATTGGGTGGCTGGCAACCTCCCTTTTGGAGAAGCTAAACAAAAAAAAAATCGAAAAAGGTTGTGAATATTATGGCAGAAATAAAGGCAAACTTTGTAGACAGGTACCTCATTGTAATTTCTACTTTGTGGCATTGCTGGTATTGCTAGTGAAATGGTTTTCAATAAGGCTCCAATTCTCAAATTGCAACCGTTTGGCAGCGTGCCCCACTGTTTCTGTAGCCCCAGGGTACCAGCCACCCTCCCCCCCCCCCCCCCCCCCCCCACCCTTGAAAAATCCTGGATCCGCCCCTGACTTGTCATTGCACGGTACAACCATCAACAGTAACACCGGGTCGTCAAGTTTTCTCAATGTTTTTCGCAATTCATGCATAGGCATTCACTTTAATATCTTAGTATTCGACTCACATTTGGTCTATTTCGTGACGTGTATTAAACTATGCATGTCACAAATAGGCTCCGTTCGATATATTTATACTCTAACACGTGGCTCCGAGGTTTTCAGGTCAAAATTGCAAATTTTCTAACTTTCTTTTGCGTCTCAATTTCCAAAGGACTCTTGGATACAAAGAAAACAACACCAAATATGCCCCACTGATTCTGTAACCCCAGGGTACCAGCCACCCACTCCCCGTTTCACATCATTCCTTGGCGTTTGTCCCGAAAGCCTCGGAGCCATGTCAGAATATTGATACATGTATATCGAACGTGGCTTATTCTGGAATGCTACTTTGTTGTGCTATTTTGTTAGTAGCAGGCTCTTATAGTCACAAACTATTGTTTTATATATTCTTGACTTGTTTTGTGATCATAACGTACACAGAAATTTTAATCCAGCAGTTTCACGAGACAATTGAATGTTAGGCACGGGGGAAACCTTAGTGCCTATTTCCAAAACAAATAGGTTAATTGCTCTCGGTTTCAGTCACGCATAAAGAAATCGAGTCTTGGTATAAATCTCCTATCAGCGGCAGAATAGATAGATAGTGAGTAATAGCGTAGTTAGACATGGTAGATTTTATACTAAAGTGATATATTGGGAGTTTTCACATGACGTCATGGCAGCCATATTGGTGTTCCAAAACAATGAAACGGCGGCCATGTTAGTGTACCAAACCAATCCTGTGGGAGTTAAACTCTCTTCTTTTGTAAACTCTTCCTTTTGTTCCAATAACTTTGCATGTGTGCTAGCCAAGTGAGTGAAGATGCTCTATACTTAAAATTGAAATAACGTTCAAGGAAATTTTTGAACGTCATTGAATATGTATGTTCCCGGCAGCAATTTTCTCCAGGCAATTTGTTGTCAACACGAAATTTCTGATTATTGTTTTGTATTTACAAATTTTCAACCCACAAAATTACATTCAGTTTTCCCAACTCAGCCTTGGGTTTATCCTTAAAATATTCTTAAAAGTTTATCAAATTTCAGCCTCGACATTCTTACAAACTCATTGTTATAAAAAAAGAAAGAGTGTAAACACCTTCTTCTGACGACTTCAGTTGCATGTGTTTAGTTGAGTGTCGAGTAAAACAAGCTATATATGGCCCTTTCAACGTGGCGGTTGTTTACATAAATGCTTACAAGTTCGGCTACGCTTGGATAGTGAAAGTTCCATGCTAGATATTTACATCAACTGGAAAGGATGATATTGTTCCTCTAGTCTTCTGGTCGGCTTCTTTTGGCCGACGCAAATATGAACGGTCACAAACGATGTGCATTTCTACCAGTTGTTCCTAGCCCGGCTTTAAAACTACGGACTATATATATTTGCACTTTACGTTATTATAAAATAGGGAGCAGACTCAAGAAATAAAACGAATAATCGATGGGCCATAGAGTGAAGGAGCCCAACTATAGAATTTATTAATTGGCAGCCGTTTATGAAGTTTCAAGTATTAGCCGTCGTGGGTCACGTTCTCCACACCACGCAGAATTTGAATTGTCATTTCACGTCGTTGCTTTGCCGAGGACGACAAAGAAATGTACCAAGCATGATAAATAACGCAAGTGTGTAGTCACTGTGCTACTCGTTAAACCTTTTGTTTGGCAACGTTGCCGTTGCCGTTGTCGTCGGGTTTTTTTTTAAACCCTCTGATGTTTTTTTCTTTCTACGTGTAGAGTCAGACAATATGGCACACCCTTCAGCGTAGATGGTAAACGCGGTGATGCATATCGCATGCAGCCAAACGATTTCCACCCTTTATGAGCATTATGGTACACACTTACGAATACTGAATTTGGTTGCGCAGCTCTGCTAGTTATGTTATAATCTTATTTTGTTCACACCTCACGGAAGTATGACAATCATGACCTCTAGGAACAAGCAAACCTCCGCAAGCTTCAACTGCCGTGCAGCTTTAACTCGTAATAATGAGTGCCGTCACGAGGGAGATTCGAGTGCTTGGTAATGCAGCCTACCTCGTAATAAGACTTCGTCAAAACGACAAGTATAAGCTCATGACGGTGTAGATAAAATAACAGCCCACTTACCAGGAAACCGTAATTCTAATATTCGCGCCGTTAGACAAAAAGCAGCAAATGTAATTTGTGATAATCCCAAGTAAACATTAATTGCTATTTTGTCGGCACAGAGCAGAGGATTGGTGGCGGGTTCGAGGGGCGCAGTGTACAGCGGGATTAGAGTTTGAAATTATAACGCTAAAATTATAGAATATTCTAAAGAGCTTTACAGTGTAAGATTAAGATTACGGTAAAATTTAAAAATAACACAATTAAAAAGAAAAACATATTTTAAGAGTATGGCATGCTATACGGCTAATCTAAAAAGGTAGTTTTTAACTTAGATTTAAAAACAGTCAGGGTTGGACTTAGTCTTATTTCACGAGGAAGTTTATTCCATAGAAAAGGTCCAGAGTGTGCAAAGGCGCGATCACCAAATTTCATCTGTTTGGTTCTGGGAACTGCGAGGAGGATGGTCTTAGGAGTGCAGACGGTAAGTTGGTGTCATGGAATGCTTAATTACATCCCATGGGAACGGCTTGTTTGGAATCGTGTTTATTCCGTAACGCTCGATTGTGTGATTTGTATTCTTTCATTACGTAACCAGTTCTGTTCAACCAATAGTTTTCTTTTCCTTTCTTTGATTGTAACACCTTGCGTTTACATATTTAGGGTTTTTTGGGGTGATACGTGTTGAGAGGTTTTTGTGTGTGTAGAAGAAGCAGGTTGAAGTGTAGTTACGAGCGAGGCTAGAAAGTGGCAGGAACACGTCCGGAAGCACATTTTCATTACTGAGAAGCCATCAGTAAACCATTCCTAAATTCACGACA
>Ga0126338_10001764_pt1 | contig 14312 bp, 15 predicted proteins | sample OrbCmetagenome_2_FD_92529 | JGI IMG/M metagenome (GOLD analysis project Ga0126338, IMG submission 92529) | Coral microbial communities from Petempiche,Puerto Morelos, Mexico - Orbicella C C metagenome | ecosystem: Host-associated > Invertebrates > Cnidaria > Coral | place: Petempiche,Puerto...
TGAGCATGGGCACCCCCCTTTTTTATTTCAAAATTGAAGTTATCATATGACAAATATTCAGTGGACAAAGTTTGAACAAAAATCTATTGTCACTTTTATTTCAGAGGAATTACCTTAATTAATTCATTAATTAATTAATGCTGACATAAGCATTGATCTACACTGTAACTTTAAATTTCAGATGGTTCGATTTTATGGGGCGCGGCGATTATATCTTGTATAAGAATACGGAGAGGAACTTTGAGGTGGGTAGTACTTTATAGACATTTAAAGCTCAGATCAATTCAAAGGGAGTCTGGTCAACTATATCTAAATCAACACGACGCACCAATATCAAACAAAGAGACAACAATTTTGGGCTCGGTATGGTTTTTAAGTCTTCCCTTAATCGGTTCGATATGAAAATTAAACCAGTAACTGACGACTCACAAATGGACGAAATTTTGACTGACAACCGACATTTGTCAACCCTCATCCGGACCCTGGTGTGAGTCAAACATTTAACTTTAATGAAGCGGTTGAATGTCCATAAACTCGCAAACAAAGAACGAGGCCAATATCAAGCCATCTTGACCGAACAAGGTTGGTCAATAAAGGATTTAATATATGGCTTTCGGGGAAATTTTTCTTGCCGGACATGACGGGTAGTCGCGAGCGGGAAAGATAGCTCCATCTTACCCGCTCGGGTAGCCAATCACAGGGCACACTGCTCTGTAAACTCCACACATTGATGTTTCTATATTAGCTGTCGCATAATACACGTGATTGATCAGCACAATTTTTTTTAAAATAGGTTCAAACGAGACAGTGGCGTTGTGGCGGCGTACCTACTTGCAATTGTGGTGCAGTTGTAAGAGACCATAATGATGTTATTGAGTTCAACTGTTGCAACGACCTTCTTACACGTGACAGTACGACCCCAATAACGGTGAAAATACGGAGCAAAAAGTGTTTGTCACCAGGAATATCCATTAACAAAATGATAAATGGTAGAAATATCGACTACGAGGTGAGTGTCTATCGTAAGGTTTGTTACAACGATTTTGATGGATTATAAGAGCCCGTTTTTTTACTCTTTTGCAAAGATTTCAAAGGTGCTTTCTCTTTGTCTTTTATTACTCTCCTAAGCATTTTACCATTGGACAAGACACTTAAAATTTTTTTTTTGAAACGTTTAATAAATAGCCAACGAGTGATCAAGTACTTAGCAGAATTTGGGCGCTAGTAGGTTTAATGACGGTTTCTTTAACATCTACTCGTATGACTCCATCAGAAATTGGCTCTGATTAAACATTCATGAAAAGTAAAATAAAAAATCTGTAAAACGGAACAAAAGAAAGTGTGAAATTTTGCCTTTTTCAAATATATCTAACAAACAAAATTGACACTGAATCCGATTTATCCCCAGAAATCGACTGTGAAAATTTCATTATGGGTTGTGCGGTAGGTTGTCGAGAAATCTTGGATCAAAGACAGGTTTTACAACCTTGCGGGGGAATTGAACTGCGCATGCCTTTTTTTTAAGCGCGAGCGCATGTGACGCAAAGGATCGAGCGCAAGAAAGCAAGAGTAAATTAAAACTTCTTTAATGATTTGTCAAAATGTTGTCATATTTTATCGATCAATAGTAGTTTGAAACTATCACGACGCGTTTCGCGTTTCCGCGTTTCTCCCCGTTGTCTACAGGTACCTAAAATATTGGGCACCCGTCCCCGTTGTCAGTCCGAGAGTTAAATCGTTAAAGTGGTACTATGACGAAAATCACATAGACATTTTAAACACAAACAAGTAGTGTGTCCGAGAAGAGCTTAACAGTTTTGTTATCATATTAAAGGCTTTTCTGGCGTTCGATTTTCATATTTGCTAATGGTGCTTCATATGCATGATCCAGCAAGCATATACGCATGTTAGCTCGAGTTTGTGGCCTCGTTTAATGTTTTTCTTGCTGAAAATTACTAACATATTGAAATCAAGTGGGTGGGGAATGGAAAGAGCGAGTTGCCATGGAAACAAATTTTTTTATAGTGGCAGGTGTGTTACCTGTAGAACTATTAGCCTACCAAGTTTCAATGGCTCTATTTACATTCCTGATATAATATTGGATTCAGTGTATCGCGTCATCAGAGATCTCATTTGTATATTTTATACATTTTTCAAACTTAAATATTCTGGAACTAATGCAGATATTTACAAACATTATTCTTTCCTGGAATTCCATGTGATACACCTGAAAAAATCAAGGGGTAAAAGTTTAATCTTAGTACCACTTTAAGAAGGGCCAATGTATGAGGCAATCATTACCATTGATAATATTCACGTGCTTATAACAATGTATGAATTTCTTACTTTTCAGGTGTTATTTCCATCTGGAGCCAAGGTTGCAATATTCAGAAACTTCTGGGGAATCGATGTAAACGTCTATACACCGAGGGCGAAAAATATAGCTAATGAAAAGGGACTTTGTTTGTACGACTGGAGTAAAAATGTAAATACATACGGAAGCAACTTAAGGTAAAACAAACATCATGGTCGTTAAAAGCAAACAAACAGGAAAGTGCTTCGTATAAAATACATACCCATAAATTATTTCCTAAATCAACCACGTTTCCTCAGAATTGATAGCCAGAGTTAACCTCGCACTCTATTTGGCTATCAATGCCAAACAGTTAGAATGGGAAATTAACATGAAATGAGGCATTTGACCAATATTCGGGACTTACAGCACAAAAGATTTCTTCTGTTTGCTTTCTGTGTTTCAAGTTATAACAAAGTTTCGACATAAAATCAGCGAAATTTGCCGCGCGATGTTCACTTTGTTACAAGATACGCCCTTCTTTGTTTGCTCAAACTTCTTTAAAGTCATCTCAGTTCTGTAACATTGTATCAAAGGTAAAGGTTTACAAGAAGACCCAAATATCGCGACTTAGCGGCTGTCATACTCAAGACTGCAAAATAAGTCGCGTTGAAACGAAACGGACGGATCAGAATTGAGAACTTCACTGAAGTGATGGATGAGACCCAATTGTAACGTATAAAACTCTACAGAGTCCTACAAGCCCAATTTTACAGCTGAAATTTGTTTTCACTTTCTCTTTCATCGTCTGTTGTGCACTGAGAAATCTGTGGATGAGTTTGGTGGAGCAGCGAAATTTGTGTGGCTTTTAGCGCCTTTTTTACCCAATCTTTCCTGAATATGATATTTGATTTGCTCTCTACATCGTCAACAAATGCATTTTTATAATGTAGAAGTGGCTAAGAAAATGCAAACTCAAGAGTTGATCATTGTTGTGTGCCGGTCGTTTGAATATTATATCCACCAAATTAGTCAATACTCACAGCTCCAAAATTTCGTTTGGTACAACTTATCGGCGAAAACTACCTCTTGTAAAAATAAGAAACTTAATGCGCAGAAGACCTGTCATTGGTTAAAAATAGTGTTAAAAGATTTAAACTGTGTTAGTCTGACAAGTTTTGTACCAACCCTAAATTATCTTCCAGTGAACGATGAGAAATAACTTTTCTGATTCTTTGGTAACTGTAAGTGTCCAAACTTCTTTGTGTGACACGGGAGCGGAGTCTTAAGCCTAGTTCGTACTAGCGAAATAACGACATAACCACGGGGGGAATTTTCTCATCCGGACCGCCACAGCGGGCGGAATCCGTAGTGTTGATCTATTGTCGTGAACGAATTAGCGGTAATCGTCAATCTTTCGCCCTTTTTACACTTCCATCGACGATTAATCAACGCACGTTTATCTCTATTCAACTCTAAATGGCAAGGAAAGTCACTGTAAGTAACTTCAATTGAGTCTGTTGAAGTTGTGAGAGTTTGTTTGGCTGTTTGAAGCTCGGCGCTGTGATGGAGCATAAATTCCTGTGTGTCTCTCTCTGTACAATTTTGAGTAAAAAATGAGTCAATTTTAGTCGCATTTACGTCTCTGATCGTTGCTGTATTCGAAAAAATTTCTGTGGAGTACACTTAACGAATTTCCTCGCTATCTGCTACCCAATTAACGGTAGAAAAGTTTGATTTCTATTGATTCGCAAGGACTGACAGAAATTGTTTTTGTAGTATAATTTCAACCTTTGCACGAAATTTCACACCAGAAAAACAAATTTGGAAAACTCAACTGGTGAACCAAATACAACTAACATAAAGTAGCTCGAAATAGATCTGTTCTTTAATACATCTTTCTTTGTATAGTATCTGAGTTACTCGCTCGTTTGCTCGTTAGATTTCTTACGAATTGTTTGTAGACGGCGCGAAAGTCGATTCAATGACAAAGTTGCGTAACAAACCCTCTTGTAAGCTAGTTTACCGCAGGAAAAAACGAAAAAAACAACAAAAAAAAAAAAACATAAACTTGGCCGGCTTATGTTCGGTCCGTATAAGGAAAAACTGTGACCGAGGTCACAGTTTTTCACCATACGGACCTCCCAGCCGGCCAATAACATATATTTATGTCAAGATTTTCACACTGTCAACATAACAACATAACATGCTTGTTATATGTCGCTATGCTTATGTCGTTATGTCGCTAGTGTGAACTAGGCCTTTGACATGACGAACATTTGCGATTTACGTGTTTTTTGCAAAGTAAAAGAACTTCCAGTGGTACCTAATTTCATTAGGTTTCCTATCAGTCTAACGGATGTTCTGTTTAACATCTTTAAGGGACAAAAAAAAAAAATGAAATTTAAATAGTTTTCTTGCTGCAGTTGTATTTTGTTTTGTTTTGTTTTGTGTTGTTTTTTTCTTTACTTTTTTCTTTTTTTCTTTTTTTTTCTTTTTTTAACTCAGGCTGCCACGCACAATTTGAATGACAATATTTTAAACAGATTTTTTGTTTCATTTACATTTTTCTAGAATAAATAATGGACAAAGTTACTTCGACACACTCCCTCCTGTTCTAGAAGACCAGGTTGTTGTCTATTCCGAGGCATGCTTGTGCGACACCAGAGACTGCAAAAATTCCTTTGAGCTCGCTTTTCCGAACGCAATGAAAAAGAATTTGTCACCAATGTTTCTGTGCGACCGAGACAAAAGAGATGTCCACTACTCTGACGATCCCACAGAGGAAGAAATTCAGATATTTAAACAAACTCCTCTGTTACAACCACGCTTTAGACGGGCGTCGCAAGTTGGACAAATATCCAAGGAAAACGCCACCAGCTACTGTGCGGAGAGAATATCAGAGACTGAGATTGGCAAGCTCTGTGCCAAAGTTGGAGTCAATGTGCAGGCATTGGTAAACACATGTTCAGCTGATGTTGAGGTAAGTTAACAGCAAAAGATTATCTGAGCAATTAATTTTGACAATGGTATGAATGAGATGGCTTTCTTGCGATATACCTCATATTTACAACAGCTTTTGATTTGCATCCTAATTATAAGAACGCTCTTTTAACATTACTGATATGCTTTTATATATAAACAATGAGTAGGTAGCACGAAAAACAAAGCTAATTTTCATTTGATACAATAGTATATCTGCTGTCTATCAAAAAATTTTTTTCTATAACAGTGATTGTTCTTTTATTTTCTCAACAGCTGACTGGAGACTTATCTTTCGCAAGTGGCAGCGTTGCTATATTAATGAACGATTGTGGAAATTTGGCAGCAATAAATATATCTCAATCTTCGAATGGCAGTGGCGAAGAAACTTCTATTTCAGTAGACGAGATCAGTGAACTGCTATGTCCCAATGACTGTACATTTAATGGTAAATGCATCAATGGATCCTGCGTTTGCAACAAGGACTACACTGCTGAGGACTGCTCGGTGTCTATTTATCAAATACCAACAATTTCCAGGTCAGTGTCAACGGAAAACAAAATGGCATTTTTTGTTGCTTTTCTGAAGGAGATCGACATTTTTTTTTTCCTGGCAAAAAAAGTTCTTATTTGTTCTATGTTTATAATTGATTTTTTACCCCTATTCAGACAGGCTTTTGGGGGATTTATCTGATCAGGGAGAGTAGAGGGGGAGACGTCCTCGGAGGCTTGCCTTCTGTATCTATCTATGAAAGATGATTTATGTAATTTATGTAATGAGCAGGCAAATCCTTTGGAATAAATTTGCCACTTGGGTGTACGTCATCTTGAATCTTTAAATATATTAGTTTCTAAACCAATGTATAATTTAGCTGATGCAGCTCTAACAGAAATGTAAATCAGTTTTGATCATAGCTGCCATGCGATGGATGCTTAAATGTAGAGTAGTGACTCTAAGGTAATTTGGAGTTCTAGAAACTAACCCACGTAATAGGCTTTTTCCGAGTTACCTTTTGCATCTGTGCCAAAACGAGTCTTCGTGCAAAACAATTCAAATGAAAATGTGTTTCCCAGACAGATTCTTTATCATGCAAATAAAATTCTTTTTCATATAAAAGGCTTTGCACGAGGACTCGTTTTGAAAGTGGCACAAAATGATTGAATGCTCAAAATCACATCACATCATACGATTTACAATGTAAATTCGATAAAATGTGACGATTGTCTTTTTTTTTTAAATACTGTAGCTTGCAAGGAAATGGTTTGTGCGATAGACGTAAGCGCCCGTGTAGAAAGGTAACGGTCCTGGGAACTGGTTTTCTGAATTCTACAAACATGACATGTCACGTTAGAGAATTTAAGGTAAGCATTTTTAACACAGACCCGGATTAACAAAGAAACCATATTTTACACTATTATGAAGAAAATGAATGGTAGTAAAAAAAAAAAATAATAATAATAATAATAATAATAATAATAATAACAACATAGGCAGGGGTATCCTAATTAAAAGGCTAAAACGAGACAGTAAGGCGTTGAAAAGTTAACAACCGTAACAATTTTCCATCTTTGCAGCTGATTGTAACATACAAGGGTGAAAATTCCTTTATTAGGCTTTATTTTCGCAACTGCTCAAGCTAGCCAAGTTGCATAGTTCTACATATAACTGCCATGATCTCACATGTTTAGAGTTCTTTGTTCTGTTAATTATTTTATTTGGCCTGAAATTTTGAGGAGACCACTTCACTTTTTACTGAGGTAATTAAGATATAATTTTTTACACTGCATGGAGACTTGTTTTGCTTATGTAAACAATCACGTAATATCATTATAGCTTATCATTTATACTCTTCTCCCGCAAACATATGCAGGTTATTGACAGTTCCTGGAAACCAAACAATACGGAGCATGAATTCCCTGGTATAATGACAGACTTGGTGCTTACAGACTGTTCTTTACCTGAATCACCAGTGACGCAAGGGTATTTTGATGAAAACAATGCGGGAACCTCAGCCGCTGGCCTGTATATATCTGTCTCTAACGACGGGGAACACAAAAGCCATAAAAATCTCACATTTATATCATACGATTCAGCTTGCATGAGTTGCAATGTTTCTACTGGATGCTTTTTCAAGGTAAGGGCATTTTGGTACTAGCTAAGATCGATCGCTATTCCATAGTATTGTTTTTGTCCTGTATACAATCGTGCATCTTGGATTGTGGACAATTATTTTTGGTATGGTATGGGATGGAAGGGGCAATGTATATCCGATTAAATTTGCTTGAAGATCCAGTGAAACGTTCAAAACGAACTACTGCCATCTATCGAAATTAATTAATTATGTGCAATGTTAGGCTACGAAAGTCGGGGTAAACTTAACAACATAAGTACAAAAACGAAAACAATCAATCTAAAAAAAAACAAAAAACAAAGAAACAAAGAAACAAAGAAACAAAAAAAAGGCAAAGAAAAGAAAGAAAGAGTCTGCATCTTTTTTTCGGATTTGGGGAAAGACGACGCGTGATAGACATAATGACTGAATGTTAAAGGCTTGCGTCTTGATGTAACGAAGTGAAGTCTCTTACTTTTCACCGCCCCAGCATCTCTCCATGCAGTACTTGGAATATCATCTGCAGCAATATTTTATATAGCGTCTGCAACATCGAAGATCCCTTTTTGGAGTAAATTTAATTATAGAACATATACTAGACAGACTATATTATCTTAATTAATGTCGAAATAGCCACACGCTACGAGCATGGATACAGTTCCGGCTTCTCGTTCATTCCTTCATTGCCTAAGTCAAATCAGAATGATCAATACTCAATACTCTGAGACCTGTAGTAAAGCTTAGGGATCGTTCATTGACCAAGTTTTTTGTTTCTGTTTTTCTTTTCTTTTTTGTTTGGGTAAAAGAACAATTCCTGCCTGATAAATGGGTACTGCTTCGCTTCGAACGAGACAAATCCAGTCGACTGGTGCTACCAATGCCTTCCACATGTCAGCACTAAGGCGTGGTCGGAGCGTCAAGGTAATGATTATTTCAAAAATAGATTCTATGTTGTCGTGCGCCTGTTCATTATTAGTATAACTCTACTATTGCTAGTGCTATATCACAAATGCTCTTCATTTATTGGCTACACTACCAACTATCTATGCCGGTATAGATAGTGAGTGTGCGGTTGTGTTTTTGAAGTGTCTGTGAAGAGGATTTAAATAACGTTTTGAAAGACAAAGTACCGTAAATTCTCGAATTAGCGCCCGGGGCGCTTATTCCAAATTAAGGAGAAGACGGGGGCGCTTATTCGAGGGAGGCGCTTATTAAGTTTTTCCCAAAACGTGGTCAGATATCATGGGGTTTTTTTGCAATATATGTACGTGTCAGTCTCTCAGAAGTCTCAGATGGATCCTGTCTCTCTGGAAGAATTACGGGCTTTATCCCGTGTATGCCTGCCTGCAAAATTGGTTGGGCTTTATATTAGGCAATGAATCAGCAGATATTCACTACCATCCGTCGCGAAGGTCAGTGTGCAGTGCTGGAATAAGTCGATAATCACTTGTTTGTGACTGAACACGACGAAAACTATACATCCTTTGTAATCGCATTACTCTTCCATAAAACAGGGGAAGGGAAGAGCGGCGCTTTTTTTGAGGAGAGACGCTTATTTTACATTTTTGCCGATAGAAGGGCCGCTTATTCGAAGGTGGCGCTTATTTGAGATTATCCATGGACTTTGTCCAGCCTACTTGTCGTTCCTTCTACAACAATACCACCCGTAACGGAGCTTACGCTCATCGTCTAAACTTCTTTTCACTGTCCCTACTGTGAACTCTGTGCCATACGGTGAACGTGCCTTTTCTTTCTCCGCACCTATATTATGGAACAGTCTACCGGATTCTGTTAAAAAATACAATATCTCTTTCGTCTTTTAAATCTGCCCTCAAAGCATTCTTGTTTCGGAAATCCTACTTCTGATTTACTTTATTTCACGAGAAACTGTATTTTAATTAATTATTTCTTTTATTTTATTTATTTACTGTTATTAGAAATATTTTTTTTTAGGATTTAACTAATTTATTTTTTATAGTAATGTAAGCGCATTGAGTTTTTTTTAAATGCGCCCAAAAAGCTTTATTATTATTATTACTATTATTATTATTATTATTATTATTATTATTATTATTATTATTATTATTTGAGGGGAGGCGGTAAGTCGAGGGTTTACGGTAGATATATACCAAAAAAAAGGTTACATCGACCAGAGATGATGTCAAAATGTGGTGACAACAAAAAAGTGGCACACGAGCCGTCGGGTGAGAGTGTGACAGATGGTCTTGTTATACCTCAATGTTATCCTAAGTTTCGCCTCGAAAAACATAGAGGGTCTCACTATTTCCCTTGGGATCCTTCATTAAGAGCTTATTTTTACATTTTGACGTTTTCTGTGATCTATTACTCAACAGCTGCATAGTAAAATGGAGATCGACGTGCTTTATCATAATTAAGAAAAAACCAAAAATAAAGCATTGTTGACGTCATACACACGTCTATCTTCCAATGGATCACAACTAAGAAATGTATTTCTCATATTTGTAGTCAATCTTCCTCCTCGATTTTCAAAGGACATCGACTACTTCGCTGTACTTGACGAAACCCTAGAGCTAACTATTGATGTCGTAGACCCTGAAGGCATGCCTGTCACGGTCTCACTAATGGACGGAAGCTCAGCCAAGGCTGTAGTGCGCGATAACGTGTTGATATGGAACGCCACTAATGATGCAAAAACGCAGTTCGTCCTCAAAGCCACGGATGCATGCAAAGCTACCTCTTACGTTAATATCACCGTATCCCTGGTCGTTTGCCAGTGTCAGAACAACGGAAGATGTGTGCCTCATCCAAGCAAGCCCAGGGGGTCAGGGCTTTATGAATGTCAGTGTTTACCTGGATATACCGGAGACGAGTGCGAGACTAACATCGATGAGTGCCAATCGTATCCATGTTTTCGAGGTATGATAAATGGCTGTTAGCGCGGCACCGGCTCTTGTTTTATGGCTAGTACTGATGCAGGTGACATTTTATTTTTCGATAATCCTTAGAAATTAAAAATACGCTACGTGCAGGTTAAATTAAGGGGATTCACAGGAGCAAAGCAGATTTCTTAAGTTTCTAGGAAAGTGATGACAATAAAAAAAGTGAGAAAAATGGTTAATGTTGCAACATATCGGCTCATACGAGTTCATTAATACTAGGAAAATGTACCCAGTAGTGTTAGTTATTTTTCGAATTGTAGGTTAAGGTATGAGGGTTAGTTGGACTCTTTTGCTGTCCGTCATGTTCGCAAATCTTTAACACTATATTGCTCTCCTCCATAGCTCTGAGTATCAGAGTTTCAGTCCAGTTATCTCGTAATCTACTCTTCCGCCACTGTTTGGCTCTTTGATTTTTTTTAGGATTCAATGCAGGGGTGTTATTTGACCTGTTATTATATCACTTTTACTTACTACTAGGTCGGTGTATTGATGGACTTAACAACTACACCTGCCTCTGTGATACTGGATACGTTGGAAGCAACTGTGACATTGATTATGATGACTGCAGCTCTTCTCCTTGCATTCATGGTCAGTGCTGTGGAATGTGTGTAATCTTTACTTTTATTTTATTTATTTTATTTAATTTTACTTTATTTATTTATTTATTTTTTTATTTTTTTTATTTTTTTGTTGCCACGAATCGAATACTCATAACATTAGAGACAGAGACAGAGAGTGAAATACTCTCTCTATATATATACATAAAAAAAATATACTCGACCATTCCGGCCATGGAAGGACCGAATAAGGCAAACGCTTTTAAGGCTCCCCTAATCAAATCTTTAAGAACAGCAGAATTGGGGTGGGCAAATTTTGGAGTGGGAGTAGAAGATGTAAGAGAAAATATCTTATAGAGGATGAGGTTTAATAAGAGGATTTATGTTAAATACAGCCATTTAAAATAGCATTTGCAAAATACGGTTTAACACTGTTACGCGGCCACCCTCGTGAAAAGAGCAGTTTGCTGCTAAAAAGAGCTTTGTCCCTTATTTAAAAAAGACCTATAAGATAGAATAACATCTGCTACAAGGCATGGTTGAGAGATTCTCACTTTCAAATTTATTTTCAAGTTGGTGTATCCGGTACAAAACTCTTCCTCCTTTATATTTCTTAATTAGCGCGCGGTCGATCCATGACCAGGCTTGACATTGTTACGGCATGTGTTCATTGCTACAATGTGAGTTGCGTGGCCTTGTTTTTAAAATTGCTATCTTTGATGAGAGTATATATTGTTGGGCTTGAATTTTCGTGTTTACAGGAAAATGCACGGATTACACAGGCTCGTATAAATGCACTTGTGATCCTGGATACAGTGGGCATAATTGCACTATTGACATTGATGAATGTGAATCTTCACCATGCAGACATGGTAAGGAAAATACTACTTCCACTACTCACAGAGGCTAGTGGGCAATGGAGAATTAAGACTAATAAAGAGGGGCAATTTTAAGAGGAAGTACCAAATTTACGCGTGTGTGAACGTTTAAAGGCTGAAACCAAACGTACCGTTTGTTGCTTTTCAAAAATAAGTTTAGACTTGTGTAAAATAAGGGTAAATACTTCTGTACGATTGATCTCTCTCTTTTTTTTTTTAATCTTTTCTAGGGGACTGTGTCAATCAGGTTAATAACTACACCTGTCAATGCGAGGATGGCTATACTGGTCGCGATTGTGAAGAGGAAATCAACGAATGTCAGTCGTCTCCTTGCATTCGTGGTAAGCATGCTCAGTGACTAAGTATAGTCTTCTAATAATATTGTAGCAATGTTCTAAAAAAAGAAACTGTGAGGTTAGGGGTGGGGAGGGGGGGGGGGTGGTGGGCGGAAGTGTTTATATAATCAGCCAGGGTTTCCATACGGGTCATGCACCTATTTCATGCACTTCCTGGCTGAGATCCCCAGCAATAGTATTGTGGTAACTGGTTTGAACAAAACGTTAGGACTGATGCTGTCTTTCTTGATCTACCTAATTGATAAGGGCCGGGTTTAACTACTCGAAGAACACGTAAATCTATTTCCATCCCATTGGTCTACTTCAAAATAAAATCTGATCGACTTTTTGGCATCTTCTTAGGAACATGTCTGGATATGATCAACGATTACACTTGTATCTGTCCAGCTGGTTTTACTGGAGTGAGATGCGAAGAGAACATCAACGAGTGCCTTTCTTCTCCCTGTGGCAACGGTATGTTAATGTGTACTCCCCTCTCAAGATATTATTTATATTCTACAATATAAATTTAAATCTCCGTTTATAGACTCGCATAAGACATTGTCATTAGTACTTCTATGCACTTACCAAAACTTCAACTTAGATAGTTGTACTACTTATATCTGAAGATGACAGAAGCAGTCCGTCAAAGCGTTCCTTTTAAAATTAAACTTCTTTTCCTAAATTCAAATATTGCCTTCTGCTGTTTAGACCGATTAAGGTATACAGTTCGGAAATAAGTGTTTGAAACATGCATCGATGCATTGCCATCCATATAATTACATTGCGCGCCCCCGCTTGCACACTCAGGGGAAGGGGTATGTTTTATTTCAAAGAAGGTTGGTAAGGTTAATGTTGTCCATTCCACGCCAGCATGTCTTTCTATTTAGCTTTCCTTACAAACAGAATGAACAAAAACGTATATATTGTTTTGTCTGTGTCGTTCGTCAGTAACAAAAAGAACCTCGTCTTTTCATTAGGAACTTGCACTGACCACGTCGATAACTACACGTGCAACTGCCACGTGGGTTTTACTGGTCCGCACTGTGACATTAAAATCGCAGACTGTACCATTGACTCCTGCTACCCCAAAGTGACCTGCTTCAAAAACAGCGACACAATTAGCTGTGGTCCGTGCCCACTTGGATTCAGTGGTGATGGAAAGAATTGTGAAGGTGATTACAAGAATAAGAAAATTGGAAACATAATGTGATAATGTTCAGGCCTGTTAAGTGCATGTCAAAAAGACGTCGTAATGAATGCTTCTGAGTCTAACCTCTAGAAGCACTGCATTAAGCTGATTTTGTAATGCTCTTGTTTTGTCGTTGTTATGTTGGTTTTGGTTTCAGCTTTGACTTTTATTTCGCTTTTGCTTGCCTGGTTTTGTTTGTTACATATTTGCCCTTTCATTTCGTTTCCCTCTCTGTATTGCTGAACGTCATATTGTAATTGACAAATATCTTATAGCACACAAAAAGACAGAAAGGGTTTCACATTTGTTTAATGGAAGTATACATAGGAGAAAGAACATTTTGAATTGAATCAACTAATTTCTAATAAATGAACTGAGCCTACCTGGTTAGGAGTATAGCCAACAACCTCTAGTGAGTCCAGGCGAGGATCGTTTCAGTAAAGGACTGGCAAAATGAGCGCATCACATCTTAAGCGTCACGTGAACAGTTACGTTGCTGAGCAACTACAAGCTATTATTTTCAATGCCTGTCTTGAAAGCTGATACATCAATCTACGAAGAACACCATTCAAAGATCCCAACACATTCCAGCAGCTTAGAATAAATGGGGCTTCAAAACCATCGACAGACAAAACAACTTTTCACTTGAGTATGATGATGACTCCGGTCTCCTAAAAACTACAGTCATCAGCACCAGTCCTATCCAGACGTGGACTAGCCCTAACGACGTACTAGCTATTTCTGCAATAGAATTCTACGTATTTCTAGAGCGTATTGCCAATGAAATTAGTATTAGCAGTTTCTCATTTCCACGGAGTGACTGGAGTGCTTTCTCGTTCACTGATCCCAGGTCAAATTAAAAAAAAAAAAAAAAAAAAAAAAAAAAAAAAATAAAAAAAATAAAAAAAAAAAAAATAAAAAAAAAAAAAAAAAAATAATTGGATTTTTTTTTTTTTTTATATTTTTTTTTTTTTTTTTTTTTTTTTTTTTTTAATTTGACCTGGGATCAGTGAACGAGAAAGCACTCCAGTCACTCCGTGGAAA